>Ga0187894_10000826_pt1 | contig 41695 bp, 39 predicted proteins | sample GBC1701081metaG_FD_136650 | JGI IMG/M metagenome (GOLD analysis project Ga0187894, IMG submission 136650) | White microbial mat communities from a lava cave in the Kipuka Kanohina Cave System on the Island of Hawaii, USA - GBC170108-1 metaG ... | reverse complement strand
GCGCCTTGGCGTCGAACATCGCCGGCGGGATGTCGCGATAACCCTTCCGCATGTCGGGGAAGGTGCCGGTGTGGCCGGCCGCCGAGTAAGCGCCGGGCATGCCGCAGCTCTCGTCGCCGATGAACCAGAGGTCGACGCCGCCGACGTTCTCGATGTGTGGAACGCGCGCGCCCCACTTCTTCGAAACGCGCGCCGTCCAGACGTCGGCGGGCTCCGTGATGTGCGTGTCGATGTCGATGACGCGGTAGCGCTCGAACAGCATGTTCGCCTCGGTCGCCTCGATGGAGTGATTAGGACGAAGCCTGCGGCTTGGCCGCGATGCCGTGCAGTAGCACGCGCACGAGCTGCGCGGCCTCTCGCGAGGGGTCCGCCGGGCCCGGCGCAATCGTGCGCCGCATCAGTGCGCCGTAGAGCAGGAGCGGCAAGGCCTGACGCGAGAGCTCCTCGGATTCGGGTGAGATCTCTCCCTCTGCGATCGCTTCCCTGAACAGGCGATCGACGAGCACACCCACTTCTTCACGCAGCGTCTCGAGCTCGGGCGTCGGTACTTCGCTGCTGCTGCTCGCGCCGAAGAACGGGTCGATGCCGCGCACGCCCATCAGCGCGCGGAAGAATTCGCTGACTTCGCCGACGTAGCCGAGCACGGCGGTGAAGAACGCGGCGAGGCGATTCTCGAAGCCGACCGCGCCTTCGATCGCTTCGCTCACGCGCGCGCCGAGTGCGACGCGGTGCCGCGCGAGGCACTGATTCAGCAGCAGGTCCTTGTTCGGGAAATAGACGTAGACCGTGCTGCGCGCGATGCCGGCCTCCTCGGCGATTCGCTCGATCGAGGCGGCGGCGTAGCCGACCTTGCCGAACACGGCGGTCGCCGCGTCGAGAATCTGATCCATCCGGAAGTCGCGCAGCACGTCGGCGCGCGCCTTCGCGGACTTTTGACGTGGCGTGCGAGAGGGCTTTGAATCGGACATTGTGTCTTATACTCTGGACTTATTGTCCCCCGCCTTCGGTTGGAGCGATTTCCGGCCGATAGCGCGCGGGACGCGCTGATCCTAGGAGAAACCCAATGTCGCTGCGCCCCGGTGACCTCGATCTTTCCGACCCGGACCTGTTCGTCGCGCAAGCTGGCCCCCCGCACGAGTACTTGCGGGTGCTGCGCCGCGAGGCCCCCGTCTTCTGGAATCCGCCGGCGACGGAGCAGAAGACGATGACGCCGGTGCGGCGCGGTTATTGGGTGCTGACGAAGTACGCCGACGTCATCCATGTCTCGCGCCATCCGAAGCTGTTCTCCTCTTCGGAGGGCGGCCCGTATCTGTGGGACATGGACGAGGCGTCACTCGCAGGCCAACGCCTGACGATGCTGGTGATGGATCCGCCGCAGCACGTGAAGTATCGCCGGCTCGTGCAGCGCGGCTTCACTCCGCGCATGGTCGAAAAGCTCGAGCCGACGATTCGGCGCCACGCACGCGACGTGGTCGATCGCATTGCGCGCAAGGGCGAGTGCGAGCTCGTCGAGGACCTCGCGAGCGAGCTGCCGCTGACGCTGATCTGCGAGCTGGTCGGGATCCCGCTCGAGATGCGCAAACAGATCTTCGAGTGGTCGAATCGCCTGATCGGCGCCGACGATCCGGACATGCAGGCCGGGGACCCGATGGCGACCGCGATGCAGATGTGGATGTACTGCAATCAGCTCGTCGCGCAGAAACGCGCGCAGCCGGACGACACGCTGATCAGCGTGCTCGCGAACGGCGCTGTCGACGGCGAATCGCTCACCGATCTCGAGCTCAACAACTTCTTCGTCCTGCTCTCGGTCGCCGGCAACGAGACGACCCGAAACGCCACGTCGCAGTTCATGCGCTTGATGTTCGAGCACCCCGAGCAGTGGGATCTGCTGAAGAGCGACGTCGATCGGCACCTGCCCGGCGCGATCGAGGAAGCGCTTCGCTTCGCGCCGCCGGTCGTCACGTTCCGGCGCACCGCGCTGGAGGACACCGAGATTCGGGGCGTGCGCATCGCGAAGGGTGAGAAGGTCTATCTCTCGTATCCGTCCGCGAATCGCGACGAAGAGATCTTCGGCGACGACTCGATGCGCTTCGACATCACGCGCGCGAAGAACGACCACATCGCATTCGGCATCGGCGAGCATTTCTGCCTGGGAGCCAACCTCGCGCGCATGCAGTTGCACTGCATCCTGCGCGAGGTCGCGACGCGGCTGCCGGACATCGCGCTCGCGGGCCGCATCCAGTTCCAGCGCAGCAACTTCATCGCGGGGATCAAGCGCATGCCGGTGCGGTTCACGCCGGAGACGTGAGCAGCGGCTCGTTGCCCGGAAGGTGAGGGACAGCCCTCGAAAGCGAACGGTTGACATCCCCGAGCCACTCTCGGTACGGTGAAATTGAAATCAGTTTTCAATTTCAGCCAATCGAGGTGCCCGCTCGTGGTCCGAGCCTTTTTCCCGCTCTCGTTGACGTTGATCTCGCTGCTGCTCCCGACCATCACTTCCGCCGAGACCACCGATGAAGCCCGCGAAGCGCGCATCGCAGCGCTCGAGCGCCAGGTGCAAGCGCTCACGGACGAGATCGGGAAGCTGCGCACCGAGAGCGCGGTTCCGGAGGAGAAGCCGCTCGAGAGCGCGTACGGGCTCGGGCCGGCTGCCTCGAAGATCTACGGCGCCGGCCGCGGCGTCTCGATCGGCGGCTACGGCGAGCTGATCTACACGAACCCGATCGACGACGAGGGCAGCGCCGTCGCGCGCGCCGATGCGGTCCGGCTGATCACGTATCTCGGATACAAGTTCAACGAGCGCATCGTCTTCAACTCCGAGATCGAGTTCGAGCACGCCCTCACCGGCTCGAGCACGGCGAGCGCGAGCTCGGGCGAGGTCGCGGTGGAGTTCGCGGCTCTCGATTTCAGCTGGAAGCCGGAGCTGAACTTTCGCACCGGCCTAATGCTGATGCCGGTCGGCTTCATCAACGAAATTCACGAGCCGCCCTACTTCTATGGCGTGCTGCGACCGGAGACCGAGACGCGCATCCTGCCCGCCACCTGGCGAGAGCTCGGGGCCGGCGTGTTCGGCAACGTCGGCGAGAGCTTCGAGTACCGCGCCTACGTGACGACCGGCTTCAACGCGAGCGGCTTCGGCTCCGACGGCTTCCGCAACGGCCGCCAGCGTGGAAACCGCGCGTTCGCGGAAGATGCCGCGGTCGTCGCGCGCGGCGACTTCTCGCCGGATCTGCTGCCCGGCCTCGACCTCGGCGCCTCGATCTATTACGGCGGCGTCGACCAGGAGCTGGCCGGCTTGCCCGACTCGAATCTGCTGATTGCCGAGGGGCACCTGCAGTACCGCATCGGCGGCTTTCACTCGCGCGCGCTCGTCGCCTACACGGATCTCTCGAATGCGGGTGCGCTCTCGACGGCGCTCGGGAAGGCCCCGACGGCGGGCATCGCGAGCAACATGCTCGGCGGTTATGTCGAGATCGCTTACGACGTCTGGCCTCAGCTGTTCGGCGAGGACACCGAGCGCGCGCTCGAGCCCTACTTCCGCTTCGAGATGATCGATACGCAGCACGACGTCCCGAGCGGCTTCGTCTCGAACGAGAACCTCGACTACTGGGTGCTCTCGTCAGGGCTTTCGTACTTCCCGCACCCGAACGTGGTGCTGAAGGCGGAGTATCGGAATGAGCACGCGGAGTCCGGCCTGCGGCCCGACCAGATCGCGGTCGGCATCGGGTTTGCGTACTAAGGCTGCACTGCTCGCCGCCGCGCTGCTGCTAGCCAGCAGCGCGAGCGGCGAGGTATTCGCGAGCCAGGCCGAGGCGCTCGCCGCGGCGTTCCCGAGCGCGCGCATCGAGAAGCGCAGCGTGCTGCTGGACGACGCGCAAGCGCGCGCCGTGGAGCAGCGTGCGCGCGCGAAGCTCGAGAGCCGCGTCGCGACGCTGCACACGGCCTGGCGCGACGGGCGCGCCGTCGGCTACGCGTTCATCGATGTGCACAACGTGCGAACGCTGCCCGAGGCGCTGCTCGTGGTGATTACGCCCGACGGCCGCGTCGCGCAGACGCGCATGCTCGCGTTCTACGAGCCGAAGGACTACCAGCCGCCAGCGCGCTGGCTGAAGCAATTCGACGATCGCGCGCTGACGCCGGACCTGCGCGTCGGCGGCACGGTGCACGGCATCGCCGGCGCGACGCTCTCGACGCGCGCGGTCACGGACAGCGTGCGCCGCGCGCTCGCGCTCTACGCCGTGCTGGTCGCGCCGAGCGCTGCGACCGAGAACGTCGCTCACGCCGAGAGCCGCTGATTGCGCTTCGTCATCACCGGCGAGTGGAATCGCAATCGCCTGCTCCAGACCATCATCGCTTGTTACGCGATCTACGTGGCCGCGCTCTGGCTGACGAACGCGCTGCTCTACTTCGACAAGATGAGCCTCGCGCCAGCGTCCGTCGTCGCCTACTACCTCGGCAACGAAGCCGAATTCCGGCCGCCGCGCAGCTATCAGGGAATGCTCGAGATCTCGCACTTCCACCTGTTCGCGATGGGCATGCTGCTGCTCGTGCTCACGCATCTCGTGCTGTTCGTGCCGGTGAGCGTGCGCACCAAGGTCGCGATGGTCGCGACGCCGTTCCTGGCGGCCGCGCTCGACGAGGGCAGCGGCTGGCTCGTGCGCTTCGTGAGCCCCGCATTCGCGTGGCTGAAGGTCGCTGGCTTCATCGCGCTGCAGGCGAGCCTGGCGGCGCTGATCGGGCTGTCATTATGGGCGGTGTTTCGCGGCTCCTCACGCAACTACAGCGGCGCCGCGCAGCTCGAGTAGCGCTCGCGAGCTGTGCGTTCGCTCTGCTCGAGTGCAGCGGCAGCGCGCCGTCCGGCGAGCCGGCCGCTGCGACGCCGGGCGCATCACGAGCCGAGCTCGTGCAGATCAGCGAGGGCCGGCCCGCGATGGGCACGGTGCTCGAGATCACGCTCGTCGCGCGCAGCGAAGCGCACGCGCGCGTGCTGATCGAGCGCTGCTTCGCCGAGACCGAGCGGCTGGAGATGATCTTCACGACCTGGCGTGAAGACGGGGAGCTCGCACGGCTGAACGCCAAGGCGGGGCAGGGCCCACAGCCGGCCTCGCCGGAGCTCGTGCGCATTCTGCTCGAAGCGCAGCGCTTCACTCGTGAGACGCATGGAAGCTTCGACGTGACGATCGGGCCGCTCGTGCAGCTTTGGCGTGACGCGGGCGAGCGCGGCGTGCTCCCGAGAGAGGATGAGATCGCGAATGTGCGTGTGCGAGTCGGCGCCGCGCGCATGCAGATCGACGAGCAGCATGGGCGGATCGCGCTGGCTGTCGGGATGTCGGCGGACTTGGGCGGCTTCGCGAAAGGCTGGGCTCTCGATCGCCTGGCCGAGCTGTTACGGGGCGCGGGAACGGAGCGCGCGCTGCTGAATTTCGGAGGCAGCAGCTTGGCGGCGCTGGGAACTCCTCTCGATGCCGCGCGCTGGCGCGTGCGCAATCGTGACGAGCTGCTCGAGCTGCCGGCCGGCGCAAACGTCTCGATCTCGGAGAGCTTCGGACAGCTCGTGGAGCTCGGCGGCCAGCGGCTCGGCCACATCATCGATCCCAGCACGGGCTGGCCGATCCGCCGCGAAGTGCGTGCTGTCACCCGAGCCGCGACTGCTGCGCTGGCGGAAGTGGGCAGCAAGCTCTTCGTCATCCGCAATGGCGGCGCAGGCTGCGCGCGCGAGCGCGCCCAGGCGCTGGAGATCGGCGGGGAGACGATCACTGCGCTCGTCGACTGCGGCCGATGAATCTGCTGCAGCTGCTGCCTCGGCCGCTGGCACGCCTCGTGATGCGCAGCGGCGCGCGCGCGATCGCGCTCTACAACCGCGCGTTCCACCCGCATGTGCGCGGCGCCGGAGTGTTCGTGCGGCACGAAGACCGCGTTCTGCTCGTGCGCTCCACTTATCAGAGCTGGTGGGGCCTGCCCGGCGGCCGTGTCGATCGTGGCGAGGATCCGCGGGCCGCTGCCGCGCGCGAGCTGCGCGAGGAAACCGGCCTAATAGCTCCGGCCGCGGGCCTCAGGCCACTCGGCGAGCTCGACATCGACCACAATCACATCCACGACCGCGTATCCTTCTTCGAGCTCCGCTGCAACGAAGAGCCGGCCGTGCGCTGCGACGGCATCGAGATCGCGGAGCTGCGCTGGACGCCCACCCAAGAGCTCGCGGAGCTGAAGCTCTGGCCGCCGCTGCGCGCCTGGCTCGAGCGCGGCCCCGCTTAGGCGACCGGCACGAACCTGCCGTGCGCGAGCTCGCGCAGCCGCGCGATGTCCTCGGCGCGCGTGCGCGAGAGCGGCACGGTGCTCGCAAGCTCCTCTGCGAGGATTCCGCCGTCGAGCGGGCGCTTCTCGTGCAGCGCGCGATACAGGCCCGACACGACCGCCTGCTCGATCTCGGCGCCGCTCATGCCCTCGCTGGCCGCGACGAGCGCGTTCAGGTCGAAGCGCGCGAGATCCTGCTTTTTGCGACGCAGATGGATCTCGAAGATCGCCTTGCGCTCGTCGGGCAGCGGCAAGTCGACGAAGAACAGCTCGTCGAAGCGGCCCTTGCGCATCAGCTCAGGAGGCAGCCTGAAGACGTCGTTCGCAGTCGCCACGACGAAGACGGGCCGCTTCTTCTCCTGCAACCAGGTCAGCAGCGTCGCGAAGATGCGCTGGCTCGTGCCGCTGTCTATCTCGGAGGATCCGAACGAGGCGAAGCTCTTCTCGAGCTCGTCGATCCAGAGCACGCAAGGCGCCATCGCTTCCGCCATCGCGATCGCGCGGCGCAAGTTCTTCTCGCTCTCGCCGTGATACTTGTCGTAGAGACGCCCGGCATCGAGCTTCAGCAGCGGCATCTGCCAGAGCCGCGCGATCGCCTTCGCCGCCAGCGATTTGCCGCAGCCCTGTACGCCGGCGAGCAGGATGCCGCGCGGAGGCGAGAGCCCGAGCTCCGCGGCCTCGGCGCTGAAGCCCACACGAGCGCGTGCGAGCCACTTCTGCAAGCGCGCGAAGCCGCCGAGCTCGTACGGATTGTCTTCGGCGGGGTAGTACTCGAGCAGCCCGTGCTGGCCGAGCAGCTTCACTTTCTGATCGACCAGCTTCTCGATGTCGCTCGCGTCGAGGCGTTTGTCTTCGAGCATCACCGAGGCGATCGCCTGCCGTGCCTGATGAGTCGTCAGGCCCGCGAGCGCACCTAACAAGCGTTCGAGCTCCGGCTTCGTGAGCTCGACGCTGGCGCCGACGCGCTCGCGCAGGCCGCGCGCGACCGAGGTCACGATCTCGGCGAGCTCGCGCTTGCTCGGCAGCTCGATCGGAACCTGCACCACGTGCTGCTGCACTTCGCGGGGGAACTCGAGCGGGGTACCGACGATCCACATCGTCGAGCGCGAGCCTGAGAACTGCTGCGCGGTCTCGCGAAACGCGCGACAGACCGCCGGATCGGAGAGGTGCTTCGTCACGTCCTTCAGCAGATAGATCGCTTCCAGCGACAACGACTGCATGTGCGCGAACAGCTCGGCCGGAACCGTCGTGTTGATCGTCCCGTTCGCGCCGGGCTTGCGATAGAGCCCGCTCGTCAGGGTCCAGACGAACACCGGCAGCTGCAGCTCCGCGGCCACCGTGTCCGCGAGCTTCTCGACGCGTTCCTCCTCCTCCGTGTCGAACGCGAGCACGGGGTGGAACGACTGCACGAGCGCCTTCAGGTCGTGGACGGTGGTGTGCGGCTTCACGCACGCCCGAATCGGAGCGCCGAGCCCTGGCCTGAAGTCGTGAACGCGCGTTCGCGTTGACGCCCCCGCGGCGACGCAGGACGTTGGCACTCTCATCCCGCGGTCCCGCCGGGATTCCCGTGAAGCAGCACGATGCGCGCGCGGTCCTCGCGCAATTCTTCCTCGAAGTCGCCTCCCGCGGCTGGGCGTGGGGGCTCTCCTGCTGTGGCGACATCTGCTCCGTGCATGGGCACGGGCAGATCTGTCTGCCGCTCTGGTCCGACGAAGGCGTCGCGCGGCGCATGCAGCGGCGCCACTGGCCGAAGCTCGTCGTCACGCGCATCGCGCTCAGCGAGGTGCTGGAGCGCTGCCTCCCGAAGGCGCGCGAAGACGGCGTGCTCGTGGGCATCGGTGTCGCCGTCGACGAAAACGCGGTGGCTGTGCCGGCACAGCTCGTCGATCTGGGTCTACGCGAGGCCGAGCAGTACTTGCGCGAGAAGGCCGCGCGGTGACAGCGCCAGGTTGGTGTTCCCGTGGCAGGTAACACTCGCCGTGTCTAAGGTCCGACGCCGTGGCTTCGTCTTCATCACGCGGAAGGGCGATCACGAGCCACGCCACGTCCACGTCTACCGGGATCGTCGCTTGATCGTTCGCTGGAATCTCGACACGTGGCGACCGATGACGGGGATCGTCTCGGCGCGCATCCGATCGATGCTCGAGCCGCTCAGGCGGGAGGGACGGCTGTGAAGATCCGGCGAGTGGTTGTCAACAAGCGCAAGGCACAGTTCGAGGTCGTGACCACGGCAGGCAGAGTGCTCCCTCTCCCGTTCTCGGAGCTTCGCCCGCGACTGAGACCGGGGGATTCCGTCGTGGAAGCCCACCCGGATCAGGAGATCGGCCGCGAAGGTTTCACGTTCACGCGGGCGTCCGGCGCCGAGGACACGATCCACGTCGACACCGTACTCGCGTACAACCGCGACCCGCGCTTCATGAGCGAGCTCGCCCTTCACCAGCTCACGTGCAAGGCATTGGATCGGATCGAGAAGGCCAGGTTGAGTCGCCGCGAGATCGCGCGCAGGCTCGGCACCTCCGCCGCGCAGCTCTATCGCTTGCTCGATCCGACGAACTACGCGAAATCGATCGACCAGATGATCTGCCTGCTCTACGTGCTGGGGTGCGAGGTCTCGATCGCAGTGAAGCCGAGGAAGCGCGCGGCCTGAAAGCTCGGCCCGGCGAAATTCGATGTGCATCCGCAGCCGATCGCCGTGCGGTTGGCGCACGCGCGCGATTCAGAGCGCAGCTCAGTCCTCCACGCGCGCCGCGAGCACGCGCGCGAGGCGCGCCGGATCGCGCCGCAGCTGAATCGTCTTCCCGCGCGTCACGTAGACCAGCCCTGGCTTCGCGCCACTCGGCTTGCTGACGTGCTTGATCGCGGCGACGTGCACCGCCGCGCGCGTCGCGTTCTTGGCCTTCGAGAAGTGCACCGCGAGCTCGGCGGCGTCGAGCACGCTCTCGGGCAGCGCGTCCTCGCCTTTGCCCTCGGTGCGCAGCACGACGTGGCTGCCGGGATTGCCCTCGAGGTGGAAGAACAGATCGGTGCCACGCGCGAGGCGCGTCGTCAGCAGGTCGTTGCCTTCGTCGCTCTTGCCCACCCAGATCTCGAGGCCGTCGCGAGTGCAGTAGACCTTGGGTGTTAGGCGCCCCGCCAGCACGGTCTTCCCGATGCGCCATTCGCGCGCCTTCTTCTCGGGCTTCGCGCTGGCAGGCGCCGGCTGCGGCGCGAAGCGCTCGAGCAGCCGCGTGAGCTCGGGCGCTGCGGCGAGCTGTGCGAGCGCGTCCGCATCTCCACCCGCCGCCGCGGCGCGCGCCTCGAGCGCTGCGTGCTCGGCGAGACGAGCCTCGGCCGCGGCGATCTCCTGCGCCGCCTTCGCCGCAGTGCGCTCGGCCTTCCTCGCGCGCCGAAAGAATTCGTCCTTGTTCTCGGCCGGTGAGAGCTTCGGGTCGAGCGGCACTTCGACCGGCTCGCCGGACACGAAATCGTGGGTATGGAGCGCGCGCTCGCCCGGCTTCAGGCTGCCGAGGCTCGCTGCGACGAGCTCGCCGAACCGCTTCCACTGCTCCGCCTTGCCGGCTTCCGCAGCGTCCTCACGCGCGAGCCGCAGCTTGCGCTCGATTGCGGCGCGCTGTTTGCGCAGCGCCTGCGCGATCCGCCGCGAGAGCGCCGCCTCGCCCGCCTGCTCTTCGCGCTCGGCGTAGTGCCGCTCGATCGCTTCTAACAGCTCTGCGTCCGCGTTCGCCGCGAATCGATCGGTGCCGTCGTTCGGAGGGCCGCCCTCGGGCGAGCGCCACGCTGCTCCCAACGAAAGATCGCGCCGCGTCGCGGCGAGCGGCCGCGCGCTCGCGACGACGCGATCCTCCGCGTCGAGCGCGTAGAGGTTGCTGCGCGGACCGAGGATCGAGAACAGCAGCGAGAGCTTTTCTTCGCGCGTGTCGAAGCGCAGGCGCAGCTGCCGATCGGCGCCCTCGATCTCGGCGCTGCGCAGGCGCGCGCCATCCGCATGTGCGCGCAGCCATTGCGCGAGCTGCGACGGCGCGGCGGGCGCGGCTGGCAGAGTGCGAAGTGCCGAGATGCGCGCGACGCCGGGCTTTGCGCACAGCCCTAACACGAGACGATCCTGTACCGGCAATGCATCGGAGCCGGCGAGCACGAGCGCGAGCAGCGCGTCATCGGTCTGCACGATCTTGTCGATGCGCGCGCCGCGCCGCGTGCGCTCGAGGAGCGCCGCGACGCGCCGGAGCTCGGTCAGGCTCAGCACGAGCGACTCGACGGAGACGTCATTTCTGGCACTTCGCGCAGTAGTGCGCACTGCGCTGCCCGATCACGATTCGGCGGATGCGCGCCCCGCAAGCGGAGCACGGCTCTCCGGTGCGGGCATACACGCGCCTTTCGTCCTGATAAGCGCCGTCGCTGCCGTCCGGGGCGATGTAATCGTCGATCGAGGATCCGCCCGTCTCGATCGAGCGCAGCAGCACGCGCCTCAGCTCTGCGGCGATGCGTACGCAATCGTCGTGCGTCACTTTCCGGGCGCGCCGCGTCGGGCGCACACCGGCCAGAAACAGCGCCTCGTCCGCGTAGATGTTCCCGGCGCCGGCGACCACGGCCTGATCGAGCAGCAAGCTCTTGATCGCGACGAGCCGCCCACGGGTCGCGGCGAACAGTGCGTCCCCTGATAGATCGAGCGCGTCGACGCCGAGCTTCTCGAGCCGCGCCGAGCTCTCGCCGCCCGCGAGCAGCTGCACCTTCCCGAACTTGCGCACGTCGCGGAAGAACACGCCCGGGCCGCCGTCCGCGAACGAGAGCTGGAGATGCGTGTGCGCGTCGGGCGCGAAGCGAGGCTGCTGATCCGGCGCGAGCGCGGCGCGTGCGGCGGAGGAGAGCAGGCGCACGCTCGCAACGTCGCTCGAGAACAGCTGACCCGTCATGCCGAGGTGCAGCAGCAGCTGCGCCCCTCCGTCGATTTCCGCGATCAAGTACTTCCCGCGCCGCGCGAGCGACTTCACCGTGCGCCCGACGAGCGCGCGGCGCAGCTTCGCCGGCGGCGTCAGGAAGAAGTACGACGGCTTCGTCGTGCGCACCCTCGCGAGCGTGCGCCCCACCAATACGGGCGCGATGCGCCGGCGCGTGACTTCGACTTCGGGAAGCTCGGGCATGGCTGTTAGGCGAGCCCGCCGCTGCGCCATGGCTCGACCAGAATCTTCACGTGCTGGTCGGGCTTCGCGAGCGTCTCGAACGCGGCCGCGACGCCATCGACACCGACGCGGCCGGTGAGGAAGGCGCTCGCGTCGAATTCGCCGTCCGCGAGCGCGTGCAGCGTCGCCGCGAACTCTTCGGCCGAGTAGGCGAGCACGAACTGGAGGTTCAGCTCCTTCGAGATCGGAACGAGCGGCTGGATGCGGTCTTCCTCGAGACAGACGCCGACGACGAGGATGCGGCCGCCGCGCGGCGCCTGCTTCATCAGCTGCGCGAGCATGCCGGGCACGCCGACGCACTCGAACAGCACCGCTTGCTTCGCGCCGGCTTCCTTTGCGAAGCGCTCGATCGGCGACTCGCTGCGCGGGTCGACGACCGCGTGCGCGCCGATTTTCGCTGCCTGCGCACGGCGGATCGGCGAGAAGTCCGAAGCGACGATCGGCTCGATGCGCCGCCGTTTCAGCGCCGCGATCACCGCGAGCCCGACCGGGCCGCAGCCGATCACGACGGGCGCCTCGCCGTTCCCGAGCCCAGCCTTCGCGACCGCGTGCTCCGCCACCGCGAGCGGCTCGGTCAGCGCAGCTGCCTCGGGCGGAAGCGAGTCCGGCACCCGTAACAACCACGGCTCGCCGAGCAGCATGCGCTCGCCGTAGCCGCCAGGAAACTCGTTCGAGTAGCCGACGCCTGCGATGCGGTCGCCCACAGGCACCATCGGCATCGAGCACACGCGGTCGCCGCGCTTCAGCTTGCGTTCGGTGTTCGGGCCGAAGTCGAGGATCTCGGCGCAGAACTCGTGCCCCATCACGACGTCGCGCGAGAGATCCATCACGAACGCCCAGGCATCGATCTCGCGCGAGACGCGCGCCATCTGCTCGCCGTGCTTCAGCGCGTGCAGATCGGAGCCACAGATGCCGCACGCGAGCGTCTTCACGAGCACCTGGCCGGGGCCGGGTACCGGATCGGCGATGTCGTCCGCGACGATACGACCCTGGCGCATGACGGCGGCGCGCATGGAGTGCTCCTGGGGTTGGGCCGGGCGACTTTATCGCGCGAGAGTACGGAGGCTGCTGCGCATAGGGGTTCGCCGGGCTCAAACGCGGAGATCACGTGAAACGAGAACTCCTCCACCGCCTGGGGCGCGCGGCGCGGTGGTTCGTGGACGGCGTTTTCGTGGTTCTTGTTGCAGGACTCATTTGGTTGAAACCCGAGGGACTGCAGCGAAACGTTTACGCGTCGTGCGACGAGGCGCGTGCCGACATCTTGTTCGATCGGGGGTGGGTTCCGGACGTTCTCCCTCTCGCGTGCGGACAGATCATCGAGGTGCACGAACTCGACCTCGACCATCGCTGCTCACGCTCCAGGTTCTCGCCTGAGGATTGGCTCGGAGTGTCGGAATCCTTGAAGACGTTGGGGTTCGAGCCTCACGGCGGACCTCTTCCGGCGCTCCCGTTCTACTCGTGCCCGTTCTCGATCAGCGAAGCGCGTGGCGCCTCGACATTTAGGCGCTCCCTTCCCGAGGAGTACGAGTTCGCCGCGATCTCGGCTGAGGGCTCGCTGATGGTGTGGGCAGCTTGGAGACCTCCTGAAGAGCGAAACGAGAACGAGGCGAAGCCCACGCGAGATCACTAGTTTCCGTCGCCCATGAACGACCGTCCCACCAGCTCCTCGCCGTATCCCGAAGTCCCCGCGCAGGCTTCGTTTCCGGAGATCGAGGCGCGCGTCGCGGAGCGCTGGCGCAAGGAGCACACGTTCGAGCGCTCGGTCGAGCAGCGGCCGGCGGGCGTGAACGGCGCGAACGAGTTCGTGTTCTACGACGGGCCGCCGTTCGCGAACGGGCTGCCGCATTTCGGCCACCTGCTGACGAGCTACGTGAAGGACGTGATCCCGCGCTACCAGACATTGCGCGGGCGACGCGTCGAGCGGCGCTTCGGTTGGGATTGTCACGGTCTGCCGGCCGAGCTCGAAGCGGAGAAGGAATTAGGGGTCTCGGGACGCGCGGCGATCCTCGCTTACGGCGTCGACCGCTTCAATGAGCACTGCCAGCGCTCGGTGTTGAAGTACACCGAGCAGTGGCAGGAGACGATCACGCGCGCCGGCCGCTGGGTCGACTTCAAGAACGACTACAAGACGATGGACGCCTCCTACATGGAGAGCGTGCTGTGGGCGTTCAAGCGGCTCTGGGATCTCGGGCTGATCTACGAAGGCTTGCGCGTGCTGCCGTACTCGTGGGCAGCGCAGACCCCGGTCTCGAACTTCGAGACGCGCATGGACAACTCCACGCGCCCGAAGCAGGACCCAGCGATTACGGTGCGCTTTCAGCTGACGCCGCTCCCCGGCGAGGCCTCGCCGATCGAGCTGTGGGCGTGGACGACGACGCCGTGGACGCTGCCGTCGAACCTCGCGCTCGCGGTCGGACCCGCGCTCGACTACGCGGTGTTCCAGCTCGATACACGCCGCATCGTGATCGGCGCGGCGTGCGCGGAGAAGTACGCGAAGGAGCTCGCGGGCGCGGAGCAGATCGCGCTGCTGAAGGGCAGCGAGCTGGCCGGCCGCGCGTACGAGCCGCTCTTCCCATACTTCTCAGGCGCGGCGAACGCGTTCCGCGTGCTCGCCGGCGATTTCGTCGATGTCGCGGAGGGCACCGGCGTCGTGCACATGGCGCCGGGCTTCGGCGAGGACGATCTCGCCGCATGTACGGCCGCCGGCATCGCGGTCGTCGTGCCGGTCGACGACGCGGGCAAGTATACGGCCGAGATCACGGACTGGGCCGGCGAGCACGTCTTCGACGCGAACCCGAAGATCATCCGCGCGCTGAAGGAACGCGGCGCGCTCGTCCGGCACGAGACGATCGTCCATAACTACCCGCACTGCTGGCGCACCGACACGCCGCTGATCTACCGCGCGATGTCGTCTTGGTTCGTGCGCGTCTCGGAGCTGAAGGACCGGCTGGTCGCCAACAACCGCAAGATCAACTGGATCCCGAGCCACGTACGCGAGGGTCTGTTCGGCAACTGGCTCGAGAACGCGCGGGATTGGTCGATCTCGCGCAATCGCTTCTGGGGCTCGCCGATCCCGGTCTGGCGCAGCGACGACCCGAAGTATCCACGCACCGACGTCTACGGCAGCCTCGCCGAGCTCGAGCGCGACTTCGGCGTGCCCGTAACGGATCTGCATCGCCCCGCGATCGATCAGCTCGTGCGCCCGAACCCGGACGATCCGAGCGGCACCGCGATGATGCGCCGCATTCCCGACGTGCTCGACTGCTGGTTCGAATCGGGCTCGATGCCGTATGCGCAGGTGCACTATCCGTTCGAGAAGAAGGACTGGTTCGAGCACCACTTCCCGGCGGATTTCGTCGTCGAGTACGTCGCGCAGACGCGCGGCTGGTTCTACACGCTGCACGTGCTCGCGACCGCGCTGTTCGATTGCCCCGCGTTCGAGAACGTGATCTGCCACGGCGTCACGGTCGACGAAGAGGGACAGAAGCTCAGCAAGCGGCTCCGTAACTACCCGGAGCCCGAGCAGGTGTTCGAGAAGCACGGCTCCGACGCGCTGCGCTGGTACCTGATGAGCTCGCCGATCCTGCGCGGCGGAGACTTGCGCGTCGAGAAGGACGGCAAGCCGATCGCCGACGCGGTGCGCGCGGTGCTGCTGCCGATGTGGAACGCATGGCACTTCTTCGCGCTCTACGCGAACGCCGACGGCGTGCGTGGCGAGGAGACGAGCGGAGCGCAGACCGAACTCGACCGCTACGCGCTTGCAAAGACGCGCGAGCTGGCAGAGCAAGTGACGCGCTCGCTCGATGCGTACGACATCGCGGGCGCCTGCCAGAGCGTTGTTGCTTACCTCGACGCCCTCAACAACTGGTACATCCGCCGAAGCCGCCCGCGATTCTGGAGGGCTGAGAAGGACGGCGACAAACAGGCTGCGTACAACTGTCTCTTCACATGCCTCTCGTGGCTAATGCGCGTTGCTAGCCCACTCGTTCCATTCTTGACCGACGAGATCTTCCGTGGATTAACGGGTCGGAGCGTTCACCTCGAGGACTGGCCTGACACGACGTCCCTGCCTCGCGAGATCGAACTCGTTGCCAACATGGACCGAGTTCGTGACGCGTGCTCGACTGCGCTGGCGATGCGCCGGTCTGGGAACTTCCGTGTCAGGCAGCCGCTTGCGTCGATGACGATTGCCGGGCATGGGGCAGATCGTCTGACGCCGTTCGCGTCACTGATCGCTGAGGAGGTCAACGTCAAACAGGTGCGCACCGAGGCCGCGATTGGCGCGTTCGCGAGCTTCCAGCTCTCGGTGAACGCGCGCGCGCTCGGTCCGCGCCTTGGACAGGAGATGAAGGCGGTGCTCGCCGCTGCGAAGCAAGGAAGCTGGGAGCGCAACGCGGACGGCAGCGTCAGCGTGGCAGGCCAGCAGCTGAGCGGCGACGAGTTTTCGTTGCGCCTCGTGCCGAAGCCGGGCGTCGCTTGTCAGGCGCTGCCGAGCGGCGAGCTGATCGTCGTGCTCGATTTCACGCTCACCAAGGAGCTCGAGCAAGAGGGCGTCGCGCGCGACCTCGTACGGGCGATCCAACAGGCACGGCGCGAGGCCGGGCTCGCGGTCTCGGACCGCATCCAGCTGGCGCTCGGCCTCGAGCCGCCGGCGCGCGACGCCGCGCGCGCGTTCGCCGGCTACATCAAAGAGAACGTGCTCGCGCTCGAGCTCGACCTCGACGGCAAGCTCGACACGCGCAACATGCACGCGAGCGAGGCCGAGCTCGACGAGGGCGCGGTGCGCATCGCGCTCGCGAAGGCCTAGCGCGCGATGCGCGTCCGCGTGCTCGGCTCCGCGGCGGGCGGCGGGCTCCCGCAGTGGAACTGCGGCGGCGCGAACTCGGTGCGCGCGCGCGCCGGCGATCCCGCGGTGCCGCCGCGTACGCAGCCCTCGCTGGCGATTTCGGCGGGCGACGCGCGCTGGTCGCTCGTGAACGCGAGCCCCGACGTGCGCGATCAGCTCGCGCGCTTCGCGGGCCTCCACCCGCGGCCGGGCACGCGCGACGTGCCGCTCGATACGATCGTGCTCACCAACGCGGATCTCGACCACGTGATCGGCCTGCTCGTGCTGCGCGAGTCGTTGCCGTATCGAGTGATTACGACGGCATGGATTCGCGACGTGCTGCTCGAGCACAACGCCACGTTCCGCATCCTCGCGCCGGCGTTCAGCGCCGTGAAGATCGACGAAGCGTTCTGCCTCGACCGCGGCGAGCAGCTCGAAGCGAAGCTGTTTCCACTGCCGGGCAAGGTGCCGACCTGGGCGCAGCCGCACGCGGCGAACGCCGCCGAGGCGACGCTCGGCCTGCGCGTGATCGACAAACGCAGCGGAAAACGGCTCGTCTACGCGCCGGGCATTCAGCGCCTGGACAGCGCCACGCTCGCGGAGCTCGCCGAGGCGGACGTGCGCTTGGTCGACGGTACGTTCTTCACGAAGGACGAGCTGCGCGCGCTGCGACCGGGAGCGCCCGACGCGATCGCGATGGGTCATGTTCCGATCTCCGGAGCGGAGGGCAGCCTCGCGCTGCTGCGCGGCATGCGCGGCCGCACGCTCTACACGCACATCAACAACACGAATCCGATCCTCGATGCGAGCTCGCCGGAAGCCGCGCACGTACGCGCCGCCGGCGTCGAGATCGCGAGCGACGGCGTAGAGATCGCGCTGTGAGAGCCGCGTCTTCCAGCGCTCGCGTCGACCCGGGCGCGCTCGAGCGGCGCCTGCACGCGCTGCTCGACGAGCGCTACCACGACAAGCATCCGTTCAACCTGCGCATGCACGCGGGCGCGCTCCGGCCCGACGAGCTGCGGCGCTGGGTCCGTAACAGGTATTACTACCAGACGCGCATCCCGATCAAGGACGGCGTGATCCTCGCGAAGAGCGAAGACCGCGAGTTCCGGCGCAGCTGGATTCGTCGCATCACCGATCACGACGGCGACGCCCGGCACGAGGGTGGGCTCGAGCTGTGGCTGAAGCTCGCGGACGCGGTCGGGCTCGATCGGCGCGAGGTGGCTTCGCTGCGGAACGTGCTGCCGGGTGTGCGACGCGCCTGCGACGCGTACGTCGAGCTCGTGACCGGCAGCGATCTGCTCGCGAGCGTCGCGGCGTCGCTGACGGAATCGCGCGCAGGGGCTCTGCTCGGGCTACGCGCAGCAGCGTTCGAGAAGCATTACGGCTGGATCGCGCCGGAGGGCCTCGCGTACTTCCGCTCGCGCACCGAGCAGGCGCCGCGCGACGCGGCGGAGGGCATGGCGTACGTGCTCGCGCATGCGAGCAGCCCCGCCGACGCCGAGCGCTGCGTCGCGGCGCTCGCGAAGAAGTGCGAGATCCTCTGGGCGCTGCTCGACGCGGTCGAGTGGGGCGGAACCAAGCCGCGGCTCGCGCGCAGCGCACAGCTGCGCGCAGGCGAGGGCATGGTCGTGCTGCCCGAACGCGCGGTGAGGCTGACCGGCAGCGGGCGCGAGATTCTCGGCGCGTGCGATGGATCGCGCAGCGTCGAGGAAGTCGCAGCGAGCATGCGCTCGCGCCATCCCGACGCAGAGAACGTCGAGCGCGATTGTTACGAGTTCCTGGAGCAGATGCAGAAGCTCGGCGTGATCGAGGCGCCGGCATGAGCGCGGCGGCTGCAGAAGCGGCGCCGCGCCCGCTGAACCTGGTCGCGGAGCTCACCTATCGCTGTCCGCTGCGCTGTCCGTACTGCTCGAACCCGACGAACCTGCGCGACTTCCCCGATGCGCTGAGCAGCGCCGATTGGGCGCGCGTGTTTCGCGAAGCTGCGGCGCTCGGCTGCGTACACGTGGGCCTCACCGGCGGAGAGCCCAGCGCGCGCCGCGACCTGCCCGAGATCGTCGCCGCCGCCGCGAACGCAGATCTCTACTCGCACCTCGTCACGGCGGCGATGCCGCTCAGCTCCGCTGGCCTCGCGCAGCTGAAGGAGCGCGGGCTGCGCAGCGTGCAGATCTCCGTGCAGGACGCGGAGCCGGGCAGCTCGGACGAGATCGCCGGCGCCGTCAGCTTCGCGCGCAAGTGCGAGCTCGCGCGCACGGCAAAGCAGCTGGCGCTGCCGCTGACGCTGAACGTCGTGCTGCACCGCCGCAACCTCGGCCGCGTGCGCGAGATCATCAGGCTCGCGCGCGAGCTCGGCGCCGACCGGCTCGAGCTCGCGAACGCGCAGTATCACGGCTGGGCGCTCGCGAACCGCGCCGCGCTGCTGCCGAGCCGCGCGCAGATCGAAGACGCCGCGCGCGTCGTCGCCGCGGAGAGCCGGAGCGCTGCGAAGCCCGAGATCCTGTTCGTGCTGCCGGATTACTTCCGCGATCGCCCGAAGCCCTGCATGGGCGGCTGGGCGCGCACGCACATCGTCGTCGCGCCCGACGGCCGCGCGCTGCCGTGCCACAACGCGGCGCAGCTCCCACTCGAGTTCTGGAACGTGCGCGAGAAGAGCCTCGCCGCTTGTTGGGAAGAATCGCCGGGGATGCGCGCATTTCGCGGCGAGGCGTGGATGCGCGAGCCGTGCCGCAGCTGCCCGGAGCGCGTGCGGGATTTCGGAGGCTGCCGCTGCCAGGCGTTCGCGCTGACCGGGCACGCCGCGAACGCCGATCCCGCCTGCTCGCTCTCGCCGGACCATGCGCGCATCACGGCCTCGCACCAAGAGCCGGCGCGCGCGGAGCTTCGCTACCGCGAGCGCACCGCCTGAGCGCTCACAGTCCGACGAAGAGCAGCGATTGCAGCAGTCCGACCACCGGCCATGCGAGCCTGCCGCCGACCATCACGAAGAGCGCGAAGCCGAGCATCGCGAACATCGGCTGGCGAACCGTCATCTGCAGACGGTGCGCGGTCGCCTCGTCGAACAGCAGGCCGATCGCGCTCGCGCCGTCGAGCGGCGGAATCGGCAGCATGTTGATCGCGAACAAGAGCGCATTCAAAAGGAAGAACGACCAGAGCACGAATGCGAGGCCACTCGCGGCGCCGCTCGCGCTCAGCGCGCCGATCGCGCTCGGGTCCAGCGAGCCGCTCACGAGCAGCGCGCGAATCGCCACTCCGGCGATGATCGCCAACGAGAGGTTCGCGAGCGGGCCCGCCAGCGAAACCGCCGCAGCCTTGCGGGGGTTGTTGATGACCCAGAGTGGCGAGAGCGGCGCGCTCGCCCAGCCCATCATCCAGCCGTTGGCGACGTAAGTGATCAGCGGAATCGCGATCATCCCGATCGGGGAGCGCCGCATGTGCGGGATGGGATCGAGCGAGACCTGGCCTCCGAGATAGGCGGTGAGGTCTCCGTTCCGCATCGCCCACCAAGCATGCGCGGCCTCGTGAACGGTCATCGAGAAGACGAGCACCACGTACTGCACGAGCCCGTTCACCAGCCAAGCGGCATCCACCCCGGACCCCCTTCGGCGCGCATCATAACCAGCCGCGTCGCGCAATCTGCGCGTGGCGATTACGGATTTTGCTCGGGCGGTGGCTCGCCCAGATAGCGCGCGCGCGGCCGCAGCAGCTGTCCGCTCGCGTACTGCTCGAGCACGTGCGCGCTCCAGCCCGCGCTGCGTCCTACCGCGAACACGCCGGCCGCGGCGCCGAGCGGCAGCCCGAGTGCCGCCCGCAGCGCGACGATTCCGACGTCGACGTTCGGCTTCGGCCTTCCAGCCGCATCCATCGCGCGCACCAGCGCGGCGACGCACTGCACTTCGCGCGCGCGCGGCGCTAGCGCCTGGGCCTCCTCGATCAGCACGACCGCGCGCGGATCGGCGGCGTCGCGATAGAACTCATGCCCGAAGCCCGGCACGCGCTCGCCGCGTCGCGCGCGCTCGCGCACCACGCGCTCCGCGTCTGCGGGCCGTGCGATCTCGGCGATCAACGCCTCCGCGCGGTCCGACGCCGCCCCGTGCCGCGGCCCGGAGAACGCGGCGAGGCCCGCGAGCGCGGCGGCATACAGGTCGGCCCCGGTGGAGGCTGCAACGCGCGCGGCGAAGGTCGATGCATTCAGCTCGTGATCGGCGGAGAGCAGAAGCCAGCGATCGAGCGCAGCGATCGTGCGCTCGCGCGGGCGCAGACCGCAGGCGCGCAGGATCGCTCTGGCGATGCTCGCCTCCTCCCACGCCTCCGCCGCGCGCTCGGGCGCCTCGGGCAGCGCGAGCCCGCAGGCGAGCAGCCGCGCGAGCCGGCGCGCGCGCGGCAGCACGGCCGCCGCGCGGCGGTCGTAGCGGTGCCGGTCGTTCGCACCCGCGATCGCGACCAGCGCGATTGCGCAGCTCGTGCGGCTCGCGTCCTTCGGCAAGAGCCGCGCGGCGGCGCGGAAATCCGGCGCATCGTCGGGCGCCTCCCAGCGCAGGCCCGGCTCGGGCAGCGCGCCGGTCCATAACAGCTCGCAGGCGGCCTCGAAGCTGAAGCCGCGTCGCGCGAGGTCGACCGCGACGTGTCCGCGGTAGGCCGGGCCGCGCGGCGTCATCGCGGTGATGCTCGAATCGAGCACTGGCTCGCCCCAGGCGAGCGCCCGCGCCGCCGCGGCGCCGCGCTGGCGTGCGCGCAGGCCCTCGACGTCGCTGCGCAGATAGCGGCGTGCGCGGCCCGCACCGTCGGCGGCGAGCGAGCGGAGCAGGCCGCGGCTCACGTAGGCGTAGAGCGTCGGCAGCTTGACGCCGAGCTGGCTCGCGGCCTCGGCGGCGGTCATCTCGTCTCGCGCTCGGCCCGGCGGCCTCGCACGAGTCCGCGCGGCGTCGGGGTCCGCATGGCTCACGGACGGAACGGGCGCGAGATCTGCGCTGCGATCGAGAACGCGCTTCGTTCGGCTCGGGGTCATCGCGGCGACCGCCTTTCATTGATTGGTTGATCAAGATTTACAGATTGATCGTATCGGTCGATGTTCGTCGCCGAAACCCCGAGCGCGCGGCGCGCCGGCTGCGCATAGGAGATCCAGATGGCGGACACACACGAGATCCGTGCCGGCCTCGACGGCGTCGTCGTTGCAGAGACGCGGCTCTCGCTCGTCGACGGGGAGCGCGGGCGGCTAGTGGTGCGCGGGCATGACGTGGAGGAGCTGGCGCGCACGCGCCGCTTCGAGGACGTGGCGCATCTCTTGTGGAAGGACGCGTTGCCCGGCTCCCGCGAGCGCGGCGCGCTCGAGCGCGAGCTCGGGGCCGCGCGCGTCAGCGCTTTCGCGCTGCTGCCCGCGTTGCGCGAGGCGCTCTCGGCGCCGGACGGCATGGCCGCGCTGCGCGGCGCGCTCGGCAGCCTGCACGCCGCGCCCGCAGAGAGTGGGGATGCGCTGCGCGTTCGGCTCACGGCAGCGGTCGCGGTGTTCGCAGCGGCGTGGTCGCGGCTCCACTCCGGCGCCGCGCCGATCGCGCCGGACCCGGCGCTCTCGCACGCCGCGGACTTCTTGCGCTGCGTGCGCGGCGCACCCGCGGATGCAGCGCTCGTCGACGCGCTCGATGCGTATCTGGTGACGGTCGCCGAGCACGGCATGAACGCGTCGACGTTCACCGCGCGCGTGGTCGCCTCCACCGGCTCCGATGCGATCTCTGCCGCGGTCGCGGCCGTCGGTGCGCTGAAGGGACCGCTGCACGGCGGCGCACCAGGGCCGGTGCTCGACATGCTCGACGGCATCGGCGCCCCCGAGAACGCGGAGGCTTGGCTGCGCGCCGAGCTCGACGCAGGCAAGCGGCTGATGGGGCTCGGGCATCGCGTCTACCGCGTGCGCGATCCGCGCGCGGCGGTGCTCGAGCGCGCGGTGGCGAGGCTGGAGGCGAACGGCGGTGCGAGCCGCTACCTGGCGCGCGCGCGAGCCGTCGAACGCGTCGCGGTGCGCGTGCTCGCCGAGCGCTACCCGACACGCAAGCTCGACACGAACGTCGAGTTCTACACCGCGGTGCTGCTCGACGCGCTCGGCTTCGCGCGCGAGCTGTTCACGCCGGTGTTCGCGGTGGCCCGCGTCGCCGGCTGGCTCGCGCATTTCGAGGAAGAGCGCGAGCGCGGGCGGCTGATTCGCCCCGACGTTCGCTACGTGGGTGCGCTGCCGGCGGAGGCCGCCTGAGTGCAAGCGCCCTGCCCGCGCGTAGGAAACGCGCGTTGCCCGCGCGTAGGAAAACGCGCGTTGGCTCGAAGCTCGAGGCAGCCAGATCGGCGCTGGCCGCGACGTCACGGGATGAAATAGTTGGACGCGTCCGCGCTGCCCGTCTCCACGCTCGCGATCCTCTGCGTCACCGCGTTCTTCACCGCAATCCTCTCCGCGATCGCCGGCATGGCGGGCGGCATGACGCTGCTCGCGGTGATGCTGCTGTTCATGCCGCCGCTGGAGGCGATCCCGCTGCACGGCGCAATCCAGCTCGCGTCGAACCTCTCGCGCACGCTGATCCAGCGCGAGCACGCGCGCTACGACCTGTTATGGCGCTACGGCCTGCCGCTGTTGCCGATGGGCGCGCTCGGCCTGCTCGTCGCGAGCCGGCTGCCCGAGCGCTCGCTCGAGGCTGCGATCGGCGCGTTCGTGCTCGTCGCCACGTGGCGGCCCGGCTGGCTCGCGCTCGGCACGCGCCTCGGCGCCAGCGAGAACGCGCGCTTCACCGCGCTCGGCATCGCCGCGGGCTTTCTGAACGTCACGATCGGCGCGACCGGACCGCTCGTCGCGCCGTTCTTCCTGAACCTCGGCCTCAGGCGCCAAGCGGTGGTCGGCACGCAGGCGGGCGTCCAGGCGCTCGGGCACGTCGCGAAGATCGTGCTCTACGCGGGCTTCGGCTTCGCGTTTCGCGAGCACGTGGCGCTGCTCGCGTTCGCGAGCGTATGCGCAATCGCCGGAACCGCGGTCGGCAGCCGACTGCTCGAGCGCATCTCGGAGCGCTCGTTCACGATCCTCTACAAGACGGTGCTCACGCTGCTCGCGCTACAGCTCGTCGTGAGCGCCACTCACGGCGCGCTCCGGCGTGCCTGGCTCGCGCTCAGTGCGACGGCATAGCGAGCGGCGAGGATTGATAAGCGACGAGCTGGCAGGCGTCGCCCGCGCGCAGCCAGGTGGCGTGGAACTCGTTGCGCACGGTGACGTCGCGCCCGCCCGCTGAGACGTCGAGCGTCTGCTTGCCGCGCACTTCGCAGCCGCTTGCGTGGCAGGCGTAGCTCTCCTCGTCGACGAAGATGCGCCGGTAGCGCAGCTCGCGGCTCGTCAGCCGGCGAATCAAGCTCTTGCGGTCATCGACCTCGCCGTTCGAGTGCACGTACTGCGCGCCGCTCAGCATCAGCGCTGTGATCGCCTCGGCGTCGGCGTTCACGAGCGCCGCGCGCCGCTGCACTTCGCAGCTGCGGAAGAACGCGTCGTCGGCGCGCGCGGCGCCGGCCCATGCACACGCGACGAGGAGCATCAGCGCCAGCCGCATCCGTCAGCCTCCCGTCGCCTGCTCGACGCGCTTCAAGTACTCGACCAGCTTCGGGCGGCGCCGAATCGCGTCGCGCGCCTCGGGCGATAGCTCGTCGTCCGCGTTCTTCAGCTGCCCGTAGACCGCGAGGTCCGCGACGCTCGGCTCGTCGCTGTGGAAGAACTGCCGCTCGCCGAGCATCCGCAACAAGTCGTCCAGCTTTTCGCCGAACTCGCGCGCGAGCACGGGCTCCGGCAGCCGGCCGAGGCCCTGCGCGTGGAGCTGCCCGCCGATCCTGCGCCGTACGAGCGGCGCGAGCAGCGGCCGCAGAAAGCCGGGAACGCGCATGCTGCCGAGCATGCGGCCCGCGGTCGCCGCGGCGTTCTTCGGCGTCCAGTGGAACGCCATCACGTACCAGTAAAGTGCCTCGTCGGCCCAGTCCTCGATCTGGCGCTGATGCGCCGCGCTGACCGGATCGTCCGACAGGAGCGGCGGCTGCGGTACGCGCTCGTCGAGCTTGCGCAGGATGAAGGTCGAGTCGAAGAGCCGCTCTCCGGCGAAATCCACGACCGGCATCTTGCCGGTCTGCGGGTTCCACTTCTCGAGATCCGAGGGACTCTTCGGCTCGATCAGCTCCCAGGTGAGACCCTTGCGCTGCACGCCCCGGATCACCTTCTCGACGAAGGGAGAGAGCCGCGAGCCGTAGATCGTCACCTGCATCGCTTCACCCCTTCAGCTTCGCGATGAAGCCTTGCTCCTCGGCGATGAAGCCCTTGAACGAGGGGCGCGCGTGGATGCGCTCGACGAAGCTCGCGAGACGCGGGTACTTCGCCTTGTCGATCGTGCCGCCGCCGTGCTGGTAGTTCACGAACGGCGAGGCGGTCGCGATGTCCGCCAGCGAGAAGCGTCCGCCAATTAGGTACTCGTTGTCACCGATCTGGGCTTCGAGATACGCGAATACCGGCGGGATCGCTTCGGCCGCGGCCTTCTCGACGACCGCCTCGTCTCCCGCCTTCTTCATGAACAGCGGGAACAAGATGCGCTGTTGGAAGTAAATCGCCGCCGCCTGCACCAGCGCCGTGTCGGCGTATTCCTCGAACCAGACCGTGCGCGCGGCCTGATAAGCATCAGCCGAGATCAGCGGCGGGTTCGGGTACTTCTTCTCCAGGTAGACGACGATCGCCGACGAGTCGGGAATCACGCGCTCGCCGTCGTCCGTCAGCGTCGGAATCTTCCCGAGCGGATGCAGCTTTCGATATTCGACGTTCGGCCCGAACGGCGTCAGCGGATCGTGCTCGTGGGCGAGCCCCTTTTCCGCGAGTGCGACGCGAACCTTGCGCACGAACGGCGAGAGGCCGGCACCGATCAGTTTCAGTCCCATGACGAAGTTCCTTTCAAGTGGTCGAGTGATTGGGCGCGGAGGACATCGAGAAGAGCGCGGGCAGGTCGGCGAGCGCCGACGCGTCGCCCGCGATCGCGATTTGTTTGGTGCGCGCGAGCTCGCGGGCGCTCGCGACGCCGCTCATCAGCGCGATCAGCTGCGCTGCCGGGGCTTCGACGCTCGCGTCGACCGGCGCCGCTGCGGCGGCGATGCGCGTGCCGCGCGGCCCGCCCGCGACCTTGAAGCTCGCCGCAGGAGCCTCGCCGCACGCGCGCGCGCGTAGCTCGAACGCGCGCGCGGGCGTCGGGCCGGCCGCCGCGAACATCTCGGCAGCCAGCCGCACCCACTCCGGCTCGATGTGATCGCCTCGCTTCGGCGCGCTCATCCAGCGCAGTCCCCAGCGCGCGAGCTCGCCGAGGATCGGCCGCAGCGCCTCGCCATGCGGCGTCAGCGCGTACACCTCGCGCGCCGCCGGCGGCGGTAGCTCGCGCCGCTCGATCACCGCGTAGGTTTCGAGCTCCGCGAGCCGAGCCGCGAGCACCGAAGGGCTGACGCCCGCGAGCCGGCGCCTCAAATCCGCGAAGCGCTGCGGTCCGAGCAGCAGCTCGCGCACGACGAGCAGGCTCCAGCGCTGCCCGAGCACCTCCGCCGCGCGCGCGAGCGGGCAGAACTGGCCGTAGCGGTATTGCGCCATTCGGACATTGAACGTCAGTTCTAATTTAGAATCAAGCGATTCCTTTCCGAAAGCATGGAGCGCCGCAGAATGCGCTCGCGGCCCGCCCGCAAGGCGTCGGCCGACGAAGGCGTATCGCGTCATACGCGTAGTCGGCCGCAACGCAGCGGGCGGGCCGCGAGCGCGTTCTGCGTCAGTTCACGCCCTGGCTCGAGACGAGCCTCGCGGGATCGACTCCGATGCTGCGGATCGCCTGCTCCCAGCGCGCGGCGAGCGGCGCCTCGAACACGATCTGCGCGCTCGCGGGCACGACCAGCCACGCGCCCGCAGCGATCTCTGCTTCGAGCTGTCCGGCTGCCCAGCCCGCGTAGCCGAGCAGCACCCGCGCAGTGAGCGCGGGGTTCTCGGCGAAGTGCTTCAGCGCGTCGCGCGAGCGTGCCCAGTGCAGTCCCGGCAGCAGCGAGATCGCTTCGACTCCGTCCGCAGCCGCGTCGTCGAGCAACACCCAGCCGCCGTCCTGCCCGACCGGTCCGCCCCAATCGACACGCGTGCCTGCGGCACCGAGCCAGCGCATGCCCTGGCTTTTGCACAGCTGCGCAAGCGGCACGTCGGTCGTGCGATTCACGATCAGGCCCATCGCGCCTTGCTCGGGATCGTGCTCGAGCATCAGCACCACCGCGCGCTGGAAGTTCGGATCGACCAGCGAGTCGAGCGCGACGAGAAATGCCGGAGCGAGCGCAGAGCCCTCGGACATGGCGCGAGGATAAGCGCGCGAGTCGGAAGGGGGCAGACTTATGCTCGCGCGATGAAACGAGCGCGGGCGCGGCTGACGCTCGCGGTCGCTTTCGTCGCGTGTCTCGCGCCGCTGCTCGCGTGGTGGCTCGATGCGAGGCTGCCCGACGCGGAGCGCATGCTCTGGCGGGCGCTCGCGCTGCAGATGTTCTGGCTCGGGCTCGCGCTCTCGATCGCGCGCGAGCGCGGCGGCGCGCTGCACGCGCGGCTTGGCCTCGTGCGCGGCCAGCTCGGCGCGCTGCAGCTCGCGGCGAGCGTGTGCGGCACGCTCGCGCTCTCGGGCGCGCTCGCGTTCGCTGTCGCCGAGATCGGGATCCCCCCGCGCAGCTCACTCGGCCGCCTCGACGCCGCAGCGTCCGCGGCAGCGACCGAGAGCCCCTGGCTGCTGCTGATCGCGTTCGGCATCGCGCCCGGCGTGTGCGAGGAGCTGCTGTTTCGCGGAGCGCTGCAGCGCAGCCTCGAAGTCTGGCTGGGCGGATGGTGCGTCGGCGTCACGGCGCTGGCGTTCGCGCTCGTTCACCTCGATCCACTGCACACCCCCGCGGCACTCCCGCTCGGGCTCTATCTCGGCGCGCTCGCCTGGCGCGCGCGCACGACGTGGCTCCCGATCTTCTGTCACGTCGCGAACAACTGCGCCGCCGCGCTGCCTCAGCTCGACCCGCAGCTCGCCAGTGCGCTCCCGCAGCCCGCTTCGTGGCCGGCGGCCGCAGGCTGGCTGGCCATTTGCGGGCTAGCCCTCGCGCTCTTCTGGAGGGCAACGCCGACTCCTGCGAGGCACGGCTCCGCTTCAGGCTGATCGCCGCGCGGTCGAAAACGAGCGCGGGGGAAAGATGCCGGCGAAGACTGCGCCTCTGCTCGTGCTCGACGACGGGGAGCTCGACGACGTGGTCGAGCTGCTAGGCGAGCTCGGCATCGAGATGGCGCATCTGCGCGGCGCTGCGATTCCCACGCAAGTGGCTCCGCCGAGCCGCGTGATCGTGACGACGCCGCGGCGCGCGATGCTCACCAAGGATTGGCCGCGCTCCGCGCCTTACCGCATCGCGGTCGTCACCGAGGATTCGAACACGCTGCGCGCGATGCTGCGCCGCGTCGGCTTCGACTTGTTACTGCGCCGGCCGGTGCATCCGTACGCGCTGCGCCTCGTGCTGCTGCGCGGGCTGTACGCGGGCGAGGAAAAGCGCCGCGAGGAGCGCCTCGCCGTCGGTGTCGAGATCCAGTTCCGCTCGGGGTTCCGGCGCAAGCGCGCGCTGATCGCCGATCTCTCGCAGCGCGGCTGCCGAATCCTCGGCGAGAAGCCGCTCGCGCTCGGCACGCGCATCAGCCTGCCTCTGCCGCCGGAGCTCGCGCCGAATGCGCTCGTGCTTCCGTGCAAGGTGGTGCGGGCGGGCGCGAAGCCCGAGCCCGACGGGCGCTTCGAGATGGGTCTCGCGTTCGAGAATCTCTCGAAGGAGAAGCTGGCCGAGGTGCGCTCGCTGCTGAAGCGGCTCTCCGATGCGGCGGGCGTGGAAGACAGCCGCGTGATCGTCACGAGGGCCCCCGCACGCGCGGCAACGCCGTCGGCACCCCCTGCCGCCCGCGCGGCGGAGCCAAGCGCGAAAGCGTCGCCAGGCGCGGTTCTCGCGAAGCCCGCGATTCCGACCCCAGCGAGCGCGCGGCCTGCGAGCTCCGCGCCCGCCGCGAGCGTCACGCTCGCGATGAGCGCGATGAGCGCTCTGGGCTCCGCGGAGAAGCGCGCCCCGGTCGCCGAGCAGGCTCCGGCGGCGAGCAATGACCGCCGAAAGCACCCGCGCGCCACTTACGCCGGAAAAGTGGGAAGGCTCGACGACGAGGCCGACTCGGTGCTGCTCGGACGGGATCTGTCCGTGGGCGGGATGCGCGTCGAGTACCACCCGAATCTGCAGATCGGCGACGTGCTCGAGCTCGCGGTCTATGGGCTGCCGCGCGAGGAGCCAATCGTCGTGAAGGCGCGCGTCGCGCAGGACGCCGGCGACGGCCTCGGCCTCGCCTTCGACGGCCTCGAGCCCGCCGTGCAGGCGCGCCTCGAGCGCCTCGTCACGCGGCTTCCGAGCGTCGAATCGCTGCAGGGCGGCGAAGCGGCCGGCCTCGGCAGCGTCGTCTCGCGCGTGCTCTCGGGGTTTCGCCGAGAGACCTAGCAAGCGCCGTTTCGACACGCGGAGCGAGGCGGAGTCCTCGCAGCCGAGCGGAGATCGAACAGTGGCCCTGCAGACGCCGGAGAGAAGCGCGTCCCCGGAGTCTCAAGGCTGTGCCGCGCCATCTCTCTGCTCAGTGGCGTGCGCGATGTCTGCGCCGGGCGGCCGGCGCGTCGCGAGCCGGTCGATCGCTTCGGCGCTGCATTTGCTTTTCGGGCAGAACGCAGCGCGGAACACTTGCGCGGCGAGCTGGCTCCCGCTGGTCCACCAGCGCGGCCCCTGCACGGACACGGTCGCGACTGCGATCTGCGGTGCGTCGGCCGGCGCGACGCCCGCGAACCATTCGTAACGGCCCGCCGGGTTCGTTCCCGTCAGGCTGCCGGTCTTCCCTGCGACGACGATGCCGGGCAGCAGCGCTCGGCCGCGCGGCCTGAATGCGCGGCGCGCCGTGCCGCGCTCGGTCGTCTCCTCGAGCAGCACGCGCAGCTGCTTGGCGAGCTGCGCCGAGAGCACGACGCGCTCGCGCGGCGCGCTCGCGACCGCCAGCGCCTCGCCGTTCGGTCCGAGCGCGGCGTCGATCCAGTGCGGCTCGAGCAGGCGGCCCTGCGCGAGCGTGCCCGCCAGCTGCGCAGCGTGAAGCGGCGTGATCATCAGCCCATCGAGCCCCGAGCCGAGCTTTCCGAGCTTGAACGCGTCGCTGCCCGGATCCTCGACGTCACCGGGCGGATGATCGGGTGCAGGCGGCGACAGCAATCCAAAGCGGTCGATCGCGTCGAGCATCCCTCGCGCGCCGACGCGATGGACGGCCCACTGCGCAAAGCACTGGTTGTTGGAAGTCGCCAGCGCGCGCTCGAGCGTGACCTCGTTGCCTCGCTTCGGCGGATTGAGGCGTGCGGGAGTCAGCACGTACGGACTGCCCGCGTAGCGACAGGTGCCGTGCGCGAGCGAAGGCGCGGCATCGAGCGTCGCCGCGGCGGTCACCACCTTGACCAGCGACGCCGCCGGATACGCGCGGTCGGGCGGGAACGTCACCGGGTCCGTCGAGACGTAGGCCGCGAGTGCGCCGCTGACGAGGTCCATCACGATGATGTGCGCGCGCCCCACGCGCCCGACTTCGACGATCTTCCAGATCTCGCGCGTCAGCTCGGGATCGAGCGTGTAGCGGACGCGGATCTGCTCGCGCTCGGAAAGCGCGAGCGCGCGCTCGTAGGCGCCGCCGGTCTCGCTGAGCGCGAGCAGCGCGGCGCGGCTCGTGGGCGCAGCGAGCGAATCCGGTGGCAGCGCGATCGTCTTCGCACGCGGCGCAGGCGCGGGGAGAACAGCTGCCGGAATCAGCGCCGGGGCGCCCTCGCCAGCAGGCGCCAGCGCGTGAGCCGCGGGCGGAACGACCAGCGCGGGCAGCTGCTGAGGCGCCTGCAGCTCGGGCGCGCTCGGCTCGAACAGCGCGAGCATCCCGAGCGGCAGCAGCGCGCACGCGCTCGCAACCGTCAAACGACCGCGCAGGCGCATGTGCCGTCGCGCCCTCGGCTCCCCCATACGCTCGCCACTCCGTGTTCGCAGCTGCGGCGATCCGTTCCTGCTTCAGCACCGCGCGCGGCTGGGGGAAACCTGCGCGGCAACCTCGGTTCGTTCGACTCGAGCCCTCGAAAGATCGGTCAGACCTGAACGACCTTGACCACTTCGGGAATTTCTTCGCGAAGGCGGCCCTCGATACCGAAGCGCAGGGTGGCTGTCGAGGAAGGGCAGCCGACGCACGAGCCCTGCAGCACGACCTCCACGACACCGTCGTGGTAGCCGGCGAACATGACGTCGCCGCCGTCGCGTGCGACCGCGGGTCGCACTTCGTTCTCGAGGATTTCTTTGATGCGCGCGACGACGCCGCTTTCCTGCGGCCGGTCCGCAGCGGAGAACGACGGCCCGAGCGCGCTCTCACCGGCGGCGGCGAAGGCCTTCAATGCGTCGACGATCGGCTGTGCGAGCGCGGTCCATTCTTTGTCCTCGCGCTTGGTGACGGTCACGAAGCCGGGCGCGAGGAAGACGCCGATCACGTCGGGAATTGCGAACAGGCGGGCGGCGAGGGGGGAGGTGTCCGCGGCGACTGGGGCCTGGAAGTCCGCGGTGATGCCGGGGGGAGTGATTTCCTTCGAGAGCACCCATTTCAGCGAGTGGGGGTTTGGGGTGCGTTCGGCGTGGAAGCGGAAGTCGAGGCCCAGGGTGGTCATGTGGCGAGCGTAGCGGGACAAGTCGTTTCGCTTCCCGGTGGTTGCGGGGCTCAACCGTTGGGTGGCGGGCCGACCGGGACCCCGGCTCCGGCTGCGCCGCTGTGGCGCTTTTAGCGTGCAACGGTGTGGGCGCCGCGCTGATTGTTAGGCGTTCTGTGCGGGTTGTCGTCAGGATCACCAGCGGCTCCGCCGGACCGGGGACTCCCGGTCGGCCCGACGCCCGGCTGCTCTGGCGCGGGGGCTCGTGGGTCTAAAAGTTGGGTGGTGAAGCGATCGCGCCGTCGAGGCGCGATCGCTTCACTCTTCGTTGGCAGGAGACGCGGGTCTATGGCTGAAGACGCGCGCTTCGAAGTTGTTGAGGTCGCAGATCAGGAAGCCTTTGTCTTTGGCGATTTTTTGTTCGCGGGGGCCGTTGTAGCCCCAAGTGGCTAGGACGCAGCGGGCGCCGCTGGGGGCGACGTCTTCGAGGTGGTTCACTTTGTCGTCGACGAAGGTGATCTCGCTGGCTGGAGCGCCGGTGCGGCCGGCGATTTGGCTGATGTGCTCGCGCTTCGAGACGGCGGTTTCTTTGTCGAGCACGGCTTGCTCGGGGAAGAGGTCTGCGATGCCGTAGCGTGCAAGCAGCTCGCGCACCGAGCGGCGGTCTTTGGCGGTGGCGATCGCGAGCGCGGCGTCGCCAGCGCGGCGCCGCAACAGCTCGCAGACGCCCGGATATGCGCGCATGTGCGCGTGCCAGTCTTCCGGGTCGGCTTCGAGCCACGCGGCGCGCTCGCGGTAGAACTGTTTGTGGAACGCGCGCAGCGCAGCTGGATCCAGCTCGCCGCGAAACGCGTCGTAAGCGGCTTGGTCTGCGAGCGCGCGTCCGCGCTCGATCGCCGCCAGCGCGATTGCGTAGTCCTCGGCGCGATTTCCGAGCGGTATCAGCTCGACGAACGCGCGGAAGAGCGCTTCGTCACGCTCGTCGCCGGCGAGCTCGCGCGAAAGCACGCGGCGATAGGTGCGCAGCGCGACGACGAACGCCTCGCGCGCGGAGTCGCACAGCACACCGTCGAAATCGAGTGCGAGCACGCGCATCGCGCGCGCACCGTAGCGGGCCGAGCTCGCGGTAACGTCGGGCTCTTCGAATCGGAGCCGCCATGCCCCTGACGCTCTCCTGCGCCTTCGCCACCTCGAACGAGAGCCACGAGCACGCGCGCATCGCCGAGCAGCTCGGCTATCGGCGCGCGTGGTTCTACGACTCGCCCGCGCTCTATCCCGACGTCTGGGTTCAGCTCTGCCGCGCGGCGGAGCGCACGCAGCGAATCGGCCTCGGGCCGGCGGTGCTGGTGCCGAGCCTGCGCCATCCGATGACGAACGCGGCAGCGATCGCGACGCTGGCGGGTCTCGCCGGCCGAGAGCGCGTCGCCGTCGCGATCGGCTCCGGTTTCACAGGCCGCTTGACGCTCGGGCAGCGCCCGCTGCCGTGGTCGTTCGTCGCGCAGTACGTGCGCGCGCTGCGCGGGTTGTTACGGGGCGAGCTCGTCGAATGGGAAGGGCGCGCCATTCAGATGATGCATCCCGACGGCTTTGCGGCGCCGCGCCCGCTCGACGTGCCGTTCGTGATCGCCGCCGCAGGGCCGAAGGGCGTCGCCGCAGCGCGCGAGCTGGCGGAGGGCGTGTTCGCGACGAATCCCGTCCCGGGCTTCGCATGGTGCGTGATGCTGGCGTTCGGAACGGTGCTCGATGCCGGCGAGAGCGCCGGCAGCGAGCGCGCGATCGCAGCGGCGGGCCACGGCGCAGCCGTCGCGCTTCACGCGGCGATGGAGTTCGGGAATCTCGGCGCGCTGCCGAACGGCGGCGAGTGGGCGGCCGTCTACGAGAAGCTGCCGGAGCGCACGCGCCACCTCGCACTTCACGACCAGCATCTGATCGCCGTCAACGCGCGCGACCGCGCCTTCGTCACCGGCGAGCTGCTCGCGAAGACGGGCCTCGCGCTGGATCGTGCTGGCTGGCGCGCAAAGCTCGCGGCGCTCGAGGCGCAAGGTGTTACGGAGCTCGCGTATCAGCCCGCCGGGCCGAACATCCCGCGCGAGCTCGAAGCGATGGCCGAGGCCGCAAGGTGAATACGACCGCGCGCAGCAAGCGCCGTTTCGGCGCGCGCAGCGAGCCGCAGGCGAGCGAAGCCAAATGAGCTGGAAGCCCGAGCTCGACGAGATCGCACGGCGCGCCGAGCTCGCGAAGCAGATGGGCGGCGAGGAGCGCGTCGCACGAGCGCGCGCGGCGGGCCGGCTGCCCGTGCGCGAGCGCATCGACTTGTTGCTGGACACCGGCACGTTTCGCGAAGCGGGCGCGCTCGCCGGCAAGGCGGAGTACGACGAGCAAGGGCGCATGAAGAGCTTCACGCCCTCGAACTTCGTGTGCGGACGGGGTGCGCTCGATGGCCGGCCGGTCGTGGTCGGCTGCGACGACTTCACGGTACGCGGCGGTGCGGCGGACGGCGCGGTCGGCAACAAGATGGGCTGGGCGGAGAAGACCGCGCGCGAGCTGCGCGTACCGATCGTGCGGCTCGTCGATGGCACCGGCGGCGGCGGCAGCGTCAAGACCAACGCGACGATCAAACGCTCCTACGTGCCCGCGAACCCCGATTTCGACGTGATGACCGAGCTGCTCTCGTGCGTTCCGGTGGTCGCCGCTGCTCTGGGACCGGTCGCAGGGCTAGGCGCGGCGCGCGTCGCCGCCTCGCACTTCTCGGTGATGGTGAAGGGCACGAGCCAACTGTTCGTCGCGGGGCCGCCGGTCGTTCGCCGCGCGTTCGGCCGCGACGTCACGAAGGAAGAGCTCGGCGGCTCGCACATCCACGCGCGTGAAAGCGGCGCCGTCGACAACGAGGCCGCGAGCGAAGAGGACGCATTCGCGCAGATCAAGCGCTTCCTCTCGTACTTGCCCAGCTCGGTGTGGGAGGTGGCGCCGCGCAGCGCTTGCGCCGACCCCGCCGACCGGCGCGAGGAGGCGCTGCTCTCCTACATCCCGCGCGACCGCCGCAAGACTTACGACGTGCGCAAGCTGCTCTCGCTCGTGCTGGATCTGGGCTCGTTCTTCGAGATCGGCCGTCACTACGGGAAGCCGCTCGTCACGGGGCTCGCGCGCCTCGACGGCATTCCGATCGCGGTGATGGCCAACGACAACCGCCAGCTCGCCGGCTCGATCGACGCCGACGCCGCCGAGAAGATGACGCGCTTCGTCGATCTCGCGGACACGTTCCGGCTGCCGGTCGTGAACTTCGTCGACAACCCGGGCTTCTTGGTCGGCACCGAGGCCGAGCGCGCGGGCACGATCCGCAAAGGCGTACGCGCGCTCGCGGCGGTTTTTCAAGCGAGCGTGCCGTGGTGCTCGATCCTGCTGCGCAAGGTCTACGGCGTCGCGGGCGCGGGGCACAGCAATCACACGCGCGGCCACCTTCGCTACGCGTGGCCGTCGGGCGAGTGGGGCTCGCTGCCGATCGAGGGCGGCGTCGAGGCGGCCTACAAACGTCAGCTGGAAGCGTCGCCCGATCCGGAGAAGCTGCGCGCGGAGCTGGAAGCGCAGCTCGCGTCGCTGCGCGATCCGATCCTCACTGCGGAGGTGTTCGGGATCGAGGAGATCATCGACCCGCGCGAGACGCGCCCGCTGCTCGTCGACTTCGCGCGCCGCGCGAGAGAGATCACTGAGCGTGAGCCCGGCGGCTCGAAGATGCGAGGCATGCGCCCCTGATTACTGCGGCGCTTTCGCCAGATCCGCCAGTCGCGCCTCGATCTGCTCGGCGGGAATCGGCTTCCCAACCAAGTAGCCCTGGAATACGTGACAGCGCTCGCCGCGCAGAAAGCTCGCCTGCGCTTCGTTCTCGACGCCCTCCGCAACGACGGTGAGGCGCAGCCGGTGCGCGATTCCGATCACCGCGGCAATCACGGCGCGCGCGTGATCGTCGCCCTCGATGCCGCGCACGAACGAGCGATCGATCTTCAGCGCGTCGATCGGCAGCCGCATCAGGTTCGAGAGCGTCGAGAAGCCGGTGCCGAAATCGTCGAGCGCGATGCGCACGCCGAGCCGACGCAGCGCGCCGAGCGTCTCGGCAGCGGCTCCGAGATCGTCGACGAACGCGCTCTCCGTGATCTCGAGCTCGAGGCGCTCGGGCGGCAGGCCGCTAGCCGCGAGCGCAGCCTGCACCCCCTCGACGAGTCCACCCTGGCGCAGCTGATGGCTCGAGACGTTCACACCAATACGCAGCGGGAGGGAGCCCGCGCTCCATTTCAGCGCGGCGCGGCAGGCTTCATGCAGCACCCAGGCTCCGAGCGGCAGGATCAGGCCGGTGTCCTCGGCGATCGGGATGAACTCGGTCGGCGAGATCAGCGCACCACCCTGACCTCTCAGCCGCACCAGCGCCTCGGCGCCCAGCCAGCGCTCTTCGTCGATCGCGAGCTGCGGCTGGTACTCGAGTGCGAGGCCTTCGCCGCTGTCGAGCGCGCGCCGCAACATGCCCTCTAGCTCGATCGCGCGCGCGGCCTCGGCCGACAGCTTTGCGCTGTAGAAGCGATACTCGCCGCGCTGCGTGCGCTTGGCTTGCTGCATCGCACTGAGCGCGTTCTGCACGAGCCGGCTCGCGTCGTGGCCGTCATCCGGAAACAGCGCGATGCCGGCGGTCGCGGAGAGCTCGAGGCGCTCGCCATTGCGCGTCACCGGCCGGCTGGTCGTGAGCAGCAGCCGGCGCACGAAGCTCTCTACCTGACCCGCAGCCGAGACACCGCCGATCGCGATCATGAACTCGTCGCCGGCGACGCGCGAGACGAGCGCTTCGCCTGCTTCCGCGATCTCCTCGGCGCTGCGCGCGCAGGACGCGATGCGCTGCGCGGTTCTCCGCAACAGCTCGTCCGCGAAGGCGTGGCCGAAGACGTCGTTGATGCGGCGAAAGCGGTCGAGACCGATCGCGATCACCGCTACGCGCTCGCGTCCGGCGCGCGCTTCCGCGACGAGCTTCTCCAGCGATTCGGTCAGCAGCGCGCGGTTCGGGAGCGCGGTGAGCGGGTCGTAGTTCGAGAGGCGATGAATGCGCTCTTCGCTTTCGCGGCGCTGCGTCACGTCCTGCACCGTGCCGTGCAAGAGGCCGCGGCCGCCGACATCCCATTGCAGCTCGCCGCGCAGCTGCACGGTGCGCTCGCCGCCGCCCGAGACGATCACGCGGTGCTCGCAATCGAGCGGGGTGCCCTCGGCCGCAGTCGTCGCGAAGGCCTTCTCGACCCCCGCGACGTCGTCGGGATGCACGGCGGCGAGGTAACGAGTGAAGCCGCGGCCGGCCTCGTCGACCGGGGCGAGCCTGACGACGCGATCCGCGTGCTGTGACCACGCGAGCTCGCCGCTCTCGGGCTCCCACTGCCAGCTTCCGATGCGCGCGATGCGGTGAGCGTCGGCGAGCGAGCTGCGGCTGTGCTCGAGCTCGATCAGCGCGCCGCGCAGCTGGCGCTGCGTCTCGTTCGAGCGCACCAAGAAGCGCGCGCGGTAGGCGAGCAGCTGCGCGTCGACCGGCTTGCGCAGAAAGTCGCTGGCGCCGGCGGTGAACGCGCGCTCGATCAGGCCGGGCCGATCGAGCCAGGTCGTCACGACGATCGCAGCGCCCGCGCCGGAGGGCAGATGGCGAATCGCCTCGCACAGCGAGATGCCGTCGCGGCCCGGCAGCTCGATGTCGATGATCACGAGCGCGGGCTGGACGCGCGGCAAGCTCGCCAGCGCGGTCGCGGCATCGGGCGCCTCGGCGACGTCGAAGTCCGCAGCGCGCAGCGCACCGGCCGCGAGCGCCCGCGCCGCGGGGTCCGCGTCGATCACGAGCGCGCGAGCCAGGCGTGCGTCAGGCACGCCTGCCTCGTTTCGAATCCTGGCGCGATCGGACCACGCGAAGCCGCCTCCCGGGCGAGGGCCGAGCCCGAGGCGTTGATTCGGTCCCACGGGCGCGCGTCTTGAAGGCGGAGTTGCCGGTTCTTCGTGAGCTCCGCTCGCCTCAGGTGAGGCGACGCGCGGCGCGGTGCAAGGCACCGGCTCGCTGCGCGCCGACTCGCGAGCTGCGCTCGCACTGGTCGGCTTGCGGTCCTTCGTGAGCTGCGCTCGCCTCAACGGAGGCGACGCGCGGCGCGGTGCAAAGCACCGGCTCGCTGCGCGCTGACTCGCGAGCTGCGCTCAGCCGCCCTCGCGCTCGCTCTGGCGGTCTCCGCCGCGGTTCACGATCTCGGCGGGGAAGGCCTCGACGAGCAGGTCGACGACGTCGCGCACCGAGACGACGCCAGCGGGCAGACCGCGCTCGTCGACCAGCGGCACGTGGCGGAAGCCGCCCACGCTCATCATGCGCAGCACGTCCGCGACGGTGTCGTCCTCGGTCAGGCATTCCGGATCGGCCGTCATCACCTGCTCGAGCGGCAGCGTGGCCGGGTTGCGGCCGCCGTCGATGATGCGAAACAGCACGTCGCGCTCGGTGAAGATCCCGATCACGCGCGTGCCTTCGCTGCCGTCCTCAGTGATTAGGACGACGCCGCGGTGCTCCTTCTGCATTGCGCGCACAGCGTCGGTGACGGTGTCCTCGCGCCCGAGAATGCGCGCGCGCCGAGCTTGCAGCACCGAAGCCGGCGCCTCGAGCAGCTGCGCGTCGAAGGTGCGCGGTGTCTCTGCGTCGAAGTAAGCCTCGTCGCTGTCGACGAGCGAATCGAACTCGTCGCGCTCGATCTCCATTGGGGGAACCTCCTCGCGAGACCCGTCGATCGTACACCCCCGCGCAACGGGAAGACCGTGACTTCGGCCACGCACTAGCGACGGAAGGGCGTGTGCCGAGAGTGGCTCAGCGGCCTGGCTAGCGAGGCGCAGCGAGCGGAGTCGAATAGCGGCCTCTGGGTGCGTCGGACCCTCAGCGCGCTGATCGCGCGTCCCGAGTCGGTCTCCTACGAGACGTGCTCGAGCGCGAGCCCGACGCCGAAGTGCGCCGCCAGCCGCGCGAGGAACGTGCGCACGTCGGGGTGAAGCTCGTCCTCGCGCAGCGCGCGAGCGACGCGGCCCCACGGAATGCGCTGGCCGTAGGCGGCGAGGCGCCGCTTCGCGTCGAGCTCGCGCCACGAGCGCTCGTCGTCGACAGCGGGCAGCTCGTGTGCGAGCGCCCGCAGTGCGCGCGGCGGGGCGCCGCGTAGCACTCGGCCGAGCGCCGCGGGCACCAGCAGGTAGCTCTCGATGTGCCGCCGGCCCCAGACGAAGAGCTCGAGACCGTCGCCACCGGCGTCTCTGTGCGCGGGCTCCTGATCGCGATCGAGCACGCACAGTCCGCGCACTTCGCGTCCCTCCGCGCGCGCCTCTGCGAGGTGCTCGCGCGCGCGCGCCGGCTGGCGGCCGCCGAGAATCACTGTCGCCTCGCGTACACAGGCGGCGAGCCGCGGCGAGCTGCGCTGCGCCCAGCCCTCGACGATCTCGAGATCGCGCGGCCCCTCGACGTAGAGGTAGGCGCGCGGCTCGCTGGCTGCTGGGCGCTGCGCTCGAGATGTGCTGCGGGACACGAGTCGCTTCCGAGGAGGGGGCAGCGTGAACGCGCTGCAACGTAGGCGACGCGCGCGCGCCGTGCTTGCTCGACCTCGCTCGTGGGGCCACGCAAGCAGAGCGCGCAGCGAGCGGAGCGAGCGGAGTCGAATGCGCAAGCGAAGCGCGCAGCGAGCGAAGCGAGAGGTCGAATGCGCTGCCCGCTGTTCACTCCACTCGCAGCCGGCGCGCGAATGCCAGATAGACCGGGAAGCCGAGCGCGATCAGCCCGAGGCCGGCGAGCGCGCGGCCGGGCGTCGCGAGCAGCGTGCTGACTACCAGCCACGCCGTCGCCGCGACGTAGAGCGCCGGCACGAGCGGGTAGCCCCAAGTGCGATAGGGCCGCGGGACGTCGGCTTGGCTGCGGCGCAGCACGAAGACCGCGGCGACTGCGAGCGCTTGGAAGATCAGTCCGCCGAAGACCGTGAAGTCGGTGAGCGCGTCGAACGAGCCGGAAAGCGCGAGCACTGCGGCCCAGAGCCCCTGCGCGAGCACGGCGACCCAGGGCGAGCGGTAGCGCTCCGAGACGGCGCCGAATGCTGACGGAAACAGCCCGCCCTGCGCGAGCGCATACGGAACGCGCGCTCCGGTGAGCATCGAGACGTGGAGCGAGCCGAACGAGGAAGCGAGCAGCGCCGCCGCCATCAGTCCGGCTGCGGCCGCGCCGAACGCGCCGACCACCACGCGGTGCGCGACCGACGAGCCCGGCGCGACGCTCGCGACTTGCTCCGGCGTCAGCGCGAAGAAGTAGGCGGCGTTCGCGAGCAGGTAGAGCGCGACGATCGTGCCGATTCCGAAGATCAACGCGCGCGGGAAGTTTCGCCCCGGCTCTCGCAGCTCGGCGCCGAGCATCGTCAGGTTTCCCCAGCCGCTATAGCCCCAGAGCGCACCGACGACCGCCGCGCCGAAGCCCGCGATGCCGAAGCGCGCGCTGGCCGGCACGTCCGCACACGCCGCAGCCGCGCCGCTCGCCGCGAAGTTCGCGAACGCGCCGCGCGAGTAGAAGAAGCCCGCGAGCGCGACCGCGGCGATCAAGCCGACCTTCACCGCGGTCAACAGGCCGGCGAGCTGTCCGTTGTTACGGACCGACGCGAGATTCACCGCCGTCGCGAGAGCGATCGCGCCGAGCGCGACGCCCTTGGCAGCAAGCGGTGAAAGGGTGCCGCCCAGCCAATCGTTCAGAAAGATCGCGCTCGCGACCGCGAGCGCGGCCTGCGATCCCGGCTTGCCGACCAGGATCAGCATCCAGCCGAACAGAAATGCGGTCGCCCGCCCGTACGCCGCGCGCAGGAAGTGAAACTCGCCGCCCGAGCGCGGGAACATCGCGCCGAGCTCCGCGTAGGCGAGCGCGCCGGCGAGCGTGAAGACGCCGCCGGCGAGCCACGCGCCGAGCACGAGCCCCGGCGTTCCGGCGCTGCACGTCATCGCGCGCGCCTTGACGAACACGCCGGTGCCGATCACCTGCGCGAGGATGATCGCGACCGCCGCCGCGAGCGAGATGTCGCGCAGCAGGCGCTCGCGCGCGTCGGCGCTCGTGACCGCACCGCTGGACGCGCTCATCGGGCTGAGCGCTCGAGCACCGCGAGCGCCTCGACGTGTGGCGTTTGCGGGAAGAGATCGAAGCCGGCGCAGTGCGCGAGCGCGTAGCCGCTTCCGAGCAGGATGCGCAGATCGCGCGCGAGCGTCGCCGGGTCGCACGACACGTACACGACGCGCCGCGCGGCGAGCTTCGCGAGCGCGGCGGCCTCGCTCTCGCCGAGCCCGGTGCGCGGCGGATCGAGCACCACGACTTCCGGCGCGAAGCGCACGACATCGGGCTCCGCGAGCGCGCGCGCTGCCCGCACGCCGAGCACGCGCACGTTGTTACGGCCCGCGCGCGCGAGATTCGCGCGTAGATCGCGGACGGCGCGCGGCGCCGACTCGACCGCGATCAGCTGCGCGAACTGCGCTACGAGCCCGAGCGTGAAGAAACCGGCGCCCGCGTGCAGCTCGAGCGCGCGCGCACCGCACCCAGCCTGCGCCAGCACCGCCTTTGCGAGCGTTGCGCGCAGCGTCGCGTGCGCCTGGAAGAAGCCGCCCGGTGAGATCATCACTTCGCCGCCGGGCGCGGCGAGCGCGATCTCGCGCTCCGCGAAGCCGGAGACGCGTGCGCCGGAAACGCTGACCTCGCCGCGCTCTCCGCAGGCGAGCTCGAGCTCGCCTTCCCCGCGCGGCGCGCTGGCCGCGAGCCGTGCGAGCGCAGCGCCGAGCGGAGGCGCGAGGATCGGGCATTCGCTGGTCGCGACGAGCTCGTGCGAGCGCCCGCGCCGATAGCCGACGCGGCCCTCGCGCACTAACAAGCGCGCGCGGCTGCGCGTCGCGTAGGGCTCGGGCGAGGGCACGACCTCGAGCGGCGTCGCCAGCGATTCGAGCGCCACACCCGCTCCGCGCACGAGCGCATCGCGCAGGATCTCGCGCTTCGCGGCCAGCTGCGTCGCGTAGGCGATGTGCTGCCAGCCACAGCCGCCGCAGGCGCCGTGCACCGCACAGCGCGGCTGCGTGCGCTGCGCGCTCGCCTGCACCAGCTCCGCGATCTCCGCGCGTGCGAAGCGCTTGTGCGGCTCGACGACGCGGACGCGCACGCGATCTCCCGGCACCGCGCCGCGCACGAACAGCACGCGCCCACTCGCCTCGCGCGCGACGCCTTCGCCGCCCGCAGCGAGCGCGGTGACGTCGACGAGCTCGCCTCGGGCATCGCTCAAACCTGACACCTCGCGGGGCGGCGCAGGCTAGCCGCTCGGCGAGCGCATCGAGAAATGCGTTTTCGTCTGCGTCTCGGAAGGCCACACCCAGGGCGGGGTCTCCAGCGTCGAGAGCGCGGCGAACGCGACGACGCCGAGCAGGCTGCCGGCGACGGTCAGCGAGTAGGCGGGCAAACGCGGCACGCGCTCGAGCGCACTTCCTAACAACCGGCCGAGCAGCAGGAACAGGCCGCCGACCGCGAGGAAAGCGGCGACACAGAACGCGGCGGTGTAGAGCTGCGCCGAGAGCGCTTCCGCGCGGCTCGCTTCGCGTACGACGACGTCGCCGAGTAAGTG
>Ga0187894_10000825_pt1 | contig 41721 bp, 45 predicted proteins | sample GBC1701081metaG_FD_136650 | JGI IMG/M metagenome (GOLD analysis project Ga0187894, IMG submission 136650) | White microbial mat communities from a lava cave in the Kipuka Kanohina Cave System on the Island of Hawaii, USA - GBC170108-1 metaG ... | reverse complement strand
CATTCCAAGACCCGCTGAAATGGACGTGGAACTATGAGCAGCGCCGAAAGGATCATAAGCGCTTTCGCCGCGATTGGTGAAACCGGATAGGCCGCCGCGCTGTCTGATCGAGCGCATCCGGCTGCGGCGCCCGGTGAGAACCTTGTGCGGATAGGCCTGATGACTGACGTCCCAAATCAGCCGGTCATCCGGTGTGTTGAAAACGTAATGGAGAGCAACCGTGAGTTCCACAACGCCCAATCCACCCCCGAAATGTCCGCCGGTAATCGCCGCTGAGGCAATAATTTCGGACCGCAACTCATCGGCCAGCTGACGAAGCTTGCCGGTGCCAAGCCTACGAAGATCGCTGGGCGCTGAAATGGCGTCGAGCAGTGGTGTCAAGTTAGACATACACACAATATGTAACATAAAATTGACAGTCGATCAATTGGTTTTGTCCTAATGAGCGGAGGCCAAGAGCGAGCATGCGTCCAGCCAGATTACCCTTGATCCGGTGCTGCTACGGTTTTACCGAACACGCGGCTGGCCAGGATATCGGCCGCCTCTATTTCTGAAAGTTCGCGCGCCGTGACCTTTCCCGCCTGAGTAGCGAACAGACGATTTGCATGCCGTAGGCGGGCCCGGTCGAGCGCATTGCGGATCGATCGGGCATTGGCAAAGTGCGGCTGCGTCCGACGATGGGCTATATAGCTGCGCAACGCCGCCGCCGCCGCTTCGCTCAAGCAATAATTCTGCGCGGCGAGCATGATCTCGGCAATGGCAAAAAGCTCGAGGTCGCTATAGTCGGGAAAATCGATGTGATGGGCAATGCGTGAGCGGAAGCCTGGATTGCTTTCAAAAAACCGATCCATTCGGTCGGCATAGCCAGCCAGGATCACCACCAGATCGTCGCGTTTGTGTTCCATGATCTGGAGAAGGATTTCGATCGCTTCCTGTCCGTAATCGCGTTCATTTTCCGGGCGATAGAGGTAGTAAGCTTCGTCGATAAAGAGCACACCGCCCATTGCCTTTTTCAGCACATCCTTGGTCTTGGGAGCGGTGTGGCCGATATATTGGCCTACCAGATCGTCGCGGGTGACGGTAACCAAGTGACCCCTTCGGACATAGCCGAGGCGGTGCAGAATGTCCGCCATCCTGAGCGCGACCGTCGTCTTGCCGGTTCCAGGATTGCCGGTAAAGCTCATGTGAAGGGTCGGTGGGTCGTGGGCAAGACCGATTTGTTTACGCGCCCGTTCAACGAGTAGCAGCGCCGCCGTCTCGCGAATGCGCTTTTTTACCGGCGCCAGCCCGACCAGGCCTGCATCGAGCTCATCCAAGATGGAGGCTACGCCGGAACTCTCAAAATCGGCGTGCAGGTCGATGCCGCCATCGGCTTGCGGCCCTGTAAAATCTATGGTGTTCACGAATAGCGCTGCCCCTCGGGTTTAGCGGCCGCGTAGGACCGTGTGCGGTAACGTATCGTTCGGCCCGCGGTTTCGTCGCGTTCGAGCGCAAAACCGGGTTCCTCCTTCGGCCGGTTGACGATGAACGAGAGCCTCACAGACTCCCAGCCCGGTCCAGCGTCGAAAGCAGAAAGACGAATATAGAGGTCACTGTGGACCTTCCGGCAGGCGTCGAGTTCCAGCATTACGCCAGCCGCATCAGCTATGTCGAACATCGGCATGCCCCACATTTCCCAATAGGTGTTGCGCGGATGGGGATCGTCGGTGAATTCCACGTTCACTGCCCAACCCTTGTCCAGGCAATACTGGATCTGTTTGACGATTTGCGCGTCGGTCAGATCGGGAAGGAAAGCGAAAGTACCCTGCGTGATTCGCATGCAATTTGTTCCTTTCATTCCGCTGCCGTGGCTACGGGTACGTAGTCCGGCGTGTCGGTCGATTCATAGTTGAAAGTCACGTCTTTCCAGATGTCGAGCGCTTGCTTGAGCGGCGTGCACCTCTTGGCCGCCTCGACCAGGATTTCCGGGCCCTCAGCGACAATGTTGCGACCTTCGTTGCGGGCCAGAACCATCGCTTCGAGAGCGACACGGTTGGCGGTGGCGCCTGCCTGGATACCAGCTGGATGACCGATGGTGCCGCCGCCGAATTGCAGCACGACATCCTCTCCCAGGAGGTCGAGTAGCTGATGCATCTGCCCTGCGTGGATACCGCCCGAGGCCACCGGCATCACTTTATTGAGTGACGCCCAATGCTGGTCGAAGAACACTCCGTGCTCAAGGCGCATTGGATTAAAGGCCTCACGGCAGATGTCGTAATAACCGCGGGTCGTATTGGGATCGCCTTCAAGCTTGCCGACAACCGTGCCGGCGTGAATATGGTCGACTCCGGCAAGGCGCATCCATTTCGCTATGACGCGGAAAGACACGCCATGTTGCTTTTGGCGCGTATAGGTTCCGTGGCCGGCGCGGTGGAGATGGAGGATCATGTCGTTGCGGCGCGCCCACTTGGCCATCGATTGGATGGCGGTGTAGCCGATCACCAGGTCGATCATGATAATGCATGATCCAAGATCGCGCGCAAACTCGGCACGCTCATACATATCCTCCATCGTGCCGGCGGTTACGTTGAGGTAAGTGCCTTTGATTTCTCCGGTAGCCGCCTGGGCCCTGTTCACAGCTTCCATGCAGTAGAGATAGCGGTCACGCCAATGCATGAAAGGCTGCGAGTTGATGTTCTCGTCGTCCTTGGTGAAATCGAGCCCGCCTTTTAGAGCCTCGTAGACGACGCGCCCATAATTGCGCCCCGAAAGGCCAAGCTTGGGTTTTACTGTCGCGCCAAGAAGCGGTCGGCCGAATTTGTCCAGCCGCTCGCGTTCGACGACAATACCGGTTGCCGGACCCTGAAAGGTCTTCACGTAGGAAACCGGGAAGCGCATGTCTTCGAGACGCAGGGCTTTCAGGGGCTTGAACCCAAATACATTGCCGATAATCGATGCCGAAAGATTCGCGATCGACCCTGGTTCAAAAAGATCCAGATCATATGCGATATAAGCGAAATGGGAGCCAGGAGCGTTGGGTACCGGCTCGATCCTATAGCATTTGGCGCGGTATTTCTCGCAGGCGGTGAGACGGTCCGTCCACACCACGGTCCAGGTGGCGGTCGAACTTTCGCCAGCCACCGCCGCCGCTGCTTCGACCGGATCGACGCCGTCCTGTGGCGTTACCCGGAAAAGCGCAATGACGTCGGTGTCCTTGGGTTCATAGTCGGGCTCCCAGTAGCCCATCCTTTTGTATTCCATCACGCCGGATCTGTAGCGGTCGCGGCCCTTTACGGTCTTGGCTTCACTGTTCATGACGAACACTCCTGTGGCAAAAACTCTCCACTCAGGCTGATCTTTCCTTGGTCTGCATAAGCCGGTGGATGAGCGGGGTAAGGATGAGCTGCATCGCGAGGTCGAGCTTGTTGCCCGGGATGACAATCGAGTTGGCGCGCGACATGAAGCTATTGTGGAGCATGGCGATGAGGTAGGCGAAATCTATGCCGCGCGGATTGCGGAAACGGATTACGACCATCGACTCATCGGGCGTCGGAATCCATCGCGCGATGAACGGGTTGGAGGTATCTACCGTCGGGACGCGCTGGAAATTGACATCCGTTTGGGTGAACTGCGGGCAGATGTATCGCACATAATCCGGCATGCGACGCAGAATGGTGTCCATTACCGCTTCGGTGGAGTACCCGCGCGTGGCGCGATCGCGATGAATCTTCTGGATCCATTCGAGATTGATTACAGGCACTACACCAATCTTGAGATCAGCGTTCTGGGCGAGGTCAATGCCTTCGGCTACGACTGCACCGTGAAGACCTTCGTAGAACAAGAGGTCTGATGGCTGCGGCAACGGCTCCCAAGGCGTGAAGGTGCCCGGTGGAGTGCCATGTTTTATCGCCTCGTCTTCATCATGGACATAGAAGCGCCGCTTGCCGGTACCTTTCTCACCATACTCTCTGAACAATGCCTCGAGCTCTGCGACGAGATTTGCTTCCGGGCCGAAATGGCTGAAATGTCGGTTGCCCTTGGACTCCGCTTCTGCCATCGCTGACTTCATCGCAGTTCGGTCATAGCGATGAAATGAATCACCGTCTATGGCGATAGCGTTGATATTCTCGCGGCGGAATATCTGATCGAATGTATGTTTCACCGTTGTTGTACCTGCGCCGGACGAGCCGGTAACCGAAATGATCGGGTGCCTAGCGGACACGATGGCATCTCATGAGCGGAACAAGCCACGGTGGGCGAATAGTGGCGGTTTTTCGTTCGGCATGGTCGATGAAATGTAATTTCCCATTCTTTCCATTTCGCTCTGCGAGCCGAAAGCAAGGCCTGTGCGTTGATGTAAATCGACCGGTTCAAGCTCGAGAATATCCGTCATCGGATCTCTGGCGGCGCCGCCGGCCTGTTGGATCAATAAGGCGATGGGGCTTGCCTCATACACCAACAGCGGACAACCGCTTGTTTGATTGGATTGCGTCCCCGCCGGGTGAAGGTAGATGCCGCCACGCGTGATTATCTGATGTGCGTCAGCGATAAGCGATGCCGTCCAGCGCACGGCGCAATCGCTGTGCATCGGACCGTCCGTACCGCTTAGGCGATCGTTGATATAAGCAGTCAAGCCGCTGTTCAAATGCCGATATTTCGACATGTCTATAGCGATTTCCTGCCCAGTCGGTGGGATATAGATGGAGCGTCGCGTGCACATGAAGCGTCTTGTTTTGCGGTCGAGCCTGAAGACGTGAGTACCGCTGCCTAGCGTAAGAACCAGCGTGGTGTTGGCGCCGTACAAAAAATAGGCGGCCGCCAACTGCCGGCGACCCTTGACCAGGAAGGACGAGTCGTCAGGGCCGGTGCAATGCGGCCATATCGAGAAAATCGTCCCGATCGGTCCGTGCGATTCAATTTTGTCATAACCCGGCAAAGCATCGACCGCGATTGCCAGGGATGCGACGGATCTGAGGACAACAGGAGTGTCCATTTCTCTTGACGTTAACACAGCGACAGAGGCATTGCGCGCTGCCTCGATAAGCCTGTCGGTCGCGAATCCAGCGCACGAGAGATTCTCCGAGATATCTCGCCCAGCCTCCGAGAGACGTGCCACTGCCAGGGAAACATCGGCGCGCGATGCGTTGTCACCAGCCCACATCAGAAGAAACCAATCGAGGCTGACCTGCTCCGGCATGATTCAGTGTCTCCCGTCACGCGGCAATGTGAGAGAGCCACGATAATTAGTAAATTTGAATTTTTTTACGGGTATGCTAAGATTTACTTACTATGGGCATCGACCGGGTCACGCTGAAACAGTTGCGGGCGCTCACGGCGGTCGCACGATCGGGCACGATCGCGGGCGCAGCCAAATATCTGCATTTAACCGCTCCTGCCGTGTCAATGACCTTGCGTCAACTTGGTGACGTCGTTGAAATGCCGGTTCTTGAGCGCCGAGAGGGGGTATTTTTACTTACAGACGCCGGCAGGTCGGTCATCGATGTGGCGAACAGAATCGAAGGTGCCTTCCGAGACTGCGACAATGCGTTATTCGCGCTGAAAGGGCTCGGAGAAGGATCGGTAAGGGTCGGAGTGGTCAGTACTGCGAAGTATTTTGCACCTTACCTTCTCGCGGCCTTCCGCCGCGGGTATCCCCAGATCGATATTGTTCTTCGCGTCGGCAATCGTGACGAGACGGTTGCGGAACTGGAGGATTTTTCACTCGACTTGGCGGTAATGGGTCGCCCGCCCCAGCGCATAGAGGTCGAATTGAAACCGATCGGGCCTCACCCTCATGTCATTATCGCCGCCCCCGACCATGGTCTGGCCAAGCGTAATTCGCTTTCTTTGTCAGAACTGGCCGCCGAAACTTTTTTGCTTCGTGAACCTGGTTCGGGAACACGAAAATTGTGCGAGAATCTTCTTGCCGGCATGAATGCTCAACCGCGCATCGGCATGGAGATGAGCTCGAATGAAACAATCAAGCAGTCAGTCATGGCAGGACTTGGCGTCGCTCTCATATCAGCGCATACCGTGGCCAATGAGATTGCCGATGGTCGTCTTGCGGTACTTGACGTGCAAGGTACCCCGGTGATGAGAGAATGGTATGCGGTACGTCGGCGCCAGAAGCCATTGATGCCGGCAGTGCAGGTTCTGTGGAATTTCATAATCGAGGTCGGACAAAGCTTTCTGCCCGAGATGGCGTCTTCCACTGGACAAAAATCGTCGTTTCAAAGTAAGAAATTCGACTGAGTCATTCGGACGCTTTTCGATATGGTGTTGTCGAGATTGCCTCCCTGAGGCGCAGGCGCCAGTTGTTGACGAGTACTGCTTGGCGACGCAACCATCGATCGAGATCGCGGGATGCATGAGAGACCCTCAAATATCGCTTTCGACCTTCTCAGCAGCGATTTCTTTCTGGCAGTCAAACCTTGACTGCGGCCACAATGCACGCCTTGCAATTTTTCGAATTGGCGATCCGAGCTGCAACAGATGCCCAATAGAGATCGCATGAAGGTCATTGAGAAATTAATAGGTCTGCGTACTGAAGCGCCACAGCGGAAAGCCCCGATGGTTCCGCTCCAGTCATGGCAGCTCCTCGAGCTTTGTGAACTGAACCATCCTCTGGGCGAAAAATCCGCGACCGGAATGCGGTACTTCGCATGAGCATTAAATCATGATCAGTGTCGTGGCGAAGCAGTTGCTGACTGGAGGTCTGGCTGTTTTGGCCTTTATAGCGATCGCCGTTGCTCTGCAGAACCTTCATGCGGCCTCAGACGACGTCCGGATCGAACCGGTCAGCATTGGCACCATACCAGCTACAGTTTTCCGGCCAGTCGGACGGCAATTGCCACCTGTGATCGTCATCGCCCATGGCTTTGCTGGCTCGCAACAGTTGATGCAATCCTTCGCCCTTACATTCGCGCGAAATGGTTATGTTGCGGTCACCTTCGACTTCGCCGGTCATGGCCGCAATTCAGTGCCACTCATCGGCAGTATCACCCAGGAGACGGGCCCGACACAGACTCTGGTTGGTGAGCTTGACCTTGTGTCTCGTTTTGCAACGGCCTTGGGCGACGGCAGGTTGGCGGTGCTTGGACACTCAATGGCTTCTGACATTGTCGTGCGTTATGCTGAGGGTGACCCCCAAGTCTCGGCAACCATCGCGGTTTCGATGTTTTCGCCCGCCGTGTCGGCGAATTCTCCCAGAAACCTCCTGATTATCGTCGGCGAATGGGAGGGAATGTTAAAGCAAGAGGCACTGCGTGCCGTGAGCCTGGCAATCGCACCTGATGAGGCAAAGCCAGACGTCACTTACGGCGATTTTGAGTTGGGCACCGCGCGCCGCGCTGCCTTCAGTCCGCACGTTGAGCATGCGAGCGTTCTTTTTAGTCAAGCGAGCATGCGGGAAGCATTAACTTGGCTTGACCGGGCATTCGGCGTTGCCCGTACCGGTCCGCTCCTCATCGATGCGAGAGGGCCGTGGATCCTGACCCTTCTCACAGCCGTGGTCGTCCTGGCTTTCCCGCTGTCAAAACTGTTACCGAGGCTTTCGAGCCCCGGCGCGGGAGCGGATCTTCGCTGGAAGGATATTTGGTTCCCGTTGTTCCTGCCTATGTTGATGACGCCCCTGTTGTTGCGCATCCTGCCGACACATTTTCTTCCTGTTCTGGTCGGTGATTATCTGGCCGCCCATTTCACGTTGTACGCCCTGTTGACCATCGCCAGCCTGCTCTGCATCCGCCGCGCAAGCGGATTGCGCTGGACCCCACGGTGCTCGCCGCTGCTATTCGGGATGGCATCATTCCTGGCGCTGCTCTACGTGTTCATTGCGCTTGCATGGCCGATCGACATTTACATTACCTCGTTCTGGCCTGGAGCGGAGCGGGCAACGCTGGTCTTGGCGCTGCTTATTGGCACCACTCTCTATTTCCTGGGCGATGAGTGGCTGACGCGGGGGTCGCGTGCAGCGCGCGGTGCCTACGCCGTCTCGAAACTCGCCTTTCTTATTTCGCTAGCGGTTGCGATCGGACTTGATTTCGAACGCCTATTCTTCTTGATCATTGTCCTGCCTGAGATGGTGCTGGTCTTCCTCATCTGTGGGCTTTTCAGTGTCTGGATCTACAAGAGCACAGGCCAGCCTCTGGTGGCGGGCACTCTAAGCGCCGTGCTGGTTGCATGGGCAATCGGCGTCACTTTTCCGCTTGTTGCAGGCTGACCGCTGGTTGCTACTTGGCATCAGGGTGTGCCTGGTTTCTCGGCAGTCGTGGAGCTCAGGGTGCGGCGTTCTCCGACCGCAACCGTGCAGATTCCATAGCTAGCGTCAACGCGCCGGCCACCAGGAGCACCGCCGCCACCACGATCAGAACCAGCGCGATACCGCCGGACGTCGGTCGCTGTTCGCCAACCCCCTCGATGACTGCGGTGGCCGCGACCACGCCAATGCCACCGATGCAAATCAGCGACGTGAGCAGCACGCCGGTGCCCTCGGCCGACCGTTCAGGCGGCAGCACGTTCTGCACCGCGGTCTGGCCCAAGGCATATCCCATTCCCGTCGTGATTCCGCATAGCCCCAAGACGAGCACATAAAGCGGAAGCGGGCCCGCGACCGCGAGCAAAACCAGCGCTGGCGCCGAGAGCAGCACGGCGACTCCCATCACCAAGCCCGCCGGATAACGCACGCTGAGCCGGCCGGACAACGGCCCGCATACCGCGAGGCCCACCGAGGATACGACAAAGAGCATGCCCGCGCTGGCGGCGGAGAGCCCGCGTACGTTCTGCAGTTCGAGCGTAGCGCCGACGATGTAAACGCACGATCCTACGTTGGCCAGCGTCCCCGCAACGGTAAGCACAACGAACAATCGGTTGTGCAGTAGCGACGGACGCACCAGCGGATTGGCGACGCGCCGCTCCACCAGCGCGAACACCAACAACAGGGCAAGGCCCCCGATCAACGGCAGCAGGGTTACAGCGCTGGTCCACCCTTCCTCGGACACGTCGTCGATCGCGATGCTGATCAACGCGAGGCCGCCGACCACCGTGAGCACACCCCACCAGTCGAGGCCGCTCAAGGCGCGGGGCGCCGACTCATCGCGGGAGTCGGCCAACCGCATGCCCCGCCATATCGCGAAAGCGGCGATCGGCACGTTCAACAGGAACACCCAGCGCCAGCCGACCGTCGACGCGAAAACGCCTCCGACGAGGGGACCTAGTGCGGTGCCCACCCCAGCGATACCGAGTAGGGTCCCCGTGATCCGCGGGCGGTCGTGCTCGTTTGTCGCATTGCTGACCAGAGAGAACGCCGTCGGCATGATCAGCGCGGCGCCTACCCCCTGTGCCACCCGGGCCGCAATCAGCACCGGAACCGATGACACCAATCCACAAATCAGCGAAGTGATTCCGAAAATCGCGATGCCAACCAGCAGCACTGAGCGACGCCCCATCATGTCGCCCGCCCTTCCGGCAGGGATGAGTAGAGAGCCCAGCGCTATCATGTATCCGCTGAGCAACCACTGCAGGTCGGTGACCGAAGTACCGAGATCGGCCGCGATGGTGGGCAAAGCCAGGCTCAGGGAGAAGAAATCCAACTGTATGCAAAACAGGGCGGCAGCTATCGGCAAGAACGGTGCTGTCAGGCGGAGGGTGCCCGTTCCGTCGTTCGACGCTAAGGCATTGGGCATATAATTCTCCTTGAGTAGGGCGACGCAAAGCTAACAGCGGCCCTAGCCTTCCACAAGGAGCTCCTGAAAGGCAGGTCTCGAGCAAAGTAGCGAAAGCAGCCCAAAGAAAAGTTGGTGACACGCGGTCGCTGGTGACACGCCCAACGTCCAGATGCCCGCACCGTACTTGCGCTTCGGTGGTCGGCACCGCCATTGCTTCTTCTCGATGTCCCTGACGGCGGGGATGTGATCTATCAGGCGACACGCTTCCCTTAAATCATATCGGGCGAAGTCTCCCGCGATGCCCGCCAAGGCGAGGACGACGACCGCGAGCAAGGAGACGCCCAGGAGTTGGATCAAGAATGAGGGAAAATATCAGATGCGCTTGCGGTGTCCGCCCGATAGTAGCAGATTGTGTTAGAAGCCGTCTCGGCGTATTGGCAGCATCGCGTTCGAATCAATCATGATCCAAAAAGCCGTTATCTTCGATCTCGATGGGACCCTCGTCGACACCGCTCCTGATTTGTGGCGTGCCACAAATCACGTGTTGACTACTTCCGGCCGCAATGCGGTCACCCTTGACCAAGTGCGCGGCTTTGTCGGACATGGCGTCCACAAGCTCATCGCCCGCAGCTTCGCGGCGACTGGAAATTCGCTTGCGGATGGGGAGATCAAGCCCCTTTATGAGAAGTTCGTTGCTTATTACGGCGCAAATATCGCGATCGGCAGCGTGCCATTTCCCGGCTGCCTCGCTCTTCTCGACAGGCTTAAGGCACAAGGTGTTGGCCTCGGCATCTGCACGAACAAGCTCGAGGGATTGTCGGTCAAGCTTATCGAGGCCTTGGGCATGAGCGGCTATTTCGGCGTCATTGTCGGCCCCGATACGATCGGCATCCCCAAGCCCGAACCAGCCCCCTATCGCGAGGCGCTGCGCCGAATGGGCGCCGAAACCGCAAGGTCCGTCCTGGTGGGGGACAGCGAGATCGATGTGCTGACGGCGCGGGCCGCGGGCATCCCGGTCATCGGGGTAACCTTCGGCTATACGGCGGTGCCTATCGAAACCTTCAAGCCCGATGCCCTCGTCAACCATTTTTGCGAAGCTTACGAGCCGATCATGGCGGCGCTGGAATCCTCACATCCCGTGAGATAGCAATCGGATGAAGCCCCCGTCAGCAAGAGACTATTCGGGACTCATTCGGATTTTTCCTGCGCACCATACCGCAACTTGAACAAACCTACATCCGTCGTCTTTACGCGGAAACCAATCTCGCAATAGGCGAGATAATAATCCCAAAGTCGGCGAAAGGGCTCGTTGAACCCCATTGCCGCGAGTTTAGGCCATGCATGATGGAACCGACAGCGCCATTCCGACAAAGTGCAGGCATAGCTTTCACCCAGGGACAGATGCTCGACGACGTCTAAGCCGACGCGTCTGGCATGCAAGCGGATCAGACTCGCCGTCGGCAACATGCCGCCGGGAAACACATAACGCTGGATAAAGTCGGTGCAACTTCGATAATCCTCGAAGCGCGACTCGCATATCGTAATGGCCTGTAGGACGACTGTCCCTCCAGGCTTCAGCCGATCACGAAGCCGTTCGAAAAAGATCGGCCAGAAAGCCTCGCCGACAGCTTCTATCATCTCGATAGAGACGATGTGGTCGAAAGACCCCGTGACATCCCTGTAATCCTGTAGTCGTATTTCCACCATTTTGCCGGCTATCGCGTTCGCCAGACGCTGGCGAGCATAAGCAGCTTGCGCCGGCGACAGCGTTATACCCGTCACCTTGCACCCTTGCTGGTGAAGGCGTTCAGCAAGGCTGCCCCAGCCACAGCCGATCTCCAGCAAAGCCTCACCAGCCCGCGGAGCGAGCAGCGCGACGATCCGATCGAGTTTTGCCGATTGCGCTTCTTCCAGTGTGGTGGTCGTCGGGCCATAAAGCGCCGAGGAGTAGTTCATGTCGCGGTCGAGCCAAGCCGCGTAAAACTCATTGCCGAGATCGTAATGGGCGCAAATGTTACGGCGGCTGCCACGGCGGGTGTTTCGGTTCAGAAAATGGCGCAAGCGACGAAAGCCACGCAAAGTCCAATACGATGAGGTCACCGGCCGGAAAGCTGTTTCATTGGCCATGATCAGATGAAAGAGCATCCGCAGATCGCCAACCAACCAGTCTCCATTGATATATGATTGCGCGAAACCTATTTCGCCGCCGAAGGCCAGTTTCCACATTGCCCGCCAACGCTTTATCTCGATGGTCATCTCTGGTTGTGCACCGGCTTTGCCCCGGCATACCAATTCGCCCCCGGGTAGTTGTACGACCAGTCGTCCAATGGCGAGATCGGGGACTGCTTGGTTAACCAGATAGCGCAACAGTTTTTCCACGCGAAATGGTCCAAACCCCAAGGACATGCGACTGTGCCCGGTGACGGTCATTTCCAATCCTGTACCGACGCGATGGTAACGGGTGAAGATGGTGGTTCCGGCTTGTGGTGAATTCGAATGCGTTTGCCCCACAGCAGCAGCGCGTTCAAGTGGATGGCTGCAACGACTTTGAAGTTGAGTAGGGGATACATGATCAATGCCTGGGTAATATATTTGGCCGTCAAAGGCTTGCGGTCTCCAGTCATGACGGCGGTGATGAGTGGCCCTAGATCGTCTGATCCCACGATTGCAACTGAAAGGCGCTGCTCGGGCATAGCGGTACGAAATTCGTAGTGCAGGCCCATCTGAAGAAACGGCGAGACATGGAAAGTTTTGCGGCACCGATGGCGCTCCGCATACTGCTCCGGCTCAATCGTGAAAATGTAGCTGTGGCGCTCTCCGAAAGTGTTGTGAACTTCGTAGATGAGCGCGACGAGCCTTTCATGGCGATCGCGGCAGAAATAAACAGCTATGGGATTGAAGGCATAACCGAACAAGCGGGGCATGGAGAGCAAATGAACCGTGCCGCCATGCAGTTGAATTCCGGCTTCAGCGAGCCTGAGGTCGATCTGGGCGCGCAACGGCGTCGCGCTCCCGTCCCCGTAGTCGCGGTCATATAGGCTCAAGACATTGAAGCGGTTATAGCCGAAGCAGGGCAGCCCACGGTTGAGCTTATCGAGTTCATCCAGATCCCAAAGCACCCAAAAAATGCGGTACCGCAGCGAATGACGGCGGGGTCGAAGTCGGCGGTGCATCACGCTGCCGAAGTAAAGACACGACTTGCTGATCATGCCGCGCACTCATATTGATTGCGCGGCGAGGCTGGCGGTCCAAGTTCGATACGGTCGGATTCGGCCGGAACGCGCCAAGGCCGTTTGACACCACCGAGAGCTTCGGCGACGGCGAGGCCGGACTGCAGCCCGTCCTCGTGAAAGCCGGATCCGAAGTATGAACCGCAGAACCAGGTGTTGCGATGGCCTTGTAAAGACCAAAGGTCCCTTTGCGCGCTTAATCCTCGGCAATCGAATATTGGATGTTCATAAACCTCTTGGTGAATGATGTTTTTCGGCGGCAATCCCGGGTTCAGTGACAAAAAGAACGGCTTTTCATTTTCGAACTTCTGGAGCCGGTTCATCCAATAGGTCACGCTTGCAACATCATCTCGGCAATCGGCACCGCCGATGTAGTTCCAACTCGACCACACACGGGGGCGTCGTGGCATCAGACGTGCGTCACTGTGGAGCACCGCGAGATTCCTGCTATAGCGAAAGGCGCCAAACAGGCGCTCTTCTTGATGGGTCGGGTGGTCGAGCAGACGCAATGCCTGGTCGGCATGAGTAGCGATGACGACGGCATCGTAGCGGGCAAGACCATGGCGGCGATCATCCAGAACGACAGACGTCTCATCCCGTATGAGCGAGGCTATCTCGGAACGAAGGCGAATTTTGTCTCGATAAGGATCAATCAGTTTCTCGACATAATTGCGGCTGCCTCCCTTAACCGTTCGCCATGGCGACCGGTGCCCAAGGTTGAGCAACTGATGATTGACAAAGAACCGTATGAACGAGCGGGCAGGATATGCGAGAAGCTCTCGCGGTGCGGCAGACCAGATCGCGCCTGCCATGGGCAGCAGATGGTCATCCCTTAAAGCGGTGCTATAATTTTTGGCATCCAGAAATTCGCCAAGTGTGGTTGAGTCGTCCAGCCAGTCGACCTCGGAAGAGGCGTTTCGGTAGAAATGGATGATGTTGCGCAGCATCGACCAGAAACGCGGGCGAAGTAAATTGATCTTTTGTGAGAAAAGCCCTGTCAGATTGGTCCCGCTATATTCGAGTTTCCCGCCGCGGAGCGAAACCGTGAACGACATGTCCGATTCTATAGTCGGTATATCGAGGTGGCGGAATAGGGCCGTCAGATTGGGATATGCCGCCTCGTTGTAGACGATGAAACCGGTCTCCACTGGCAAGCTGCCGTGCTTGCCAGGTACCAAGACCGTGTTCGTGTGACCTCCCGGCCGGTCCGCCTTCTCATAAACTGTAACCTCGTGGCGTTGGCTGAGGAGCCAAGCCGCCGCCATACCGGCAATGCCGGTTCCAATAACAGCTATTGACTTGGCACCTTTGCCTTGCGTCATGCAGTCTCCACCTTTGGGGGTCGCCGTCTGGTATTCTTGCCCATTTGAGACTATACGGCCGTTCGGCAAATATGGATCACCCGGACGGTGATCCAAGGGCCCGGAATGGGCGTAGTACCGTCATGCACATCATCGATGTGGGCGCATTGCCAGAATCCGACCGCAAATATGCCATCGGCGGGCGATCTCGGTCGCGCTTGCCAAGCCGGAGGGACTCGCGCTTAAGCTCGCCTGTGATGGATTTCGACCCCAACCGACTGATTGTCCGGATTGCCGAACAGCAAGATCGAGCCGCTTTTGCCGAGTTGTTCCACTTCTACGCCCCCCGCATCAAGAGCTTTTTGATGCGACGCGGTGAAAGCGCTGAAACCGCTGAGGACCTGGCTCAGGAAACGTTGGTCCGAATATGGCGCAAGGCCGGCGCCTTCGATCCGACGCGATCCGACGCCCCGGCGTGGATCTTTGCGATCGCCCGTAATCTGAAAATTGACGCTTTTCGACGCAAACAGCGCATGGAGCTTAAAGGCGATACCAGCGTTCTGATGGTCACGGCGCCAGATCAGCCCGAGGAAATTCTGATCAATAGCGAGCGCGGTGACCGGGTGCGGACGGCCGTCAATACATTGCCTCCCGAGCAGCTGGATCTTGTCAAACTTTCATTCTTTGACGGCCGATCACATGGTGAAATCGCCGATATCACCGGAATTCCACTGGGCACGGTCAAATCCCGGCTGCGGCTCGCCTTCGGTCGGCTGCGGGAAAAATTAGGTGACTTGCGATGACCTTGATATCACACCACCCCAGTGACATCGCTCTTGCCGAACATGCGGCAGGAACGCTTGACGAGGCGCGACGCCTTGTCATCGCCACTCACCTGACACTTTGCGCGCAATGTAGTGCTGTAGCTGATGGGTTCGAGAAGGTGGGTGGCGTCTTGCTGAATGCCGCGGCGCCCGAGGTCGTGTCCGCCGGTGCCCTGGAACTCGCGTTCCGGCGGATTAATGGACCGAGTGAAGAGGCAGAAAGTGTTCGGCACAAGACCGACTTGCCCGCACCCCTGGGACAGTACCAAATAGGCGAGTGGCGCCGGATCGGCGGCGGCGTATCTTGGCGGTCGGTTTCTGTACCGGCTGCTGATGATATTCGCGTTTTCATGTTGCGCGCCAAAGGCGGAACGCAACTCCCCCGCCATCGCCATTCCGGCATCGAATGGACCTGTGTGCTGGAAGGCGCCTTCCGTCATGACCTTGGACGCTTTGGACCTGGCGACTTCGATGAGGCTGACGCATCGATGGAGCACAATCCAATCATTGAAGATGGTCCCCCCTGTGTCTGTCTGGTAGCGCTCGAGGGCAACATCGTGTTTCAAAGTTGGCTCGGCCGGCTGCTACAGCCATTCATACGCCTCTAGGTGACAACATTGAGCAGCCTCGATTATCTCATGATCTTTGCCGGCATGGCGCTGGCGCTCTCCTTCGGCATGGCCGTTGCCTGGCTGATCTGGCGGAAGTCGGGAAACTCCGGCTGGGTCGATACAATCTGGACATTCAGTGTTGGCATCACCGGCGTGTCGGCGACCTTTCTCATCCATTCGACCGGCGTTGGCCCACGCCAGATCCTGATCGCAATGCTCGTTGCTGCCTGGACGCTGAGGCTCGGTCTTCATATTGCCCTTCGTACCCGTGCCATCAGCGATGATCCCCGCTATGCGAAGCTCGTTCGGGAGTGGGGAGCGGACGCCAAGGCAAGGATGTTTTGGCTGCTGCAGAAACAGGCTTGGGTGAGTATACCCTTGGTCATGGCAATCGCCATTGCGGCCGGAAATCCCGCCCCCGGGCTCAGGCTGCAAGATTGGCTGGGTGCGGCCATATTGCTTGTCGCCATTGTCGGCGAGGCCGCAGCCGATTATCAGCTGCGGCTTTTCCGGTCGCAAAACCCGGCACGTGACGCCGTGTGCGACACCGGCCTGTGGGCATGGTCGCGCCATCCGAACTATTTTTTCCAGTGGCTCGGCTGGCTCGCTTATCCAGTTATCGCGATCGATGTCGACGGCGACTATCCATGGGCCTGGTTCGCGCTAATCGCGCCATTCTGCATGTACTGGCTGCTTGCCTATGTCTCCGGAATCCCCCCGCTTGAAGAGCATATGCTTGCCACTCGAGGCAACCGCTATCGGGCCTATGTATCTCGCACCAGCGCTTTCTTTCCTTTCCCGCCCCGTCGCGGTTCAATGCCATGATCCTCCTTGGCGGTGCGATAGCTCTGGGTGAAAGGGTGCCGTGGCCCGATTCGTTGAGCGAAGGTGCGATAGATTGGCTGGTTGGACGGACACAACGGCGTCTCGCGCTTGCGCCTCAACATTATGCTGCAGACTTCGCACAAGCAATGAACTCGTTCCCGATTGCTGTAGATGCCGACGCCGCCAACAGCCAGCACTATGAACTGCCTCCAGAGTTTTTCAAGATCGTGCTCGGACCACAGCTGAAATACTCTTGCTGCCTGTTCGCCGATCCCGGGATGAATCTGGCGGAAGCGGAAGATTATGCCCTGAGGGTCACCGCGCAAAATGCCGGTTTGGAGGATGGCCAGAATATTCTCGAGCTGGGTTGCGGTTGGGGTTCTCTCTCGCTTTGGATGGCGCGGCATCTGCCAAATGCGCGTATCACCGCAGTCTCGAACTCGCGCGTGCAGCGCGACTACATTGAAACCGAGAAAGCGAGGCAAGGCCTTGCCAGTATCGAAGTCATTACCGCCGATATGAACAGTTTCGAGACCAATCGCCGATTTGACCGTATCGTCTCCGTTGAGATGTTCGAGCACATGTCGAACTGGCCCGAGCTGCTAAGACGGCTGCATAGCCTTCTCACGCCGGAAGGTCGGCTATTCATCCACGTCTTTGCCCATCTTTCTTGCCCCTATCGGTTCGATCATGGGGATGATGCAGACTGGATCGGCCAGCACTTTTTCACCGGCGGCCTGATGCCGAGCCACGGGCTGATCCGCGAATGCGGCCGAGAATTTATCGTGGAGGCGGAGTGGCGCTGGAGCGGGGATCACTATCGCAGGACGGCGGAGGCCTGGCTCGCCAATTTCGACGCCAGTGAGGATGCGATTGATGGCGTTCTGCGCCGCGTCTACGGCCGCCGGTCGCGGCTATGGAAGCGGCGCTGGCGCCTGTTCTTCCTGGCAACGGCGAGGCTTTTTGGATTTGATCATGGCAAGCCCTGGGGCGTCAGTCACTATCGCCTGGCGCCAGACTGAGCGCGGCCTCAGATGGAAGATTTGCCAAAAACGGCCCTCGCCACCCAATAGCCAGCAAGCGAGGCCACTGAACTCAGGACGGCGCCATATACAATATCAATGAGCGTAATCTGCAAGGTCCAATTGCGAAGAGTGGCGTAATTGGTGAGATCATAGGTTCCGTAGGCGAATGCCCCGAACAGAGCGCCATTCAAGATTGCGACTGTCCACAGGCCCGATTTCAGGGCAGGGGACGTAGCAAAAAACGTAAGGCCGACCGGATAGAGGAAATAAAAGGTGAGCGCGGGCCAGATACGCATATCGCTCAGCAAAATGTCTCCCAAGACTGGACGATAAATCCGCGAGGACATGCTCCACAGCCATAGAGCGTCCAAAATGCCGAAGAAAATGAGCGAACCGGCATAGGCGGCCATGTATATCATAATGGTGCAAATCCCATCAGGTTTTGATCTACTCATACGCTTCGGCGAAACGTTTGGATCACCAGAGCTGTATGTCGAGCGTGAGCCGTTCGCTCTCGCCCGATGTCATCGCCCATGCGGCACGCCATACCAATTATTCCCGCTTCGTGCTCCACAGGATAAGGGCAAGCAACAAGGCTTGCAAAGGGACCCGAGCGATCAGCATCCAAACTGGAACGTCGAACAAATCGGAACGCTGCAGCATATAGACATTGGCCGGGGTGACTGCCAATGTCAGCACAAATAATCCGATGCCGGCAGCACGGCGTGTAGCGGCGAAAGTCAAACCGGCAGAACCTAGCAGCTCGAACACACCGCTCACCAGGACGGCAGCTCGTGGATAAGGGATGTAAGGTGGTACGATGCGCAGCACAACATCTGTAAACACGAAGTGAGCGATTCCCCCGATCGCGAACCAGAGGAAGACTATGGCGAGGCCGAGTCTTCGAGATATTTTCACGAGCGCGCACCATAGCATTGAAGCTCCTGAAGCTCCACGCGCAAGGACTGGAACAACCTGCTCGTAGGGCCGTCGTTTGGAGTTAAGCTGTGTCTCCCAAGTTGATCATTCAGCATTGTTGCTGACCATGCACGCTCCCACCAGATCTGCCATTAGCGCCTCTGTCAGCGCCTTCCCCTTCTCGGACGTCGCCAGCCGCGGATCGCCATAAGTCCCGGCTGGCGAATTGTCCCGCGTTAAAGGCCCATTAAAAGGGCCATGTGGCGTGGCTATCGCATGGGCCATATCCACTTTATCCGGTGCGATGTGCAGCATGATCGAGGTTTCGAGCTCATCGGCATGTGAACCAAAGGACTGGAGAGCAAGTACTTGCGCCAAGCATGTATAAGCCCGCCCCTTGTACAGCGGGAGATGAGTTGCACTGTCAGGCCGTACCAAACCGATCGCCTCGTCGGCTGGTTCAATTGTAGAAATTCCGGTGTTCAGCACATAAAGGTGCCGAGGATGCCAACGCAGAATCTCCCGCAACGTCTCCTCCAGCAAACGAACGAAGGTCCCGGCGGAGAGGCTGATCGAGCCGGGAAAGCCACTGAATGCGGGATAGGGCCCGTAAACAATTGTTGGCCAGACAAGGGCATTGATTTCCTCGGACAATCTTGCGGCAAACCACTCCGCCTGAGTTTGATCGGAGTTCATGGGCAAGTGAAGGCCATGCTCCTTTGCGGCTGCTCCGATCGGCAGGATCGCCGCCGCACCGGCGGAAATTCTCTGCTCCACCTCGAGCCAGGTCAATTCAGCGACGAAGTTCATCCGACGTGTCCCAGAAGTCACGATTGCCTCTTGTATCGCAACACAATCACCCAATCCGAGAGAATATTGGGAAGGTCTCGAGCAGCCAGTAGGCAAAATTTTGATGCAGGCCGGTGAGGAAGGCGAGGCCGGCGAGGATGAGCAAGACGCCCATTGCCTTCTCGACCACATTGAGATGTTTGGCGAAGTGCTTGAGAAAGCCGAGAAAGCGCTCGACCGCCAGCGCGGCGAGGAGAAAGGGCACGCCGAGCCCCAGCGAATAAACGGCAAGCAGGAAGGCGCCCCGCCCGACGCTCTCCTCGGAAGCAGCGACCGCAAGGATCGTGGCAAGCACCGGCCCGATGCAGGGCGTCCAGCCGAAGGCGAAGGCAAGCCCCACCGCATAGGCCCCGATCAGTCCCGCCGGCCGCGTCTCCTGGTGGTAGCGCTTCTCGCGGTTGATGAAGGCGAAGCGGAACAGGCCCAGGAAATGCAGTCCCATCAGGATGATGAAGACGCCGGCGATCGTGGCGAGGACCGGCAGATAATCGCGCATGAATTGTCCCGCGGCCGAGGCCGTGGCGCCGAGAAGCACGAAAACGGTCGTGAAGCCGAGCACGAAGGCAAGCGACGCCAGAAGCGTGCGCCGGCGCGAGGTCGCCACCTTGCCGGTGAGATCATCGAGGGAGGCGCCGGTGATGAAGCATAGATAGGGCGGCACGAGCGGCAGCACGCAGGGGCTGAGGAAGCTCAAGAGCCCACCGACAAAAGCCGTCACCAGGGATATTGCCAATCAGCCTCCCGCAATTCATGAATCTGCATTCAGTAACGGGTCGTCAGCTCCGTCAGCCATGAAGGTGAAACTTCGACGAGATAGCTTTCAACGCGTTTGTCCAGTCCACTCAGAATCAGAATTCCGAAGACGAGGAGGACGATGCCGATCATCGCCTTGCCCATCTTTCCGGCGCCAAGAATGCCGTCTCTGAATCTCAGAAGCATGCCGCGCGACAGAGCACCAATCGCCAGCAAGGGCAGTGCTGCTCCCAGACCGAACATCGTCATGACGAGGAGGACGTGCCCCAGATCCTTGCCCTGGGCCGCAAGCAGCGAGGCGGCACCAAGCGTCGGTCCGACACAGGGCGTCCATATGGCACCCAGAAGGAGGCCGATGCAGAACTGTCCAAAGCTCCCCGCATTGTCGAACCTCTCCGTATAGGGCAACGCCCATGCGCTCACCGATCCGACACCGGCGGCAAAATATGCCTGCGCCGAGGGCATGACCAGCACGCCCCCCAGCGCAATGAAGACAATGCCGGCGATTGTTCGAAAGAACCGACCATCCAGGCCGATCGCAAATCCGACCAGTGATATGAAGAGACCAATGGCCACGAATGAGACGACGAGACCGGCGGCCAATGCCAGCGGACCATATCGGTGCTTTGTGACCGCCGCCGTCAGCACGATGGGCAGAATCGGCAGCACGCAAGGTGAAAGGATCGACAGGATCCCGGCGGCAAAGGCCAGAAGGAGGGCCACGCGAGATGCTCGTCTATCTGGAGACTGCCGATTTCACGAGAGTGGCGATGGATTGAGGATCGGTATCGCCCACGGAACGGGCAGTTTCGTTCTTGCCGTTGAAGGCGATGAGGGTGCTTTGGCTCTGCGCATTGAAATACCGCAGGGCATCGGTCTGGCTGTCGAAATCCACAACGAAAACGACGAGCTTTCCATAATCGGGTGATTGTTCGAGCTTCTCGACAATCGGCTTCTGGGCCTTGCAGGTTGGACACCAGGGTGCGGTCACATGAACGATGATCGGAAGTCCCGCTGCCTGCGCCGCTTCAAAAACTTTGCGGTCGAAAACCTCCTGTTTGGCGGCCAGAGCCTCTGCAACTGGCATCGTCAGCATGGCAGCGCCAAGCTGCATGAGATTTCGGCGCGAGAACGACATTGTGGAGACCTCCATCTGACTGATCAGTTTTGCCGGGCAGGCCGCAATTTGGCCATTTCAGCCAGGACCTCGGTCAATTCCGCCGCTGAAAATGCCGGGCGCGAGCAAAGCTGCGCCGAGCAGGCGAAGGCAGCGGCTTCATCGAGCTCCGGATATTGCACATCGGGGTTGATCATCGGCCCTTCGCGCGTGTCCCACCAGTCGATCCGCCGGTATGTCTCGGCGATCAAACGGGCCGCATCATGCAGCCGCATGGCCTTCGCATCATCGCGATGGCCGACGATCGTGACATGGACCGGCTCGGTGGCCAGTTGCTCATCGCTCACCAGGACACCGGCCAGCAGGCGCGGCATGGTCATGACATGGTCGGAAGCGAGGTAGCGCATCGCGTGACGGGCCATATCGGAAAATCGGCCCTCGCCGCTATACCGGCCAAGAAGATTGAAGAAGCGAGCCACCTGCCCCTGCTCCTCGACGTTCAAGGTATTCACCAGGAAAGCGCCGGTGTCGAGCTCGGGCGATACCGCCGTGCTGAAGCCGATATTCGCTTTGAATTTCGCCGCGATGAAATCACCAGCCCTTATGGCGCGCTCGAGCCAGCTTCTGTCACCAGTTGATGCATAGAGCGCAATGAAGGCCTCCCCCATTGCCAGCGTATCACCGAGATAAGGCCCGGCGCGATCCCTGTCGCCATGAGAAAAGCCACCATTGTCGAGGGATCGATTGCGGACCGTCCAGTTGGCGGCAGCCACGGCCTGCGCCAGCACGTCAGAATCGCCCGTCGCATCCGCATAGGCCGCAAGTCCGCTGATCGCCCAGCCGTTCTCACGTGAGTAAATATTCTTGTCGACCCGGGGCTCGCCAATTTTGCGGCGCTCATTGTCGTTGAGAGCGTAGAATTCCTTGCCGTGCATCGATGAGCTCACATCGGCATCCTGGCTCGTATAGAAAGCGCCCTCTTCTGCCTTCAAGTGCGTCGTGAGATACGTCACAATCTGCCGGGCGGCATCACGATGTTTCTGGTCGCCAAGCAGGGCAAAGGCCTGGCTGTACTGGCGCAGGCCCTGCGCCTGGTACCACATGATCTTTTCATAGTGCGGCGACTGCCAGTCCGGCTGATCAGAATACTGAAACAGCCCACCCCACTCCTTGTCCATCAGCGACAGTGCCGCATCGAGCGTCTTCCGCACGATCTGGCGTGCTGATTCATCACCCTTTGCGGCCTCGGACAACGCATAGTCCATGCTGTCCACATGGATGAATTTCTGCGCAGCGCCCCAGCCCCCATAAGTCTTGTCATAGGCTTCGCTGAAGTTGGACAGCAACCGGGCGCGCTGGGTCTTGGAGAGAAATGCTTCCTGGGCCGGGATGACAGGCAGGGCTATCTCTACGGATGGGCCGGGTGTTGGATCCTTGATGAAGGCATTGAGGATGCTCGTCATCTGCTCCGGATCCCGGTAGCCCCGGATTTTGGCCAGTTCGCTGCCATCGCCGGCGAATAATATCGTCGCCGGCCACCCCCAGTCGCCATAGCGCGACGAGAGATCCGGATTGGCGTCCTGATCGGCCCGAATGACTATGAAGTGGTCATTGAGAAGCTTGACGACATTGGGATCACGATAGGTGACCTCATCCATCACATGGCACCAGTGGCACCAGACCGCTTTCAGATCAAGCAGGACCAGTTTTTTTTGCGCTTTCGCCGAGGCGAATTCAGTTGCCGACCACGATCTCCAGTCGAGCGTGGTTTCGGCGCAGAGCGGAGCGGGTGCGAGCAAGACCAGAGCGACAACAAGAGCACGGAGCCTGTGCATGCGGCTAGCCTTCCATTGCAATTACCGGCCAGAGGGGAGAGCCCAGCTGGCCGGTTGTTCTATGACCGCTTGATTAACCGATCTTGCCGCCCCAGGCTTTGCACTGGGAGGCGCTGGAAGAAATCCAGCTCTGACCCTTGCAGGCATTCTGGCCTTTGCAGGCATTGCTCGCCGACTTGCAGGCGGCCTGGCCCTTGCAGGCATTGACGCCAAAACACTTGACCTTGCTGGCGGCCTGGGCGGGAGCCGGCGCGAAGGTTGCGCTCGACACGGCCAAGGCCAAGGCAGCGGCCGCAATAACGGCGCCAGACTTCGAGATATGCTTCATGTGAGTTCTCCTGATCTTGCGGCACGGAGCCGCCCCTAGACTTCAGAGCGAGGGCTGATCACCCAGGGTCTGACTAAAGAGTCTACGGCGGGCACGCAATTTTAGTTACACCTCACACGGCTAAAATTTCAGCAGCCTTGCCCCTTCACCTGTTGGTGAAAGGAACAACCAATGACCCGCAGCGTGCGTAAACACATGCAGATGGGATATCGCCGGGAGACGTGTCATGTCATGGATGATCAAATCCGTCGCGGTGCTTGGTCTGAGTTTGATCCTCGATCACCACGCGATGGCCAACAGCCAGATACCGCTTACCCAACCCGTGGCAAGCGGCGAATTGGAGCAGGAAAATGCAAATCTCACCTGTGGCGATGCGCGTGATCTGCTGCTGCACCGTGGCTATAGTGAGGTCGAGGTGCGCAGCTGCTTTACCTTTGCCTTCTCCTTCACGGTTGTTCATGGCGGGAAATCGATAAGGGTGTTCGTCGACCCTCAGAACGGCAGAAGCTGGCACGGGTAAAGCGTTATTCGAAATCGCTACGTACTTCCTGGCCGATGTTAGGTCTGAGTAATTCCTGCAATCAAACCGCCGTCAATCCAGTTTCTCAGATAATTGGCGGCCCGCGTTGCGGCCGTGTCCGGATCATCCATGAAGGCGATCATTTCGCACAGAACGCCGAAGGGAACACCTTCACGCATGGCATCGACCGCCATGGCCTCCTCGGCGGTCAATTCGCGGAAATGCGAAGACAGGTCCTGGCGCCAGACAAGCAGCTCGGCGGGCTGTTCCAGGCGCTGGACCGCGGGGACATCCGTCATGTCCGCGTCCAGAAGAGGCCATAGCTCACCGACATTGGTGCCGGTCGCAAGCCGCCTGAGGCTGGGACTGGCCGCAAAGCTGGCACTCGCGAAATTTTCCACGGGGACGGAGCTCAGGTCATTCAGCGTGAAGCTCTCGGCATCCTCCGCATCAAACGCATCGTTGATGGCCAGCTCCAGGGCTGCGAGATCGCCAAGAGCCGTGCTTTGCCCATAGCGGTCGTCTGTCGCCAGAAACTCGGGCAGATGCCTTGAATACCAGCGCGCATTGGGATGATCGGAGGTATGGGATGCGGCATAGTCCCGGGCCATTTGCGTGAAGCGCTCCGGGCCCATGAAAAGACGCAGCTTCTCAAAATCGTTCTCGATGAACTCGACCAGGCGCGCCGAATAGGCGTGCCTATAGACACCGAGCCGGACGTTTCTCGAATCGCGTGGTGGCGCCTTGAACAAGCCAAGCACGCTCTCATCGCCGTCGATGACGGCGCGCTGGAAGGACGCCTGGAGCTCGGCGAGCGATAGCATCATTCCGCCGCCTTCACATGCGCCGGCAGGACAGCGGCGGCGATGTCGCGCGCCATGTTCAATTCTTCCACAAGGTCGGTGAGCGGGGGAATATTGGCATCGCGTTCGATCATGGTCGAAACCGGTCCGAAACGTTCGAGCGCCCGCGCATAGAGATCCCAGACCTCCTGGCGCACAGGCTCATCATGTGTGTCGACGAGATGCGTATCGGCTTCGCTGTGGCCCGCCAGGTGAAACTGGATCACACGATCGGTGGGGATCGCTTCGATGAAATCATGCGTGTTGAAATCGTGATTAAAGCCCGAGACAAAGACGTTGTTGACGTCGAGCAGGAGCCAGCAGTCGGCGCGCCGTGCCAGCTCGCCGACAAATTCCCATTCGTCCATTTGCGAATGGCTGTATTCGACATAGCTCGAGACATTTTCGATCGCGATGCGGCAGCCGAGATAGTCCTGGACCATTCTAATGCGATTGGCGACATGCTCGAGCGCTTCCTCGGTATAGGGCACAGGCAAGAGATCGTGCAGGTTGACACCATGCACGCCGGTCCAGCACAGATGGTCCGATATCCATTTGGGCTTCAGGCGATGCGCCAGCTTCTTGAGCTCGGCCAGATAGGCCATATCGATGGGCGCCGTCGAGGCTATCGACAGCGATACGCCATGCATGACCACAGGATAGCGCTCGGCGATCACATCGACCATGCGCAAGGGCCTGCCGCCGGGAATCATATAGTTCTCGGAGATCACCTCGAACCAGTCGATGGGCGGATTGCCTTCCAGAATCGCCTCGTAGTGCTTCGGCCTCAATCCGAGGCCGAAGCCGAGAAAGGGTGGTTTCTCGGCCGCCAGTTTCGAGGGATCGCGCGTTGCCGCGCGACCCTCCACCCTATTCTCAGCCTTGGACCTTGCCGCCGGCGGCATCGCATTCAGCCTTTGTCGTCTGCAGGAAGCCCTGGCCCTTGCAGGCATTCTGGCCTTTGCAGGCATTGCTCGCCGATTTGCACGCGGACTGGCCCTTGCAAGCATTGACGCCCACACAGTTGACTTTCGCCTCCTCGGCCTTCACAGGGACGAGGCCGACGCCCGTCACCGCTAAGGTAAACGCCACAGCCGCCAGGACGGCACCCGATCTTGATACATGTTTCATGCGATTTCTCTCCCGATTGTATCGTGTGAGGGCAACCCTCGATATCCAATACGGGCGCGCCTGAGAAAAAGTTACAGGGGAACCGGAAAATTTGTTCAGTTCGACGGGCGCGGGGAAAATATGGCGTCGCGAATGGGCGCTTCGGGTGCCGATTCATCGAGGGTAACGGTCCCATCTGGACCGACCTTGACCCCCAATGAGGCCCAGAGGGCATCGAGATCGATCGCCATCGGCGCGCCTGCGTATTTCACCCGCAGGTCCGTCAAAATGGTGGTTCCCGTCGCCTTGTCCCCAATGGCCAGCAGATCATCTAGTTTTCCTTCACTTGAATAATTGCCGCTCTTATTGATGGCGCGCAACGCATCCTGCAGACCATATTTGTTCGAAGTTTCACGATTAATGGCGACGTCCGCCACAAGACAGAACAGCGCGCCGCCCCAATAGGTCCTGGCCCAGCTCTGCGAGGTGTCGAAACCACCCCGATCGGACTGGCCTCGCGGCATCTGCCTGACGAAATCGCGCAGTACGATTTCCTGAGTCAGATGTCCGGCCTGGACGCGCGCCACCGACTCGACATAGACCGCCACCCCTTCATGGAACCAGGAATTGCGCCGTGGCAACCAGGGAAGACCGGTGTGGATCATCTCGTGCACCAGGACCCAATCCTTGTGCATGAGATCATCGGCCGTGGAGTTGGCACCTACGAAGACGGATACCGAAACAGGATCGCTGGGCTCGGTTCGTCCACCATGGACACCTGTCCCCTCCCTACCCACAATGACAATGTCGACCTTGGGAATGGGAAAACGGCCGTAATAGAGGGTCACCGCCGCGGCGGACCTGCGGACCCAGTCGTCAATGACTTTGGTCCCGACGGCAAGCTTTTCGCCGCTTTCAACGATCCGCACTTCCTCGCCTGCCGTCTGATCGGCATTTTGGGCCGAGCTGTGGCGGCTGCAGATCATGAGGGAGATGGCAAGGACAACCAGCATGAGGGCAAGAAATCCGGGGCCGTGCAAGCAGCCGGCATATGATCGAGTGTGCGGAAGCTTTACCAACATGCCGCACATTTGCGCATCCCGCTCTGTAACGGGTTCAATATTCCTGCCCCCTGCTACGACACAGGAGATAATCAAGCGATACCTTGCCAGGTCCGGCAATAGCCAGCCAGACGAAGGCTGCGAAATAGGTGGACTCCTCAAAGCCCAGCAATGTTTCGAGGGAATCGACATCACCCCATTTTGCCGCCTTGATCGCCACGAGCATCACGACAGCCAGCATGGCGGCGGGTATACGTGTGAACAGGCCGAGAATGAGCATGGCGCCGCCAAAGCACTCTACGCCCGAGACGAAGGGCGTCAGGATCTGCGGGGCGGGAATTCCCCAATCGGCGAAATTCTGAGTCACATGGGGCAAATTGTTCAGTTTCGCCCCATCCCGCCAGCATGAACACGTAGCCGACGACCACGCGCATGATCAGCGGCCCAGCCCATGCAAAATGCGCGGCGATCCGCGCCGGGAGCGGTGTGAGAAGATAGAGGATGAAATTCATGACGAACCCCGAATTTGCAGATGGCCCTGCGGCTGGCCACCCCTTGGCCTTCGTGTCAAAGGCTGGACTGTCTCCCTCCTGACTGGAGAGTCTACGGCGCGGGTGCTGGTTCGGTTACACTTTCCACCAGGATTTCATTCGGAACTTTATCTATTCGGCGGGCGCGACACATAAAATCCCCACGGGGCAAGACCCAGCCCTCCGGGTTCAATGAGGGCGCGTGGAGCTGGAGGCAAAGATCGCTTCAGAGTCACAGCGCGCGTGCTGTCGTGCCTTTGAACAGAATCGGTCCCGTTGGTCGGCCCACCGGTGAGCCGCCGGCGGGTTCGAGCGTTATCTCAAACAGCTGGTCCGCACTTGTGGCGGGCAAGTTCTCCAAATCCAACCTGATCGCATGAGCGCGAGTTATGAGACCGACGGGCCGCGGGCCGACTGCGCGATCCCACAAGGTCCAGATTTGAAGCGCGCGGCCTTCGGGAACGTCAATATCGGTCAGAGGAATCATCTCCACGCGTCCACCGGCAAAAACATTCACGACAGCGCCTGTTTGCCCGGTCGCCTCATTGACCAGGACAGCCACATAGACCGGCGTTCGAGAAGCAACATCCCGCGCGTAGTACAGTGACCCGATGGCCAAGACGGCGAAGCCAATCGCGGCGGCAGCGCTGCACATGGTTGCAAGGCGCAGGGCATGAAGGCTGCCCCAGAATCTCTGAAGCGTATCTCTTGCCCGTGGCTGCACCACGGGTGGGTTCGCAACGTCTCGCTCGATGAGCGACCATAGATCATCCGATGGAGGGTGTTCTTCCGCTGTTTCATCAAATTCGGCAAATCTGCCGCGCCATAGATCCACCATGTGCGCAAAAGATTCATCGAAAGCAATCCGGCGATCTACATCAGCGCGAACATCCTCGGCAAGCAGACCAAGAACATACTCGGCCGCGAGCGCGCTGTCGTCAGGACGCTGGTTCATCCTAAACACTCCTGCAGGGAGACAACCCCACGACGGATCCAGCTTTTGATGGTGCCCAGGGGAACGCCCAGGCGTCCGGCCAGCTCTTTGTGACTGAAGCCATGCACATAAGCCAGCACGATCACCGAACGACGCCTGGCATCGAGCTGTTGCAGGCAATGACGCAGGGCGCTGCTTTCAGGTAGGCGCGAAAGTGCATTCTCCGGATCGGAAATACGGCTTTCGTCAAGTTCGTCCGCGCCGAAACGTCCTTCATCACGCAAGATCGTCAATGCCCGGTTTCGGACGATGGCGTAGACCCAGGCGCGCGCCGCGCCTCGTGCCGGATCGAAGCCTCGCGCCCCGCGCCAAATACGCAGGAATGCTTCGTGCACTGCCTCCTCAGCCAAGTCCTTGCGGCGCAGGATGCGCATCGCAACGCCGACCATTCGGGCGGCCTCCCAATCATAAATTGTGCGCAAGCCGGATTGATCGCCCTCTGCACAACGCGCGATCGCAGCGGCAAGCTCAACGTCGCGTGCCGGCCTGATGGCCAGATCAGGATGAGCCGCACTCCCGGCCACTTGATCACCCGCATGGTTCGGTGCGGCCTCCTTCATGCAACAGGTCTCCGCTTCATCCAGAAGCTGATACTGCCGCGATAGACCAATCGGATGCAACCGGGGAGCGCCTCATAAAGATATTTTTTGCAGGCCTGCATCCAATCGCGACCCTGCCGGGTATCCGCGCAAGGTCCATCCTGGGCCCGAACCGATCAAAGGAGGACAAGAAATGAAGTTCATAGCAGTGTTCGCAGCATCCGGCGCATTTTTGGTGTCAGCAGTCGGAGCAGATGCGGCCCAAGTCGCAGTCCTGACCGGAGAAAGCTCGATCGCCATCGTCGACACTACCGCCAATAAGGCGAAAACTGTTTCCGTTACTGGCGTTAACGGAGCTCTCGTTGGCATCGACGTCCGCCCGTCCGATAGTATGCTCTATGGTCTTGGAGCGGATGGAACACTTTACACCATTGCGATGGACGGAAAAGCCACCGTGAAATCCAAGCTGGCCACGATGCTGCCCGCCGAGGTCACAGCGTCGATGGATTTCAACCCGGTTGCCGACCGGCTGCGTGTCATCGGAAGCAATGGTACGAGCCTTCGTGTCAATGTCGAGGACGGCAAGGTTACCAAAGACGGCAGTTTGAAATATGCCGACACGGACGCCAATAAGGGCAAAACTCCCAAAGTCGTCGCCGGCGCCTATACGAATTCGGTCAAGGGGGTCAAGGAGACAGCACTATACGACATTGACGCTGCAACAGGATCTCTGGTCAAACAAGCGCCGCCTAATGACGGCATTCTCAATACAGTTGGTGTGATCGGCGTTGATATGAATGCCATAGCATTTGATATCTGGTCGGACGGCAGCAAAAACGAAGCTTGGGCGATCTCCGCCGGGCAGCTATGGTCAATCGACCTGTCAAGCGGCAAAGCTACCGCAACGGGGAAGATCGAAGGCGTGACGGGAACTGTAAAAGACGTGGCCATCCTTCCAGCCAAGTGAATCGCTCAAGAATATCTGCTAAGTTCAGAGAGATTGTCGCCGCGTGGTGGTTGCGGGAAACTGCAGCCACCAAATTCCGCGGTCCCCTTATTCCGCGGCATTATCAGATCTTGTTTATCCACCACGATCAAGAGAAAATAGAGGTAATCTAGACTTTGCCAAATGCTTCGAGCGCTCGGTTTCTGGCAAAGGCATGGTCAACGACAGCGTAAGGATAGGTTTGCCCAAGCTCAATATTTGCTGCCTCCAGAACTCGCTGGGGCGCCTGCCAGGGACGATGCACCCATTTGGATGGCAAATTTCTCAATTCGGGAATCCAGCGTCTGACATACTTTCCGTCGGCATCGAATTTTTCACCCTGAAGCAGCGGATTGAATACCCGAAAATAGGGCGCCGCATCCGCGCCGGTTCCGGCCACCCATTGCCAACTCGCTGCATTGTTGGCCAAATCGGCATCTACGAGCGTGTCCCAAAACCATCGCTCACCTTCCCGCCAGTCAATAAGCAGGTCTTTGATCAGGAAGGATGCCGCGATCATTCTGACGCGGTTGTGCATGTAACCAGTACACCACAGCTGACGCATGCCGGCATCAACGAGGGGAATGCCTGTTACACCTTTTTGCCACGCCTCGAGGTTGACGGGATCCTCTCTCCACTCAACATTATCATAGCGCTCTTGGAACGCTTTGCTGGGAAACTCAGGCCAATGATGGAGCAAGTGATTAGAAAACTCTCGCCAGAGCAGCTCATTCAAGAACTTGTGCGCGGACCGGTCGATACGTCCATTTTTCTCGGTCATGCTACTCTCGACAGCTGACCAGCATTGAAGCGGACTAATTTCACCCCAATGGAGGTGAGCCGAAAGGCGAGAGGTCTCGTCGCGATCTGGATGATCTCGGAAGTCCGAATAGCCCGCAAGCGACCGTTCGATGAATTCTGCGAGCCGCTCGCTCGCTCCGCGTTCGCCTGGACTCCAGATGCCGAAGCCGACGGCCCAATCGGGCCGCGAAGGCAATAACTTCCAATCAGATAGCCGGTCTCCGTCAACTTGCTTCAGCCAGGTCGTAACGCTTCTCGGAGAAGATAGCGTTGATCTCATTCCCTTATTTGCGAAGCAGGCGCGGGAGAAGGGAGTGAATACGCGATATGGATTACCGTCAGCCGTTTTGATTGTCTCGGGTTCAAAAAGCAGGAAGCTCGAGCAACAGTTACAGTCCGCGCCCGCTCGCCGAGCCGCAGTTTGAACCTTCTCTTCGACACTTGATGACCATGGCGCGTGCTCGCGATTGAAATATATGGATTTGGCGCCAGTCTCTGTGAGAAGCCGCTCAAACACTCGATCAGGTCTGCCTCGCCTGAATGTAATCGCAAGCCCTAAGCGCTTTAGGTCATTACCCAGGCTTTCCAAACTCTTGTGCAGCCACCATCGGCTGGCGCCGCCCCATTTCCACTTGCCAGGTGTTTCGTCATCAAGAATATACAGACAAATAAGGGGTCCAGCCTTAGCAGCATTGTAAAGCGCGGGATTGTCAGCCAGCCGGAGATCCTGCCGAAACCACATGATGACCGGCTGACTCATCTGGACTGTCTCCCGTAGCTAACCTTCAGGCGAAAGCTCTTATTCTAAGTGATGGAAGTGGTGCCGCCCCAGGCTTTCACCGCCCAAAAAGCCGCAAGGGAAGTTAACGAAGCGACGGTCACGCCATAGGCTAAGTCAACTATGGTGAGTTGCAGCGTCCACTTTCTTAAGGTCGCATAGTTCGTCAGATCATAGGTGGCGTAAGCAAAAGCACCAAAAAGGGCTCCATAGCCGATAGCCGCTATTGACGAATTCATTGCTACCGCCGGCATTATCGAGAAGATTGTCAAGCCAATAGGGAATGTGAAATAGAACAATAAAGCTGGCGTCATGCGCAAGTCGGTGAGCAATATTTCGCCAAGCACGGGCCTGTAAAGACGCCGAGACATGATCCACAGCCATAATGCGTCAACAACGCCGAAAACAAGCAACGCGGCCAGATAGGCAATAGCGTGGGTCATGGCGATCTTTCAGAAGAATATGTTTCTTCGGGTAGTTTCTTTGCGTGGAAACAAAACTGAACTTACACTAATTATTTCGCGGTGCATTCTTTGTCTAACCGGGACATCAAGACCCGACTACCTGGGTTTTGACTTCCACTTATGCTCCCAGACAACTTGTTCATGAAGTCGTATTGCAATAACCTTGTTATCAAGGGTTGTTACGAAGACAGAGCCTGGTTGGATCTCATTCGTGGACGCTCATCTCAGATTGGCAAATCGCGGATTGAGTTAACCGGTCTTGCCACGAACCAAGCGACCGATGCAAAGCAGAACCTGTGATAGCCTGCAGGTCTGAAACGCATAAGCCATCAAAAAAATCACCGGACTGGAGATCCAATTTGGTTTTTTCAGCGTATCAGCGGTCATACGTGAATAAATTCAGGGGGTTCGCCATTGCAAAAAGAATGAAGATCGCGAAATCAGTCCATCGGGTGAAGCTAGGACATTCAAGATTGCCCTATGACCGAAGCCGACCCAGTTAAGTTGATCCTGCGAATAGCCGAATCGCAGGACGAATGCGCATTTGCTGACTTGTTTCATCACTATGCTCCGCGAGTGAAATCGTTTCTCGTGCGCCGCGGCGAGTCGATGGAAATGGCGGAGGAATTGGCGCAGGAGACAATGCTGAAGGTATGGCGGAAAGCCGGACATTTCGATCCCACGATGACAAATGTATCCGGCTGGATATTTGCGATAGCCAGGAATCAGAAAATCGATGCATTTCGGCGTCAGCAGCGTCAGGCGGGTGGATTTGAGCTGGACTCAATGCCAAGTTTAGAAGTCCAGCTCGGCGAAGAGCTTGTATTGGCGAGAGAACGCGAGGCAGATGTGCGTTTAGCGCTTTCCCAACTCTCCGACGATGAAGGCGAGATTGTCAGACTTTGGATCTATGAAGGGCAAACTCATTCCGAGCTTGCGCAGTCGCTGAACTTACCTCTCGGTACAGTGAAATCAAAGCTACGGCGGTGTTTCACCCGCCTTAGGAAAATACTGGACGATTCAAAATGACCTCCATCACACACCACCCGAGTCAGGCTACCTTGGCTAGATTTGCCGCTGGAGAACTTGATGAAGCGTGTCATATCGTTGTCGCCACTCATCTCCGCCTCTGCACCGGGTGCATGCGGGAGGTAAACGACTTTGAGCAGTTTGGGGGTGTATTCTTGGAAAGCGAGAAGCCGCTGCCATTGAGAACAGCCGCTTTGACAGATATTCTTGCGCGCATTCACGAGCCTTTCGATGACTCGGAAATGACAAACTTGGATTTTGCGGCGCTCCGAGATGGAAACTGGCGCTGGATCTACAGAGGGTTGTGGTTGAAGCCTCTCCCGGCGGCTGTTCAGAACGACACGAAAGCGTTTATGCTAAAGGCATCTCCTGGAGCAAAGTTGCCTGCCCATGGCCATAAAGGGATTGAGTGGACGTGTATTGTTGAGGGGGCTTACAGGCATGATTACGGGCGATTTGGACCAGGCGACTTCGATGAGGCAGACGAGACAGTGGAGCATCGGCCCCTCGTTGAATCAGGGGGAAGCTGCATTTGCATCGTGGCGCTTCAGCGCGGTATCGAGCTCAAATCCTGGCTCGGTCGCGTTGTTCAACCTTTAATCCGGATTTAGGTTTCGAGAATAATGATCAAATCTAAGTCTGGGTTGATCCAATTCGGCTTCGCTGTCGTATCGATGTGTCGTGGATATCCCGACCAGAAATAGATTGAGGCGCTTGAATCCAAGCGTTCAGTCTTAGGGCCCTTGCGCTCACCCCGGTCGTAAGGGCCCATCTGGCCCAAAGGTGGTCCAAAGCTGGTTGTTGCGAGCGACCAAAACCCCCATAGTGTCGCTCGCGACCTCGAAGGCCCCGTTCACCCCTCTGACGGGGCCTTCTTGTCCTAACCTCGGGTGACGGATGCGTCGCGGGAAGTATTCACTCCACGTTCGGAATTTCAGTTCTTTGTGTATTGCTCGGCCGCAATCCAAGCTGACAAAACCGGCGTATTGAAGATGCAAGTATCCCTTATTACGGAGAACAGAATGATGAAATTCAAGCGTATAAAATTTGCCGTAGCTGCAGCTCTGGGCTTCGGCGCGTTAACCGGCATCGCGCTGGCCGCAAATCCTATGGTCGGTGGAGCCGAAATGTTCGCTGACAAGAACATTGTGGAAAACGCTGTAAACTCCAAGGATCATACGACCCTCGTTGCCGCTGTTAAGGCGGCTGGGCTCGTTGAAACCCTTCAAGGGAAAGGTCCGTTCACCGTCTTTGCTCCAACCAACGAAGCATTCGCGGCGCTCCCTGCCGGCACAGTTGAAACGCTGCTCAAGCCGGAAAACAAGGATCAGCTTGCCACGATCCTGACCTGTCATGTTGTTGCCGCCGAAGCGTTTGCGAAGGACGTCAAAAAGATGGTTGACGATGATAAAGGCAAACATCCGGTCAAGACCGTTGGAGGATGTACCTTAACGGCGATGTATGAAGGCGACAAGGTCATGATCCAGGACGAGAATGGCAATGTTGCCAACGTGATTATTGCCGATGTTGACCAGTCAAATGGCGTCATTCACGTCATTGACAAAGTCCTCCTGCCCAAAATGTAGGCTATTATGATGTTGCTGGGCCCGGCCTTCTTGCCGGGCCTTGAGCTATTGCACTTGAAACTCGCCACCAGAACCGTGGCGTGGTGTGGCCCCTTGGTGACAAACCAGAGACCTGCAGCAGACAGCTAATGCCAGAGGCAAGGTCTGAATATTTTGCTTACACGAGTATGCCAGTTTGAGATCGAGTGCTCCTCTCGACTATAGAGACGCACTCGATCATCAAATTCAGGGTAGCAACACACGGTTGACGACGTGAATGACGCCGTTCGACTGGTCGACGTTGGGAATTGTAACGCGCGCGACGCCGCCTTTTTGATCCGTGATCGTTATGCCGTTGCCCTTCTTGCGAAAGGTCAAACTTTTGCCTTCGACTGTCTTAAGGCGAGCTTTGCCGCCTCCGGACGCAATAGCTCCCAATAGCCTCTTCGCCGAGTAATCTCCCGAGATTACGTGGTACGTCAGAACGTCTGTGAGCGCCTTCTTATTCTCCGGCTTCAGAAGCGTATCGACCGTGCCCTTCGGCAATCGCGCAAATGCACTATTGGTCGGTGCAAACACCGTGAAAGGGCCGGCGCTCTGGAGCGTGTCGACCAGGCCGGCTGCTTTGACCGCGGCCACCAAAGTCGTATGGTCCTTGGAGTTGACAGCATTCTCGATGATGTTCTTGTCAGAATACATCGGGGCGCCGCCCACTGTAACTGTCTTGGCTGCGGCGTAGTCGCTGAGTGCAGGGGATAGTGCGAACGCCGCCGAGAACATGGTTGCGAGTAATAGTTTACGTAAAGACATTGGAATCTCCGAGTTTTGCCCGGCATTTGATTGCCGTATTTTCGATACGTACGATTATCGTTTTTGGTTTGGCTCTTCGGCTTTCAAAAAATTGTCTTCGCGCTCATCCAATTTCTTAGCGCAGGCGTACACCGGGGGAATTTTCCGAAGCACCTGATTTAAGATGCAACCCGGCCACCGCACGAAGACCAGGATTGATGACCAAGCCCTATCCGGCGAGATGGCGGATATTCTCGCCGCCTTTGGCCTTCACTTCTTCACCGGCATCGCGGCCTAGCCGGGCGGCGTCAGCGAGAGTTCCCGATCTCGTGGCGGTGAAGGTCATTTTGCCGTCAAGCGTCAGGGCCTCGCCGCGGAATTCCATTTTTCCGTCTCTTATGATTGCGTGACCGGCAATCGGCGTGCGGCAAGAGCCTTCGAGGCTCGCGAGAAAAGCGCGTTCGCAAGCGATGGCGATCTCTGTTTCCTGATGATTGACTGCGGAAAGCAAGTTTCGCATGCGCTGATCCTTGTTGCGGATTGCGATGCCGATGGCGCCCTGAGCCACGGCGGGTAGCATCTCGTCTTCAGGAACTGGCGCGGCGATACGATGCGCCAGACCCAAACGGTTGAGGCCAGCACAGGCGAGGAAGGTCGCCGTGACCTCGCCGCGGTCCAGCTTGGCGAGCCTCGTCTCGACATTGCCGCGCAAATTGATCACTGCGATGTCGGGCCTGAGGCGTTTCAGCTGGGCGGTCCGCCGCACCGAGGCGGAGCCTACGGTGCAATACGGCGCGAAATCGAGGATGCGCGCGCAGGCCGGGCTTATCAGGGCATCGCGTGCATCTTCGCGTGGCAGCAAAGCCGCAACCACCAGTTGGGCCGGCAAATGCGCCGGCATATCTTTCATCGAGTGAACGGCCAAGTCGACTGAGCCTGCAATCAACGCTTCGTCGATCTCCTTGGTGAACAACCCTTTACCTCCGATCTCATTCAAAGGCCGGTCGCGAATCCGGTCGCCGGTGGTGGTGATAGGAACGATTTCGATCTCGGCCGGATCGTAGCCATGGGCGGCACAGATGCGCCGGCGCGTCTCTTCGGCCTGGGCGAGGGCCAGGGGTGAACCGCGTGTTCCAATTTTCAAGCGAGGCGTTGGCAAATCTGCTCCGGGGGGCTTACATCGCGATCCTCTTGATCTCTTAGGCAAAGACGTCACCGGCATTCACGGTCGCACCGCCTGTTTCGCACGGATGATCCTTTCGAGGATTTTGCTTGCTGATCTGATCAAGATGAATGGCTTGGGGTTGGCATTGTGGTTTTCCAGTAGCGCAATCCAGCATGGCGGGTCACGGCGCGCAAGATGGTTGGACGACTGCCCTTGCTGATCGGTTTTGTGCCTATTGACATTGCGGGCGAAATCGTGAGATTTGGGAAATATCAGACTTGGAAGCTGTGTGCCCGGAGCAAACGCTGCCGGGCACATTGCATTTGTAATTAACTGCTTTTGCAATTCCGTGTTCTTGCTCTTGCTGCCCCACTCAATAATTCCGGGTGGCCCCTCGCCGCCAAGGACCTGCACTCTCCATCCCCAAGAGAAATCATCACATGACCAGCACGCTTTGCCAAAGCGCGGCGCTCGACCGCATCATCGCGCCATGGACGGCAAGGATCGCCGAGTTGTTCAGCGCCATCGTCGAAACGATCCTGGCGATTGCGGAAATTGTACCGCTCCTGGCGCCGCGGCCAGGGCTGTCTCGCCCGATGACGCCGAAGCTCGCGACCGTTCACCGGTATGACCGGCGGCTGCGCCACAAGGCGTGCTTCCTGCTGCCGCCTTCGCTCCATGCTTGCCCGCAAGCTCTGGCCGCCAGTGAAGCGGGCCGTCATGCTGGATCGGGGCGGCAAGAGCGAAGCCGGCCGACGCCGATGGTGACCATGGCAAGGGAAAGCGAGTAGACTTCGAAGGGCCTGAGGTTCACCATAGGGGGAAGCGAACAGCAGGCCTGCCCCCACGTAAAAGTCCCCAGATTCTTACCTTCTCCATTATTGGTATGGGTCCATGCATAACTCGGCATTACTGAACGTCTTGAGTGGCAGGAAGGCTTCGAGGCGTCCGGCATGGTTTATGCGCCAGGCTGGCCGTTTTCTTCCGGAATATCGAGAAATTCGAGCCAAGGCCGGATCTTTTCTCGAACTCTGCTATGCGCCGGAGCTCGCGGCAGAGGTGACGCTTCAGCCCTTGAAGCGTTTCGATCTCGATGCGGCCATCGTATTTGCCGATATCCTGGTTGTGCCGCAGGCCATGGGTTTGGGCGTGGCCTTTAAAGAGGGCGAAGGACCACTTGTCGAGAAGATTTCGGATCTCAAACGGGTAAAGGCTTTGCGGTTGCTTGATGATGCGGACGAGGTTCGCCTCGTTTGTGAGACGGTGAGGACCGTCAGAGACCGACTTTCCGCTGATCTTGCCCTTATTGGGTTTTGCGGCGCGCCCTGGACGGTGGCGAGCTACATGGTTGGCGGTGGTGGCGAAGACGGCCGGGAAGTTGCGCGCGTGGCAGCGGCGCGCCAGCCGGAGTGGTTCGATATGCTGATTGATCGCTTGGTGGACGCATCAGCAACCTATCTGGTTCGCCAGATCGATGCCGGGGCGGATGTGGTGCAGATCTTTGATTCCTGGGCCGGCAACTTGCCGGGCTATCAGCAGGACAGGCTTGTTGCCAAGCCGATTGCAGGCGTTGTGGAGCGAGTAAGGGCGCAAAGGCCAGGTGTGCCGGTGATCGTCTTCGCGCGGGGCGCAGGCGCCGGGCATCGGCGGGTCGGCGAGATGACCAAGGCCGAGTGCCTGGGGGTCGAGACATCGATGCCGCTGGATTGGGCCTGCGACAATCTTGCCGGCGCTCATGTCATCCAGGGTAATCTCGATCCACTCCTCGTCGAGGCGGGGGGTAATGCGCTGGAAAGAGGCGTTGATCTGGTTGCAGCGGCACTCCCCAAAAGCCGGCATATATTTAATCTCGGGCATGGCATGCGCCCGGGAACACCGCCCGAGAACGTGGATCTGGTCGTCAAACGTTTGCGAAAGTTCGACGGGTAGCTATTTAGGGCCTATCTTGGACTCAAGGCGTTGCACGACATTGCGTTCTCGACTTGGCAGCATTCCAGTGGAGACAACAAGGTTTCGGCCATTTGAATGCCGCCCGAACTTATGATGGACGGGTTCATTCCCTGAATCGTTGACCGATCATGGTTCGTCGAGATGTATGAAGAGACAGGAGCACCGCGAATCTTGTGTTCATGCCGACAGGAAGTCGCGCTGTGCTCGCGGTCTAGGCGAAAGTTGTTTTAAAATTGAAACGTCAGCAGCTTCAGCCGCGGGGCAACGACTAAGACCCTGATATTTCCCAAATCTCATGCTTGCGCACGCAATGTCAAACAGAATTTTGCGGGATGGTGATTTCATGTAAGCCCTTGTGACTCAAGGCGCGCCAAGCGATCGAACCTGATTAACATCGGCCAGTCGAGTGACGCCGTTCTGCCGACGCGTAAGGAAAACGCCTGCCCGCCGATTTTAGCGGGATATTCTGTTGCAACATCGATCAACTCTTGTCGTCCGACGTGGTCCACAGGATGAGGACTAGCAACAAGGCTTGCACAGGCAGCCGAGCGATCAGCAACCAGACTGGAACATCGAACAAGTCGGCACGCTGCAGCATATAGACATTCGCCGGAGTGACGGCCAATGTCAGGAAAAATAGCCCAAAGCCGGCAGCGCGGCGTGTAGTTGGGAGAATCAGACCGACAGCACCGAGAAGCTCGAACACGCCACTCAGCAGGACCGCAGCTCGCGGATAGGGGATGTAAGGTGGCACGATGCGGAGCACTGCATCGGTAAAAGCGAAGTGAGCGAACCCTCCGATCAAGAACCAAAGGAACACTATGGCGAGGCCAATACTTCGAAGTGTTGTCATGAGCGCGCACGATAGTCGCCAAGCCTTCGAAGATCCAAGGCACAAAGACTGGCGTAAGAGAAAACCGCGTCGCTCCAATCGAGAGAACGGATAGAATCCCGAGAAGTTCCCTCGTGGGCATTACGAACCGGAACGAAAAACTTCGCCATCAGTTTAAGACTCCGGACCCCTAGATCGCGATTGCCTCTGTCCCGGCGAAATCCTCAGAATGCTATGACCCGGAAGCTGCGAAAGTACCTCGACACGCTGAAACATTCGCTCAATCGCGAAGAGATGGATCTTGTAACCAAAGTCATCACCCAAGCTTGCGCACGGCTGGGCGAATGCGATCAAGCGATGAAAGACAAAATAACCTCGAGAGTAGTCTTGTCCGTTGATGCAGGCGAACGCGATTACGAAGCCCTCCTGTTCGTTGCCTTGGCCCCGTTCCCACTCCCAACTCGACCCCCTCACGCCTAGGTTTGATTTTGCCGTCGGGGTTCCATGCATGGCTTTGGCATCCGATGTTTATAGGGGGATCTAGCGCCATCCCCTCGCGCAAATCTGCGAGGTGCAGAGTGCTCCCAGTACAGACTTCTGAACGACGAATGGAGCAATGATCGTGAAAAACAAGCCACCCCTGTGGCCAGCAACTCCGATTGACACAGAACTGGCTGAATCCGACGAAAAGCCGACCAAAATCGAAAAGAAAAAGCGCGAAGCGGAGGACGAGAAGTAAAAACCTCGTTAGGATTTTGGGTCCACGGACCCACGCCCTTCATAGAGGACAGCGAACCGGTAGATCCGGTGACTGACAGCGACCCTAACCTTCTCCGCCGCTATCTCGTGGGGCTCGGCTGGGGATTGCTGATCGGGGCGGTGGTTTCCTATACCGTGAGGCTCAGCCGAAGTTGATGCGGTCAGGAGTTGGGCGCGCAAAAGGGCTCAAGGACGTGTCATTCCGAAATAAAGCCCGCCGGAGGATCGGATCCGACGGGGCTCGGGCAGCAGGTGGGTTTGAGGGTCCGGCCGTGCTGCCGCAGGGTGGGGCGCAAAGAGCGCTCAGCTGCCTTTAGTGGCCTGCCTCGATCTGAGTGCGAAAGGGATGCCGTCAGCGGGCTTGTTCCAGCCTGGCCCTGCTCAGCGCGTGATTTCGGATTTCGTAAAGGTGCCTGCCGCGCAGCCACCCGAAGTTGTTCCGCAGTATATTGATCTCCCATCACTCCTCCAGGTAGAAAAGTTTCAGCCGCACTCAAGTAGCGGTGAAGATTTGATCAAATCAAGGCTGTTCGCGGCCACATTGGCTAGTGTTTTCGGGCTATGTACCTTGTTGAACGCCAAATCGGTCCAGGACGGCCGATCGTAACGGGCGCTACCTGGCTAACTGAAAACCTCAAATCGTTACGAGTTATGCCTGCCAGCGGGAGGGGAATTCGGAAAGCGGGATTGCAGCCGGGCACTGGGGTACTGGGGTACTGAAGAGCGACGCGGCCAGTAAGGCGATCAAACGCGAGATGCGGTACCAACTGTAGATCAGGGCGGCGGACATGCCCATAGCGATAAGGCAAGCCTGGCACCAGAGAAACCCAGTAGCGCCGATGGGCTAGGTATCGATCGCTGAAGGCGACGCAGTGAGAAATTCACACCTCTCCAACGTCTCGAACCATAACCTTCACCCCTTCAACACCGATTTCCATGTTCGCCGATTTTAGCGCCAATTCGGCCAGCTCGCGGAAATTGGAAACCTCGGGGCCTTCGGGCGCTATGATAGTCACCTGAATCAAGCGGCTTTCGATTATCAAAGTCTGAATGAGCACCTGCACAGGGTTACTTCCGTATTGGGATTTTGAGGCCCAGATCAGCGGGAAAATGCGCCGCCGGGCTCACGGCGTCGTCAACGAAACGGGGATCCCCACTCCCGCGCCGTGGTTGGGCAAGAAGCGGAAACAGTTATTGAGATTGGGCGCAATCGCCAGATACACAATCAAAAAACGCAGGTTACAAAAAAAATTTCGCTCTACAAATCTGGTTCGCCTCGAAAAGCGTATAATACATTTGTCGCGAGGCGACCGGATAGAAGGGGCTGGACAAACTACTTCAGTTACGGCACCCAGCTGAAGGCTTACCGGACGGTCGACAACCACGTCTACGACCGTGTGCGCAACTTCCTCGTCAAACGGCACAAGGTGAAAGGCCGTGGCTACCACACTTCCCGCGACCAGTGGTGTTCAGGAAACTCGGTGTCATGACCCTCAGACGCGAAAGGCCTGTGCCCTCGCCGTGGGCGTCGAGATGAAGCCAGTCGGAGAGCCGGATGCGGGAAATCCGCACGTCCCGTTCGATGAGCGGGGAGCGGAAACGGAGCTTGGTTACAAGAGATTAGGGTTAAAACTCATTAATTTTCTTTGCTGACAATACAATCCTGATTCGTTTTTGGAAGAGGGATTGGGATCATGAGCAGGAACCTATTTTGGCTGAGCGACAAGCAGTGGCATCGGATCGAGCCGTAT
>Ga0187894_10000824_pt1 | contig 41726 bp, 27 predicted proteins | sample GBC1701081metaG_FD_136650 | JGI IMG/M metagenome (GOLD analysis project Ga0187894, IMG submission 136650) | White microbial mat communities from a lava cave in the Kipuka Kanohina Cave System on the Island of Hawaii, USA - GBC170108-1 metaG ... | reverse complement strand
CAGCGTGTTCCCGACAATGTCATTAGTGAACATCGCGGCGACGTTCAGATTCTTCTTCTTCGCCTCCTCGGCCCAATGCGTCGAGCCGAGCAGCCCTTGTTCCTCGCCCGCGACGGCTAAAAAGACCAGTGTCGCGTCGAACTGATATTTCGACATCACGCGCGCCATCTCCATCACGACGGCTGTGCCCGAAGCGTCATCGCTTGCGCCGGGCGCGTCGCAGTCGGTGTCGCTCTGCGGCGAGCAGATCGAATCATAATGGCCGCTGACGACGTAGATTCGATCCTTCGATTCCGCCTGCGAGCCGGGCAGTGTGGCCACGACATTGACCAGTTTGGCCTCTCGCGGGAAGCGGTTGGTCGGCGGTTGAACGAACGCGTCCTCGGCGACGATCAGACGCCCGTCCGATTCGCGGCTGTAACGCTCCATCTCTTCTTTGATCCAGCGCCACGCCGCGCCAATGCCGCGCGCCGGATCGTCCTGCGACGACAGCGTGTGGCGTGTGCCGAACCCGACCAGCTTGCGCATGATCGCTTCGACGTTCGTCGCCGATACTTCATTGACTATCTTTTCGATCTGCGGATTCGGCTTCGATGAAATCTGAGCCTGCTGCGCATTTGTGACAGGCATATGCAGAACCGCAAGCAGTATGCCCGCTAGAAGCACTGGGACCAATCTTTTCACTGGATGACTCCTCGAATGTGCGGTTTTGTGTAAAAGGCGAGGCGATTATAGAGGGTCGAGTGATGGATGGGAAGCAGATGAGTTGTGGTCAGTGGCCGGCCGCGAGGCGCCAGGCGCCAACCACTAATTACCGTACTTTATAAATTTTGTGTTTCCAGACGATGAGAATCGGGCCGCGATCAAAGAACTCTTTAAGCAGAGGGTCACTGGCCAGAACCTGTTCGTACTCCTTGCCGCCACGTTTCAATCTCAAAACTCGCCACAACATCTCATCTTTATATTCCTGATCAATCCACATCTTGAGATTAGAGTCGTAGCGGAAGACCTTGTCCCTGATCCGAACTTTCAATGGCTTGGACGATTCATCATCGAGAGTCTCAAATTTCACCTTTCGCTCAGACTCTGATTGGGGATCCGATTTACCCCAAGGAACAAGCGTCCTCGCGATTCCAGACAGTTTGGGTGGAGCCGGGGACTTTCCATTTTGCGGCTTGTTATGCGGTGTTGGTTTCGGCTCGGGATTCATTGGGTTGATTTCGGGCGGCGGAGAGATGCGCGCGGCAATTTCATTGCGTTCGGCCTGAACTGACGGACTAGGCGTCTGTTCCCGCGAGTCCGCTCTTAAATCGGTCGGAACCTTCTTGCCGGCGTTATCCGAACTGCCTGCCAACGACGTGAGGGCTTCCTGCGGCAAACCTTGGCCCTGCTGAAAGGCGCCACTGATTCGCTGAGTATCGGCTCTTTGCCTTTGACTGAAGTCGAATGAAGACGTTTCGACAGGTTGAGGCGCATTCAGTTTCGATGACTCGGTCGAGGGCGCGACAGCGATGTCCCGCTCGGTGTCTTTAGGTCCGACTTCGGTGGGCGGCGCGGGCACGGAAGGCCGCGATAGCCCTTGCCGATCCGCGACCGGATTCTCAGCGCCAGGAAAAGGTGTGCCCGCTGGCGAAGCCTCGTGGGCGAACGCTTGAGTATTCGGATCGACCGAAGTCGCGGGAGTTATTGGCGCCGAGGCGGCGATGTCGGCGGGTTTGGACGCCTGTCGCCACGATTGCACGCCAAGCGCGGCGATCAGTATTGCGAACGCCACGCCCGTGGCTCCAACCATCTGCCATTTCAAGTTCCAGGCTGGAAGGTCAAACCAACCCACGACGACTTCTCTCCAACGAACCCAGGCCGGAGTTTGATGCGCAAACACCGTGGGCTGCGTTCCCACATGCGGCGCGATCTGCGCCAGGCGCGACAGCTCGATCAGATGACGCCGGCAGGTTGCGCAGCCGGCCAGATGCGATTCATAACCAGCTCGCCGCGAGCCGCCGAGCGCGTTCTCCAGATACGCGTTGGCGGCGTCGAAATCGAAACCAGCGCAGGCTGCAACCGGCGCGCCACCCCTTTTCAAGTGACGCCGCAGCATCGTCTCGAATTCCAATGCCGTATTGTTCCGTTCGTTTGCCACTGCTGATTTTACCTGCCGTTAAGTAAGTTCTCCGCATCGGAAAACTCTGAGGATTTCGTCTGTTTCCCACTCAGATCATTGAACGCGATGGCGGCTCAATCTTGCGCCGCCATCATAAAACGCGCTCACGGCGCGCGTTCGATTGAGGGGCTGTTAACATCCACGATCAGCCGGCGCACATCGAGTTCGGTTCGCGCGGCGATCTGCAGACATTCGGCGACCTCGGTTCTGCGCAATCCGTAACTGCGTTGCAGAATCTCTTCGGTCTTGCGCTTGACCTCGCGTTGGGCCTTCGCCAGCCAGCGGCTGATCGTCGCCTCGTGCACGCTCATCATCAGTCCGATTTCGCGCAGCGTCAGGTCGTCGAAATAGTAGTAGTTGAGGAGCAGCCGGTCGCGAGCCTCAATCTCCGCGAAAGCCCGCGTCATGGCCTCTTCCGTGGCCTGCCGCAACCGCGCGTCTTCGATGTCGTCCGGTTGAGTGATCGGAGCCGAAAGCCTGCCGTTGACGTAAGCGGCGGCTTCGTTCGCCAAACGATCGAATTCGGCGCTCTCTTCGACCTGCTCGAACCGCGAGGTCTGCCGTTTGCGGTCAATGAAGGCCTGATAGACAACCGCGCGCAGCCACCCGCCCAGGCTCCCACGCCCGGAATAATGCGCAAGCTTGCTCAACCGCCTGTCGCCATCCAGACGCACGCCGTAAAGTTCGCCGAAGACAAACTGGATCAGATCTTCGGCCTCGGCCTCGTCTTTGGTCAGAGAGCGCGCGGCGCCTTGCATCGTGTGGCGGTATTCCGAGTCGAAGGCGCGCCAAGCCAATTCATCGCCTTTTTCGCAGGCGATGGCCAGGCACAATTCACCGGCTCGCAGATTCGAAATGCAGTTTGAGATGAAATCGTCGGCGTCCGCGCCTTTTGATTCGGACGAATTGCCCGCGCGCGCAAGAATAGCGGCGAGCCGTTCAGCAAACTCCCGCTCAGTGACGCCATAGCGCGTTGCGACGGTCTTCCACAATGTGGCTATCGGTCTGGCATGACGCGCGATGAAAACTTCATTAGTCATCACAGCAAAACGGCCATCAAAGAAGAGACGGCTTCCGGGGTTGGAAGTCGCGCCGTATTCTAAATCGAAGCCGGCCAGATTCAAACAAAAAGATTCTTTGGTAGGCATTCCGTTTTGATTATCTGCGGCGTCGTCAGCGTCGAGCGATTAGAAGACGCTTCGCCGCTCGCTCTCACAACCGTCAATGCGCTTTTTCAGGGAGTTTTCGCTCAGTAAGCTTTGATCAGTTCCGCCAACTCTCTCACCAGTTCCGCCATCACCGCCCCGTCAATCTTTTCCCCATCGCGGACTGCTCGTCCGAGATGGAACGCGCGGATCGTGGACGACTTGCAAAAAATTTTAACAGCCTTTTTGTCAACTCCGCCACCGAGCAGCATTCTTACCTCCGGGCGCGCCGCTCGCTCACATTCGACGAAACGGTCGAGTTCCGCCGTCCACGCCTCTCCCCTGCCTCTGGACAGAATGCAATCTATTTGAGAATGGCGTTTGAGTTCGCCGATCGCGCGAGTTGGGTCAGGCAACTCTTCAAAAGCGCGATGGAATGTGGCTTTCAGGTTCGGCGCGCAGTCCAACACGCGCGACACCAGATCGTGGTCAATACCCAGACCACCCGGCCCCATGCCGCCCGGCGCGTCTTTCAGGAATCCCAGCACGAAACCCTCTATCGGCAAGCGGGCAAAGGCGCGCGCCGCATCACACAGTTTTTCAATCTCTACCTCATCGGTTACGACGAACGGCTCGCTTTCGCGCAACATCACTCGCGCCGGAATTTTGACCGTCGAGGCGATCTCGCGAACCAGATCGAACGACGGGGTCAGTCCGCCAGCCTCGTAATGGCTGATGACCTCCAGGCGGTTGGCCCCGCCGCGTTCGGCGGCGACGGCGTCCTCAATCGTGCAAACAATGATTTCGAGGATTGGTTGACGTCGCTGATCCATACCCGGATACGCTACGGCTTATCCTTTCGCTTGAAACTGTCCAGCACGCCTTTCAGCAAATCAGCCGGTTTTGGTTTGCCAGCCTCTTTGCCTGGTTCCTTGCCGGCCTCTTTGCCCGGTTCTTTGTTCAATCCCTTGTTCAACCTCTCGCTGAAGCTCTCCACCAACCGCTCCTTCGCGCGTTTTTCCAGGATCGACGCGTTCAATCCGAAAGCAGGTTGTTTAAGCGGCCCGCTCATTTTGATCGGCACGATCATCGCGTCCTGATCAACGAAAAAGTTACCGATCTTCGATGTAACCTTACCGATGCTCTGAAGCAGTGATCCGGCCCCGGCCGCGTCCGATTGCGGCATGACGCGCTTGGTCAACGCGGGACTCAAACGCGCGAGCAGGCTGTAATCAACCGCCGGCGCGTCGCCGATCTGCATCACTCCTTCGCCCGTCACCGACAGGTCGTCCATTACAAGTTGCAAAGCGTCGGTCGTCATGCGGCCTCGATCAAACCTCAGGTTGGTCTTGAGCGAGCGAAACGCGGCGCCCGCGCCGCCCGTGGGCAGATTGACCAGCCTTCCCAGAGTTTCGACCTGTTTCATCAGATCGAAGCTGGTGAACTTGCCGTCGCTGATCGTGACGAAACCGTTCCCGACCAGCGTCTTCGCCAGGGCGTCGGGCGAATCGCCGCCGCGGCCCCGGATGTTGAGCGAGCCGTCGGCGCGACCATAGATCACGCTCTTCTGTCCTGACGACGAAAGGAACTCGTTGATGTCGAGGCCGTTGAAACGCCCGTTCAGCGCGATCTCCGCCGGATTCTGGGATTGATCGATCCGCGCGGAGCCTTGATAAGCGCCACCGTAAAGCTTCAGCGACAGCGGGTCGAGCGTGATCACCTGGTTCGCCATCACGACCTTGCTCTGCACATCGGCGCCGGTAACGCCCTCGAGAATAAGTTTCCCGACCGCAAGCCGCCCTTCAGCGCGCATCGAACTGGCCGCGGTTTTCCTGGCTTGAGTTTTTTGTCCCGAAGCCAGAGTCTGCTGTAATTCAGCGACGTTCAGTTGATTGGCTTTTAAATCGAACGTCGCGAATGGCTGGTCGAAATTTTTGACCTGCAGCCAACCCGTAATTTGGCCGTTACCCTGACTCGATCCAAGCTGCGCGGCTAGATTGTCAACTCGTAAACTGTCTCCCGTGAAACCGAGATCGGCGTTGGCTATGTCAATCGGCTTCGCCGCCTGCGCCATTTGCAGCCGCGCGCTGGTCAGTTTGCCCGACCCGCTTATGTTCATCGCCCGGCTGGTTTCGCTGAGGCCGGTGTCAATCGAGGCTTTGAGCGCGGCATTGCCGTTCCCCGTGATTTCAGGCCGCGCGCCGAACGATTCGGCGATCTTGATCAGATCATCGAGTTGCGCGTTGTTTGTCGCAACGTCCAGATGCGCGCGCGGCTGTTTGCTGTAATCGCTGATCTTCAGGTTGCTGAATTCGACCGCCGTTCGTGAAAGAGTGGCGCGGAACGGCGCGGCGGTGATCTCCTGCGGCGCGCAATTGAGTTTAAGCTCCGAAACGGTCATCGCCTGCGGCATCGAAGAACTCTGGAATTTAAGGTCGCGAATCTCGGCCTGCCCATTCAGAACCATTGATTGCGCGTCGCCGCTCGCCCGCAGGTTGACGTTTGCCGCGCCGCTCGCCTTCGTCCCCGGCGGCGGGCCGAAGCCAAAGGCGTAAGCCGATTCGAGCAGGCTGTCGAGCGCCATGCCGTCGCCTTTGATCTGTAAATCAACGAGAGGGGCGTCGGGAATGCGATTGACGCGACCCGTGATGGAGGCTTTTGTTTTCCCTATCCTCACTTCGCCCGCGTCAATCGCCAGTGAGATTTCCGATTGCTCCGCCGATTTCCTTTCCGAGTTTATGGCCATCGCGAATTCGGCCTCAAGCGGCGCCCGCGCAGGCTCGACCCCCTCGACCAATCGCAACTGATCGGCCTTGATCTCGCCCGCGGCCTTCAGCCCATCGGCCAGTTTGCCTTTGACGGTCACGTCCATCGTCAATCGCCCGGCGCGATGCGACGACGCGCCGAGCAGCGATTCGAGGCCGGCGAGGTCGGCGTCCTGCATCCGCACGCGGGCGTCAATCGGGGTACGCGACTCATCCCGAGAATCAACGGGGCCGGCCTCGCCTTCGATCTCCACCTTCCCCGCTTTTTCGCCTGGTATCGTCAAGCCGACCACGAAATCGAAAGCCTGTCGCGGCGAAAAATCGTCGAGCGCGACATTGACGCCGGTGTAATTCCTTTCGACCGCCGGATTGACGCTACGATCAATCAGCGTGAAACGTCCGTCGCGCACGAACAGATCAAACGGCGCCTGCGAAGAATCCTGGTTGGACGATTGCAGCGGTTTCAGCGTGCTCCAATTCCATTTGCTCTCTCCGGTTTTGATCAACGTCACCGCTGGCTCCACCAGTTCGATTCCCGAAACCTCCGGACTGCCCTTGAGCAACGACCACAACCCGATCTGAAGCTTCACCGACCTGGCCTTCACAAACTCGGCTTGAGCGAATTGCGGGTCGTCGCCGATCTCGACCTCATCAACTTTAACCTTGATCGAAGGCAGCGCGCTGAGATCCATCGCGCCGAGTTTGACCGAACGACCGAGGCGCCGCTCCAATTGGGCGATGATCTGACTCCGATAGGTATTGATGTCTATGAGCATCGGCGCAACGAGCAGAACAACCAGGAGCGACAAGATTACGCCGGCGCCAGCCAGGACTGGCTTGAACCAACGCGACGAACGAAACGACTCGAAAACGGATTTTTTCAGCATGGGTCTTCCTTATTCTGCATGTCCCGCGTTCTTTTTCTGACTCGCGCGCCCGGGAACGTTCCAATGAAACTCATTGATGAATGTCGCCGCTTTTTCCGGCTTCAGATTGCGCAGAACGCTCATCAGCAGAGCCAACCGATCCAGGTCTATTGAAAGCCGTCTCAGGTACGAAAGAATCCAAGTGAGAAGCCCGAGTACACCCGCCGGGGCGACCAATGTCAATGGGTCTCCGGATTTGCAATAGTACAACGGCGCCAACAAGAGGCCTCCGAACAGGAGGCTCGCCAGGATGACTACGAGAACGGCGATTCTTCCGGCAAGTTTTCTACGCTCGATCAGAGTTTCGGCAAGCGCATCGTTAGCCTCTTTCGGCGTCTTTCGTTCTTTACGCTCGCCCAGCTTTTTCCCCATCGGAGGCTCAAGCTGGCCGGTCTGCGAAAGGTACGCTTCCAGAATTGACTCCAGGCTTTTCATGGCTCCTCCGATTCATTGTTGTCGTCTGCGATGACATGAACGACTCCTCCAAATTGTCTGAAAACCTCTCTCACCGTCTCCACCAGCGCATCAGCATAAGTGATCTCGCGGGATAGTAAAATCGCATAAAGCAGGTGATAAAAATGGAGCCAGAACGCCGGAGAGGTCTTTCGGTCGGCATAACGCACCTGATATTTGCGCGTCCGGCTGATTAGCCGCTCCACCAACGGCTCCGGATGGCATACACATAAATCGACGACGCCGTCGAAATCAGCAGGCGCCCGTTCGACGATCGCTGGAATGTCAGCAAAGCCTCCGCAGAATTCCACCTGATCGCCGTCCCAATGGCTGAAGAGAGTGATGACACTGTAGCGGTCGTCATGGAAAAGGTTTCCGAACTCGTCCAATGTTATATCGGCCCGGAGCGACGCCCCCAACCTGTCGAATTCAGGCTTGAGCCGGTTGAAGGTAACGAGAAAACGCGAAGACTCGTAGGCTTTCCATCCGCCCTCATAGGCTCTGACATAACTTTGCGGGAAAGGCGGTAGCTCCCACGCGTTGAGGAAGCCCTCGACAGACAGTGGAATGCCGAACGCCAGGACGCAATTGCCGGGCTTGACGGGATTCTCATTCCTGCCGATATTCATTCCGCCGTCTCCACAGCCCTACTTGCGACATTGTTGACCTTCAAGAGGCTGCCCGCTTCATCCGTTATTTCGACATGGAGGCCGTTCCCATCCGCATCCGGGAAATCGGCTTTCATCATCTGAATCGCCCTGGCTTTGGCCTCCGCCGGGGTTATCACATGGAAGTCGGTCGCATTGGCGTTGAAGAGTATCGAGAGGAAATAATGGATGAACGCCTGCGCCATCTCCTTGGTCTTTCCGTAGGCGGTGACAAACAGTTTCTTCACTCCGTCCTTCCCCTTGACGATGACCTCAGCCGTCGCTTTGAAAAATCCTTTGTATGGGCCTGTGGTTTCCTCCGTCACCGTCACTGCTTCCCTGGCAGGAGGTTCCTTCTCTACTTTTGCGCTTTCGGACAAAACCATTTCCGGTAGATCGTTGTCGCCTTTCCGCCGCTGAAGCAGTCGCAGCATCTGGATGTTGAATGTGCTGGCTATCGCATTAACCTGCGCCTGGGCGTCAAAACCTTGCAACTCGACATAACCGATTTTGGCCTGCGTGGACATGAAATGTTCGTTGATGTCGCGGGTCATATCAGGAAGCTGCTTGAGCGCATATCTCTTACTCGTCTTTCCGTCGGAGAGCTCATAGTCCGGCTTGGCGTCTACAATCGAGAATGTCAAGACCAGTTTATTGAGCCGATTGGTCTCTTGAATTCTGGCGTCGAGATTGTACCCGTCAAGATAGCCGGCCTGATTGGGGATGTCCCAAACAAAGGTATTCCCTGAAGCTGGCCTGGCGGTTTCGATGTCGGATTTCAGCCTGGCAAGCCGTTCTCCGCTGGCCGGAACGAAATTCCGCTCTTCGGCCTCAATCGCAATATCCACACCGCCGCAGCTCGAGAATCGCTGGAAGGATGTGCTGTAGCCTCCGCTGAACTCTCTCCGCTGACTGAACTCCTTTACCGCCTCACGACCGGGAACCGATTGAGGCACAGGCGTCTCTTTGACCTCGAAGCGATCGAACAAATAATCCAAACTGAATTGCGAAACAGCGTCCGGATACTTTGATTTGATCGCCTGCGCCAGCGCGACGAACCGGAAAAGATTTTCCAGCTCCCGATAGATTGCGCGCTCCCGCGCGACCTTTGAATAGAGAGCGGTGAAATTGTCGGCGAAGATCTTCGCCAGAGTCTCAGCCCCGCCGCTGCCTTTCATCTGCCCTCTGGCGTTGGTGTACATCTGTTCAGTCAGCAACCTGACGTAACATTGCTTGATGACGATGACGCCTGAACTCTCCTCGTAAAGCGTCTCTCCGGGATAGAACCAGAACCGATTCAAGCTGGGGGACGCCTGATTTCGCCCGCCGCCCGCCTGCGCCAGACGGATGGTCATATCCATAATCCCGGTGAAGCCGGGGAGATCAAGCGTCTCCGCGCTGTCTGCTAACGTCTTCATGTCATAATCCGCATCAACCAACACCCGTGCAAAACGAGTGTTGAAAGGAACGCCAAGCACACGAACCTTCTGCGGTCTTTGACAAACACGACGCCACTCCTGAACAAAGCCCTGGTCGGAGGCGTTGAACCTCCCCTGAACCGTCTGTAACTCGCGCAGGACTTCGGGAGTCGGATCAATCGAGCAGCCAGGGTTCGAGTAGTAATAGACGCCGCCTTCCAACCGCGCATACTTCCTCCAGGCGCTCTTGAGCGCGACGACGAAGTCTTCCAGATGCAGCGGCGGCGAAGTTTTGTCGGCCTGCCCGAAGATGATCAGGTCGCGGTTCTTTTCGTCAGCCGTCACGCCGATGACGCGCTTGATCCCAGCCAGTTGCAGGATTGCCGGAGGACACGAGTCCGACGGCTGGCAAGCCTTCAGCCGCGTTTGGAGGGACTTCAGCGAGATCGCGCGGAAATCGCTGGTCAACTGGATCGTGCGCCTGACCGTGCGCGTTCCTGCGCAGTCGGTCCCGATCAGCAGGAAAGCGATTGCCGCTAAGGCTAAAACCGTTCTTTTCATGTTTTCCCCTTTGGCTCCGCCGGCTCAAGACGTATCCAACGCTCGAATGCTCCGAGATTGGCGCTCTCTTCGACAGAGAGAGTTTCTTTCATCAACTGGTCTATGGTCGCCAAGACCTGTTCCTTTCCAAATGCGTTCGCCAAATATCGGGGCAGCTCGCTATTGCTTTGATTGTAGGTTTTAAGCGAGGCGGAGATCACCTCTTTTAGGTCCGTCCGAGGGCGCCTTGGGTTCACCTCCATCAGGAGACGCCCGGCGAAATGTTGATCCTCGAAACGATTCTCCAGGCGCGACCTATCGAGGTAGATCGCAAACAACCCCTCGAATATATCCTGATCGTCCGAGTTGCGAAGAGCCTTACGGAGCCTCTGAAGCTGGTATTCGTTTCGATGTCTGAAACGTTCGGCGGCGCTTTGCACTTTGGTCCTGATAGTGTTTTTATCCCACTCGGAACTGAACAAATTCATCACTCTGGGCGAAAGGCCCCTGATTCCTTTCAGACCCAATAACATCTGGAAGATTATGATCGCCGTCCAGATTGAAAAAAACAGCACGGCTATTTCCGACATCAGAATGCCCAGCGCGCCGTACCAACTGAGTTGTTGATAAAACCTGATCCGCAGCGCATAGGTCTTATTGCTCGCATCCCATTTGCCCGCCTCGCCGCTTCCCTTCCATGAAATAAACAAACGGTAGCCTGCCGCCTCTCGTGGCTCCAGGATGGATCGTGGCTGAAGGAGAATCGCGCCATTCCGGTCCAGGGTGTAAGGCTCGCCGCCTCTCCCGTCGGGCCGCAGGATTTCGCCGCTTTCGTGGGTCATATCGGATTTCGACCTCCGGTATTTCTGGAGTTCTTCATCCGTGAAATTCTTGCTCTTTATTTTCAGTGGCTGAGCTTCGGCGATCCCAGCCTCGGATACCAGAGTGAACCGCAATTTAGTGGAAGCGAACTCTACCCGGTCAAATTTGATCTCCACGGGGTGAGCTTGAAAATTTCCCGGAGAATAGAAGAAAGTGATGTCACCTCTGCCCTCTTCAGTGGGTCTGAGGAAGTCGAAATCTTTACCGGTATCTTCGGGGAAAAGTTGCGTGGTGCGATACGTGAATACTTCCAGCGTGTCGGCGACGATCGGCAGAACCTTGCAAACCGTATGCTGCGCCCCTTTGACCTCGATCAGGTGGAACGTTTTCCCTTTCTTCACCAGTTTGCGCAGCGATTCGGTGATTTTCATGGCGCTCGCGCTGTTGTCGCTGGCCAGGACTGAATCATCAACGCTGTCTTTGAAGATTCCTTTCAACGCGCCAGCGTCGTGCATGAAGTCACTGATGATCGTGAAATGAACCTCCACCTCTTGTTTTTGGATGTCTTCCTCAAAGGTCTTGTACATCTGCTCGAACAGATTCACGAAGTCGGTGTCCCTGGTCGTGGGTTCTATCAAAGGTATTTTTGCCAGAAAGATATCTCTGACGTGGCCGCCTTCCGGGTCTGGTTCGAAGATTTTCCATTTGGAGTTGCTATCTCCCGGCGCGGGGTAATGACGATCGGGGGCGCTGCTAAATTTCCATAACGCCACTCGGCTGCCCTCAGGCGCCTGCTTAATGTACCGGCATAGCTCGGCGCGCGCGAATGGAAAGTTAGTAAGCGGGGTTTTCTCGTCTTTGGAAAAACACGGAAGCGCGTCCTGACTGCCGGTCAGAGGTTTGATGGAGTTCACCTTCTCGCGGTACTCATTCAATGCCTTCTGTGAAACTTCCTGTTTCATCATTGATCCGGATACATCGAGCGCGAAAACATAGAGTGGCCTGACAGCGGTGGCACCATTTCCTGATTGCTCCTTTGAGCCGTCGTCGGAAGCAGCGCCGGAGAACCCGCCAATAACACTTGGTTGTCTGGCCTTAGTCGCAGTTGAACTTTGGCTGGACGAAGAGGGTAGAGTCGGGGACGGAAGCGGTAGTAACGACGAAAGGTTCACTGGTGGCGGAGTTTGATTCTGGAGGTAGTACCAGGGTTTGGAAACAATGTTCAGGTATGGGGCGTCTTTCTCCTGGTCGAGGATTTCCGCGTGGATGGTCAGTAACACCGAGAGGATTCCCAACCCTAGAGAAAGCCCGACGATGGGATGTTCCGCCCGGTCAAAAAATTCCTTGAGGAATGGCCCGATTACCCGAAAAGGTTTGGCGATAAACCGCCCGATGTTATACAGCGTTTCCATGCCCTACGCCTTTCTACCTATCTGCTGTTATTATTCACGACGCTGTGTACCTTGTAAGTCAAAATGATTTCGATTCTTCTATTCCGCTGCGCCAGAGGGTTGTCCTTGAGTTGATCTCCGCCATTGGCGCGGACGACGTATTCGAGGTTCGGCCCCTGGCGCTGATTGGGAGCCTGGTCAAGGTTCATGGAGTTCTCGGCGACGCCATAAGGCCGATACTCGGCTCGTCCGCTGGCCGAAAATCGCCAGGGTTCGAGTTGCGGTTGTTTGCGGAGAATGTAATTGACCACGGCGCCGGCGCGCGCGGCGGATAATTCCCAATTTGAATAATCCGCCGAGCCTCCCGACACGCGGATCGGAGTGTCGTCGGTATGCCCCTCGACCTGGATCGTATCGTATGCGTCTTTGTTGGCCACCAGGACGCTGACGATTTTGTCGAGGAACGGCGCGCCCTCGCGTTTGAGAACAGCTTGCCCACGGTCGAAGAGCACTCCGCCGGAGCCTCCCTCATCAACCTTCAAAATGATGCGTTGCAGATTGCCGTCGGCCACCGGGACTTCGATTCCACCCAGCTTCACAAGCTCTTCCTGGACACGACGCTGTCGATCTTGCATAGCTCGATAGGCATAGTTGTCGGCAAGCATGCTCCTCGAGAGGTTGGTGAAAAAAACACCCAGGACGAATAACACGACGATGAACAGCACCGATGTGAGAAAATCGGTGAAGGCGGGCCAAACGTCTATCTCGGATTCATTGAATTGTCGCAATTTCATGAGTTCTCCCCGAACATAGTATTTTCAGGCTAATTGCGTTTTACCGTGGCTGCTTTCGCCAGGCCAACACCGGCGATAATGCTGGTGAATAAAACGCCCAGTAGAGTGAGGACAGAATAGACGGGGTTATCAGGCCAGTACCTCATCGCGGACAATGTGATAGACATCGTGACCGCCGAGATCGAGAAGACCCCAAGACCGATGATCATCCTCAGCGCCGAGACTATTCTGCGAGCGTCACCCGGGAGCCTCTCGAACTGTGTCCCTAGATCCACCTGTCGCGCCCGCTGCTGATTGAGAATCTGCGGACGCGCGATCTCCTGTAATTGCTTGATAATTGCGTCCAGCCGTTCCACTACCTTGGAATTATCAGATGGCGCTGTCTGAACGGCGGCTCCGTTTCCGAGTAAGTTATTCAAGGCGGAAATTATTTCAGTTACTTTCCCGATGAATTCGGAATTCTGTTCGGCCAATTCATCATGGTATTTTGCGAATCGCTCCCGTTCTTCCACCAGAGCCCTGTTGAGCCGCTCCGTGAACGCGTCTTTCTCCTGTTTGAGGGTCTCCTTCAATCCGTTGAGGAGCGCGCGATGGCCGTCGCTGCTGGCGATCGAATCTTGAAGCCGTTGCACAAAACTGCTCTGGCTCTCGATCACTTCCTTCAAATGCTGGCGGGTTCCGTTTTGCTGCCGCTCCATCATCTCCAGAGCCTGCGCCCTGAGATCGCCCAACTGCTTGGTCAGAGTCGTTGTGATCAGGTTGGTTGTTCCATCGAAACCATGGTTGATGGTTTCGCGGGATTGCGTCAAATCCTTGCGGGCCTGTTGCGAGCTGTCCTGGATGAGTTGTAGAACCTTTTCGTGCCTGCTTTGCCACTCCTCGATCGCGCGATTGAGTTTTTCGTTGCTCTCGCCGACGACGGCCATCGCGCCGTCAATCGTCTGTTTGGCGCCCAACTGGTGAGTCTCCAGGCTCTTGATCGTCTCAGTAAACCTCTCTGCGATCTTCAGCAGTTGTTTCTGCGCGTCGAAGATCTGATCCTGACCGGATTCCAATCTTTTTGCGCTCTCGCCGAACTTGCTTACGATGTTAAAGAGGTTTTCCAGGCTTCTGTCGGCCTGAAGCACCCTGTTGTCCAGCTCGTTCGACAACCGCACCATGTGGCTCGATCCTTCTCTCATGGTTTCGGCCACTCCGGCCAGCTCCGATTCCTGACGCGGGGGTTTGAAGAGAGGGATCAATCTAGTCGTCGTCAGGCTTTCCAGCGCGGCCAGCAACTCGACCTGCCGCCGGCTGATCCACCAGTTGAGCAGGAGCAACACGACACTCAGGAAGACACCGGTCAGGCTGGCGGAGAAAGCGCCTTTGGTTTGTTCCAGCGAGGAAGACATCGTATTGACCAGCGTGCTGACCGATTTCTGAATCGTCGTTGAAATCGCCTGCGAGGTCCCGGTCGCGCCGCTCTCCTGCCCGGATGCGTTGGCCAGCCTTTCCATCTCTCGCAACTCCGGCCCCATCCGAAACACCATCTGCCCCAAGCCGGAGATGGCGCCGCACAGTCCGAGCAGCACCAGAACGCTGGCGGAAAATCTGGCGATGCTGGTCCTGGCGCCTTCGCGGGCCGCCGTCACTTCGGACATGGCGACCTGGTCGAAGTTGCCGCCGTGCGCGCGTATCCGGTGAAGCTCTTCGACCCGGTCTGCGACAAGAGATTGTGAGTCAACCTGCTTGAGCAACTCCGCCCGGATGGCCGCCGGATTGATTTCGCCGGTCCTGACGACCTCGTCACAGTTGGCCTGAACAGAGTCGAGAGCGCGATGTTGCGCGGGCAATCGCTTGCGGTAATCGTCCAGTTTCTTCAGGCTGTGAAGAAACAGAGCCACAATGGCCAAGATGAAGAAAAAGGGCAGATACTCCAACACGACAGCGATGAAGCTCCACCCGGACGTGGCTTGGATAATGAAGCAAAACAGTGAAAACAGGAATGTGGCCATTCCAAGTTCCTCCTGTCGTTAAAACCGGCCTGGCATATAGCCGGAATGTTGGGTTGACGGCTCGTGTCTTCAGTTCAATTCGGGCTGACTTCAGCCAAGACTTTCACGCGATCGCGCAGGCCGGAAACGCGGTCGGTCAACGTAATCGCCTGGCTGATCTTGTCCCCGGGCGCCAGAACACGCGTATCGAGCCGGAAGCTGAATGCGCTGCCGCTCAGGGGATAGATTTCCAGGCAATGTTCGATCTCTTCGGGGCGTTCGACGTCTATCTCGATCTCTCTGCCATCGCTTCTTTCGACCTCCAGGCGGAGCGTGCGCGTCGCGCCGTGCGCAACCCGTCCGAACGCGAGAGCAGGAAGAGATTTTTTCAGATAAATCAACCGATACGGCACTTCGGTTTCCAACAGGCGATGGTTCGCCAGATAACTGTCGGTGATCAACGTCAGCTTCAGCGATCCCTCTTCGCGATACGGCAATCGCCCGCTGTCTATGGTGAATGTGTGCGAATAACGCGGAGATTCGCTCGAAGCTTCGAGCCGAAAGTCGACGATCTCCTCCGTGTGGCGCAGCAGGATCATTCCGTTCAAGACGCCTCTGCCGCGCGCCGCAACTTCGACGTGGACCTGCAATGATTCCACGCCCTGCAGGATCGAATCGAATTCACGGTGATGGCATCTTAATTCGGCGACCATCCCGTTCGTTTCGGCCTCCACCGCCACCTCCGCCTCGGCGACCGAATCCGCGTTGTTGCCCCGCGTCAGCGCTCGCACCTTCGCCCGGTTCAGCCCGTGCGACATGGCTTCAGGCATCAGTCGGATGTGGGTCTGAATTCGTTCGTTTGCCGGGAGCGTCAAACCCGATTCAACAGCGAGCCATCCGGCGTCGGTTTCGAGCCGGACGATCTCATTCGCGCGTCCTCGATTGTGGAGAGTGATCGGCTGCCAATGGCGTTTCAACTCGAACGGGGCAAAGAGGCCGTTATATCGCAGCAGCAAGCGCCGCGCGGATCGCGCGGCGGTTCGCATCACGCCGTCAACTGCGTAACCGAGCAGATACTCGCCGTCGGCCAGGCTGACAATCACGCGGAAAACGTCCGGACTGACGCGCTCCATCTGCGCCCGATGAAGCGCCTCGCCTTCAGCCGTCAGCCAGGCCAGTTCGACCTGCTGTCCGTCCGGCGCGCGGAACTCGAATTGCTGATCCTGAAACAGCGAAACACGGCGGGCCAGCGTAAGCGGTGAGATCGTCACTTTCGCGTTCTTGGCGCGGGCGGGAAGATTTGCGTCGGCCGGGGCGGCGAGTTGTTCGTTTTCAGCATCGGTCGCCGATGTCTTCGACCGCAACAGGTACGCGGTGAATCTCTCGTATTCGGGGAGGGCGCCGGAAGCGACATTCACGGTGACGTCAGGCTCAGGTTTAGGAGCGAGATCGGCTGGCGCGTTTGGCGGCTTCCGGGACTGGCGTTTCGACCGTTTCTTTCTGCGTTTGCCTTTGGCGAGTCGTTTGTTCCCGGGAGGCGCAGGAGGTGGCGGCTTCGCGAACGGATCCATCGCCACAGGGATCAACTCTATCGAGCTTCGGACAAGCTCAGGATCGCGCAGCCTCGAATGTTCGAGGCGGTACTTTTCAAACTGTGGGGGAAGGTCCTTCATCACCTGTCCTTGGGGCGCAATGATCGAAAAGAACGTCTGTTTACCTGTTGACTAACACCGTCGCTTTGCGGAACGGTTGCTGCTGATCTACGTCGAGCCGATAGAAACCTCGTCTGACGACTTCAACGATGCTCTGGCTGCCGACTGTGGGATCATCCATATAGCGAATCAAATCATGCTTGATCGCCTGAAACGGCTCGTTGCGAGCCGGGAGAATCTGTTTCAGCCGCGCGGCGGAAAATAATTCATTCAACGCCGCTTCGATCTCACGGATGCCGCCGCGGCTGTTAAGCTCCAGATCGCAAATATCCACGACTTCAATCACGTCGTTTTTGATAATGCGCTCCAGATCGCGCTCTCCGCGGAGTTGCGGTTCCCGCACACTGTCAATTCCCTGTTTGATCGCTCGGCCAACTTCCTCCAGGAAGGTGTAGCCGGCGTTCTTGTGAGCCGAGACTTGAATCTCGATGGGAATCGTAATTTGCCGGTTCTTCAATTGCTCCTTCATCCTGCACATGGTGTCCGCGGAGTTACCGACCTTCAACGCGACAGTCCTGACTTTCGCCGCGGCTTGCAAGTTGAATTTGGACGCCGCCTCCGCCACCATCCCGATCGCCGCGCCGATGTCTGCGATTCTGTCCGGAATATCTCCTAAAACATCGGCGGGAGGTATCTGCTCTTTGAAAACATTGTTGAGGTCGGCGCCGGTTCGATCAATTAAAGCCGAAAGGTTCTGGCCGCGCACAATTCCCTCCAACAGACCGCCAAGTATTCTGGGCCAGAAATCATCCTGCGGCTGCCGATCGGCAGCCTGTTTCAATCTTTCAAGAGCTTGATTTAAAGACCTGTGTTGTTCTCCCTGTTGTTCAATCTGTTTCCACAGTTTTGCAATATCGGATTGAAGGCCGGAAATAGTCTCCTGCTGGACGGTGAACCGCCTGTCTTGTTGCTCTATCAATTTGTCAAACCTGGGGCTCTCGGCCTGTGAATGGTCCGTAAACTGCTGGTCGCTAGCCTTGTTTGACGGCTGCGCAATTATTCGAGAGGGGAAGGCGTCTACTCTATTCCTCAGATGATCTAGTTGCCCTTGTAACCCTTCGTTTTGTACGTCGACATACCTTTTCAAGTCATTAAACGCTGTTTTTGTCGTCTCAGATTTACCAGCCGGTTCATTTTGTTTGGCGGTTTGGCGAGGATCAATCGTGCGTGTACCTTCATGTCTGCCACTTGAAAAATCAGAGGATTCCACATCAAGGCTGGTTCTCTTGGGCGGTTCGGAAGGCTCCGATATTGATGGCGCGATTCCAAAATCCATCGGAGTTTGACGTGGCGCATTTGTTGGGTTTGCAGATCTCCACGATCGGAAACTCGACCAAATGGGCTGAACTGCGTCCCACGCGGATGCGATGACGGATGCGATGGAAGAACGCGACTCTTTCTGACTCCATTCCCCATCACTAATATTATTTGTTACAAAATTGACTTGTTGAGCGTTGCCTTTTTTGTTTCTGTTAGCATTTCTCTTCAGTCTGAAGTATGACCAAAGCACTAACAGAATTATAACAGTACCCACCACTTTTAAGGCATCCAGCGCGACATCCAGAAAATTGGTAGAGGGAGCGAGTGGGGCAGGGCTGATAGATGGTAATGGAGTGGGAGAGATGTCTGGCTTCGGCAATAATAACAACACCTCTCCTCTGAAAACGGGCTTAGAGCCTGATCGGGAATCTGTTGAGTCTGCTTTGACGTCTGTAACTTCAAAAGTCAATTTTTCCTGCCGTGTCAGCGGTGACTTTATGAAAATATGAAACAGCCGAGATTTCTTAAAGCGGTATGGCTTGGAAGAGATGGAATCCTGTTCAGCCAAAGTAACTTTCTTACCTTTATCTTCACCTTCCGCGCATATTACGTAGAAATCTGGACCTGAAGGCGGATTTATGAGCCTGACTTCCTTATCCCGGTCAGGCTTATATTCTCTGGAGTTAATCTCCAGCGCCTTCATAATAGGGTATTCGGTCCCGAGAGATATTTCCCTGGTTCCTCGATCATTACTTCCCCCCTTAGGGATGTTAATAATTATTTTGTTTTCGTCATCCCCGGGCTCCGCGGCGAATCTATGAATGCCATAGAAGAGCGCGATAGCGGCCACTAGCACGACAAAGATGGTTGGATAATGGGGTCGTTTGACCTGCCAAACTTTTTCTGCCCGGCCTCTCCTTGCCACGTTTCCATCTTTCACGTTGCGTTTTTTTGTCTTCATAAGATCAACTCCGTTGCTGTCCAGAACCGGGGGATGTTACTGAGTCCACTCAGATCATTATGACCGGGATTTTGAAAGGCATGCTTCCGACGAGCATATCTTCGGGAAAGACGCCGACCGCAATTTCTCCATCCCTGGGTGAATCAAGGCGGACAGCGGCCGCAAAGACCGTATCCTTATCCAAAGAAAATGTCTCCAGTGTTTGCTGGGGCAGCGATAGTCCTCCCAGTAAGGTCGAGCCGGCGATCAGGTTTGATTGTCCGCAGTAGAAACTCATTCGAAAGCCGCTGCCCGGCTTTCCCTTCAGTTTGAACGTTCGGAATGCGGTGTAAGGGAATTCGATGATCCGGGAAAAATCCTCCTTGCGGATGATGGGATGAATTTTTCGCTGATTGATGCGGACTCCGATGTTGCAGGCGGCTTCGATCACGTATTCGCTCCGCGGGTCGCCGCGACCGATGCGACATAGGGCGATATAAATCGCGCCACTGAGCTTGAGGTCGGGCAGGGCGGAGATCCGGAATCGCTGGTTGTCCACGTTGGCCGGGAGCGCGCCGAGAAATATCTTCAACGCCTTGCGCGATTGGTTGTCGAGCGACGAGTTCATCAGCATAAAGACGGACGAAAGATCGCCCAGCCAGTCGCAGTCTGCGATCCTGGCGGGCAAATCGCCGCAGGCCACGCGGAAGTATTCATGAATCAGCAGACGGCGCCGCGTTCCTGATTCGAGCGTGTAATCGAAATGAATGACCTCCACCTCGGAGTCGCTGCCGGCGGCGACCAGACAGGCGCTGACGCGGTCGCCGAGGGCCGGCGCGGGCTGCGCCGGCGCGAAGAATTCGGATCTCAGAAAGCCAATGAGCAACGCCGCCGCTTCGTGAGTGAACCCGGCGAGTTTGAGCTGGCGCTGCTCGGCGCAGACTTCGCGCCATCGTTCGAGCAGCGGCGTCGGGTAATCCTGGCGGAAGATCATAAAACAGACGGCTCTGTCGCGGTCTGACAGCAAACTGCGTTGCGCCAGGAGTTTGTAAAGCGCGTTCCAGCAGGCGCGCATCAGATGAGCCTGCAGATCGGGGGCTTCGATACGCGGCAGGTCGTAGATCACGTCGTCAAAGACTATTGTGCGGTCGTCGTCGCTTGCCTCCATCGCCTCATCGAAGGCAAGCGTAATCAAACTATCATCGGTCTGGCGCAGCGCGACGCGCCAGGCGTGGCCCGGAGCCTCGATAGTCTCGATGCGGAGCGAGTCAACCGGCGTGACGCTGATGCGCGCCGGCTGGCAGGTTAAATCCACAATGACGATCTTTTCGTTTCGCATCTCACTCTTCCGTCTTTTCCGCCTTGACCTCGATCGGCTTTTCGAGGCCAGGAATCGAAACCAGCAATTTGACGTTGAGGTTGGAGTCAATCTTCAATTCAATCGTGGCGTCGCGAATCATTTGATTCGTGATTTTGGTCTTGTTGTCGCCTTCCCATTTCGCCAGCTCCTGATCCAGCCGGAGGACTGTCAACTCGTTGATGTCAGGATTCTCCTCGCCGTTCGAGAGGGTCAACTCATCTTCAATCCCGCTGTTTTCGAGAAAGCGGAGAACGGTATTGCGCCGGAGGCTAATGTCGAGCACTTTAAGCTCCAGTCCCGTGTCGGGAATCGGGTCTCCGGCGTCAATCAACTCTTTGAATCTGGTCTTTCCGGAATCGGCGACTCGTATCCCCAGACGCGACGGGGTGGCGCTCATCGGCTGGCTTTCAGCGTCAATATCAATGTTGGCTATTGGGTCGGTATGATGCAGGTAACAAGCGCCGGCCACCACGCATCGCTTGCGATCCTGAGGATTGGTGATCTCCGATGCCGGGAAGGCTCCGGCGATCACTTCCCTGACCAGAGGCAGAAATGAAGACTGGCCCGAAAGAAGGATGACGTCCACCGATTGAACCTTCCTTTTTTCCACCAGCCGTTTCATCTGTTCGACTATTCTGTCCAGCCTCGGACGCAAAAGACCGTTGAGTTCCGAGACAAGCGGCGCGACATCCTTCTGCTCGAATGATTGCTGTTTGTGTTGTCCCCCGATAGTCACATTCAAGTATGGCGTTTTGCTCAGGCTGGTCACTTCAAAATGCTCGTCACCATACTTCGAAAGCCCTATTTTGGTCTCCTCCGCCCATTTTCTCAGCACGATCGGGTTGTCGTTTTGTGTGAGCTGGACATTATCGAAGGGGATAGAGACCTCAGCGCCGGGATTATCCGCCTGCAGCTTGCGCTCGATCTTCTCGATCGCGATGTTAAAAACCATGTCGGTCACATCTTCGCCGCCCAGCCGTTGGTCACCGGCCGCGCCGAGGACGACTGGCGCAACCAGGGCCATCTTCCCTGATTTTCCCGGGCGGACGTCAACCTTGAGCAAGGTGACATCGGTTGTGCCGCCTCCGAAATCGAAGACCATCAGGTGATAGCTGCGCGTATCGCCGGGAACGCTGGTTCTATGGATGTAATCCATCGCGGCGCCGAGCGGTTCGTGCATCGTCGTGATGTCGTCTTTATCAATCCCGCAGGCGGCCAGCGCGGCTTTGAGATCGTTGATCTGCCGCAGGGAAAACCTCGATGGGTGTGAAACAACGCACTGTTTGACGCGCGCCCGGAGCCGCTCCTGCGCTCGTTCAATGACGCGTCGAATGATGTCGGATGTGATCTCGCGCGGCAGGAGTTGATCCTGCTCCTCCGGGCTGCGGAAATAAGAGATGGTGACGGGTTCACGTCTGCCGAGTTTGCGTTTGATCTGCCGAACTGTGCTAGCCGCCGCCTTGGGGTCGAAAGAAGATTGATAAGGCAGTTCTCCGATATCGTATTCGCGCGCGCCGTCCGAAAATTTATTCCGATAGAGGATGGTCGAGGGCGCGACATCGGGTTTCAGGTTGTGATTGGGGTTGTCAATTTCGATCAGCCGGACTTCTCCATTCTTATCAATGAAGGCGCAGCAGGAATTGACGGTGCCGAAATCAATGGCGAGGACGCCGTTGTAGTCCTGCATTTCCTCGACCTTCAGTTGAACGGAAATATCTCTCTCCTTCTGGCCGGGCTGGTTAGTCAGGAACGTGATCCTGCCTTTATGAGGCCCCTTGCCGGCTTTCCGGGCGTCAATTTTGAATTTGAGCTGAACGGATTTGCCGGCGGGGATGGTCAACGGGAAGGAGTGCGATCCGTCCATTTGCAGCCAGGCGGCGTCGAGCCGCGGCTTTTCGAGAATTTGAAGATCCCCACGCGCAAGCTCGTCGCTGCCGCCGTTGCGCAACGTGAGCGAAAAGTCGAGGGGCCGCTGATCGGTGAAAAGGTCGAATTTGAGCGGTCCGGAATCTTCGTGAATCTGCAGCCTAGGCGGCTGAATGCATTTGATGTGGAACGGATACTCACGCTCGGGATCCAGTTCGGCGTATTTGACAATCAAGTGGCCGGAGAATTCGGCGGGACGCGCCCGATCAGGATCGAAGACGATCTCGAAATCGAGCCGGTTCGAGACGCGCGCGTCCAGCGTGAAAGGAAGCGCTTCCGTCTGTTTCCCCAGCTTGATCCGCGCGCCGCTGATGTCGGTGGAAATCTTCTGCGCCGTGACGACCCCGCGCGCTATCGTCAAGTGCGCCGGGAGCGCGCCGCCGCTTTCAGGATCGAATAGCACTGTATGTTCGTTCAAATGCTCGCTGATTGACGCCTTGACTTCAGGGGCGGGAACGACGTGGAGATCGAGATCCTCTTCGCGATCAACCGCCCTCACCTTCACCTTCGCCGTGTGATAATCGTCGGCCAGCCCGGCGGTCTCGATTTCAATCGGAAGAACCAGGCTCAGCCCCTGCCGCAGAGTGAGATCAGGGAGATAACTTTTATCCACCTTCAACCAGTCCCGATCCGAACTGACCTCGTCGAGTTTGAATGAGCGTCCGACGCCGACGTGTTTGATAGTCAGTTCCAGAAAAGGGGCGAAGCTGCTCAGATAGACATGCCTTGAGCTGAGCGAGACTTCAAAGTCCACCAGCTTTGAGCCGCACCAGCTACAGAAGGTGTCCTTGGCGCCGATCTCCCATTTTTGGCATGCCGGACAAAGGAGCATATTTACCCTCACACATTCATCAAGCGCTGTTTATGACCTGCTTCCGAAGCACAACTCCGCGATTGATATGCGCCCTAACTGCCGTCTTTCAAGATGCGGAGTTGACGTTGCTCGATCACGATCTCCTGACTGAAATTGTCCATCTCCTGATAAAAGGCTTTGAAACCTTCATCCACAGCTCCCGGCGAGCCGAGTTGCGCTTCGAGCGTCTTGTGCGCCTCCACGCGTGTCTCTTCCAGCGCCTTCCACTCCGGCGAGAAGAATGCGCTCATTCCCTGAGAGCTGGCCTGATGGCCGCGCGCAAAGGGGCCGGCCGGAAAGCCGTAAGGATTGTTGTGATCCAGAATGTGATAGGCGAGCAGGGTGTAAAACCTCAACTGCGGCTCACCCTTGCGAGCGAGCCGTCGCGCGTTGATCTCTTTTTCAATCGAAGCCAGCAACTGCGGCTCGCGCTTGAGCGTCTCGATCGCGACCGATTTCATCCCCAAAGGTTGTGTTCTCCCCAGACCCTCCTGATAGGAGGAGAAGGCGAAAATCGCATTCCCCTTGCCGTCGGTGTTGACGGTGACGATTCTGAGGATGGCGCCCACCAGCAAGGCCCGATTGGCCCTGAGCGTGCGCTCGATCTCTTCATAGTTTTTGATCAGCAGGTCGCCGAATTTCTCGTCCTGAACCTCGATGTGCAGCGGAACCGCCTGACGGATCAGCGGCAGGTAGGCTTCGCGGAAGTAATAATCGAGGTCGCGGACGTAGGCCAGGGGAAGCCCGGCGTACTCCGTGTAGATGAAGATCGCGTCGGCCCAGGAGGTCGTCGAGTAGCTGAAGTTTTTGTACTCAGCCGCCTTGAGCCGCGATTCGATCTCTTCGTAAACCTTGCGGTGTTTATCACGCATGGCCGCGCTGACGCTGATGACGACCGAATCGGCGCGGTTTTGAGTGAGCTGCCTGTAGTTCTCGGCCTGTCTGCTCTTCGGCAGCCAGACCGACCCGTTGTTGACGAATCTTTGCAACCGCTGTTCGCGCAGTTCGCGGCTCTGGTAGCGCTGCTCGAAAATCTCCAGCGCGTCGACGCTGACTTCCAGTTCTTGAAACTGGCGGTAGCAAAAATCCTCGATCATGTTCAGGACGCGCTCGCGCCCGCGTTCTCTGATCAGATCGCGCAGGTTATAGGGCGTGCTCGTTTGCAGGTTCTGAAGCAGGAGGTTCTCCAACTCGTCAAGTTTGGTGTCGACCGGATAAAGACCCTCCGGCCGTTGAATCTTGTAATAGTTGTGGAACATCCCCGCCTGGTAGAGATTCTCGTTGATCATCTGTTCTTCGACTTTTTCGAAGGCTTCGAGCCGGGTCTTGAGTTGCGCGTGCAGTTCCGCCAGATCATCGCGCAGCGACCAGAGTTCCAGAATCAGACCGGCGCGTTCAGTCACCTGTCTGCCCATCGCGTCTTCCCTGATCTCCTCTTTGCCGATGTACGGTTGGAGCCGGTTGTTGACCACCTCGACCGCCGCCGACATGACGAAGCTCTGTATGCGCGCGCTGAGGTGGTCGCGCAGGCGATCGCAGATCTGCTCGACGAGCACGCGCAACGATTTGCGCTGTACAATCACGCCGCTCTCTTCGTCGCGCGCCATTTCGAGTTTGATCTTGATCTCTTCGGCGGCGCTTTCCGCCCTGCGGTCGGCTGACTGTTTGGCGTTGGCGTAGGCCTCCTCGACGTTGCGGTTGTAGATTTTGCCGAGCATCTTGAGATATTCGACCGCCAGATAGAGCCTGATGTAATCGTCCTTGAGCCAGAGCTTCACGCGGGAAAGGATGCTGCCGTCCGTCTGGCGCCTGCCTGACAGATCGAATTCTCCGCAGAGATATTTGACCAGGCGGTCGCGGTTCTGTTCGAGAGTTTTGATGAACGCGCCCCAGTTTTCGGGTCTGGCGTCGGTCTTGTCGAAATTCTTGTTGAGGAATTCCTTGAGCAGTTTAGGAATCACGGAATAAAGCTGCGGGCGTTTTTCGGTGTTCACGTGCTGGAGCAGGATTTCTCGCCAGCGGTTGACCTCATCACGGATTTCGTCGTCGAAGGAGCGTTCGCCGACACGGCGAAGCTCGCTGACAATGTTGTCGCCGCCGCTGCCTGAGCGCAACCCCAGGTTGGCAAGCTCGCGTTCGAGCAATTGCTGTTCGATCTGAATGTCGGAAAGTTCGTTGCGCTCCAGCCAGCGCAGGATGATGTCCAGACCGAGTTGATAACCACAGGCGCGGCGCACGCGATCCACCGGCACATAGAGTTTGGAAAAGCCGAAAGTGGAAAACCGCTGCGCGAAAACTTCCAGGTAGCCGCCTTGCGGGCCTTCCTCATCGTACCGGTAGATCAGCGGATTGCCGAGAAACTGCTCCAAATTGGCGCGCACCGAGTCTTTGGTGCGCGAGAACTCTTCGGAAGAAAAGTTGAGGAAGACATTCTCGGCCACCATATCGCACAGATGCGATTTGTCCTTCGGCCCGATCGCGCCGGTGCCCTGGGTACGATTGTCAACCAGATAACAGGTGTTGAATGGCGGGGGAGGAATGGGCGCCGGCTCTATTCCGGCGTTCCGCTTCATGTTCTGCCAGTCGGCGGTAAAGTCATGCCGGGAAGAGCCTGTCAGACGATTGGAGATTCCGCGCTCTTTTCCTTCCTGAGTGAGAAGGTCTTTGCGGACGCTGTGATACTCCAGCTCTTTGAGCGCGGCATAGGCGTTGGCGAAGATCTTCTCATTGCCCTTGACGGCGTCGGTGAAGACCGAGGGCAACATCAGATAGCCGGTGATGTCCGGTCCAGGCAAAGACTGGCGGCAGGTGAAGGCCATGTCGAGAAACATCCCGCTGCCTGTGCCTCCGGCCACCGAGCAGACCAGGACGACGTCGAGCAGCGTCGCGTCAACGATGATCTTGTGCCTGTCGTGCATCTCGTCAACCGCGCTCTTCGCCCGGACTTTCGCCAGCGCCTTGTCGAGTTTGCCGCGGATGTCGCCGTAAGAATGGAAGTAGGCCAATCGTCCCAGCGGGCGCACCTGCCCAGCCCCATTGATGACCTGTCCCTGAGCCGCGAGTTTCGGATCGAGCCAACTGAAGATGTGCGGATGAACACGCTGGTCACCGAAATAACCCATAAAGGCGTCGCCGGAGACCTCGGCGTTGACGCGTTCGTCATCGCGGAACATGACCTGTTCCATAATGTGATTGAGCGGTTGACCGTCAATGTTGCGGTTGCGCGTATCGGTATCCACCCAGAGATAAGCGATGGTGGGAAAACCGAAGATGTTATACCGCTCATAGAAGCGGCGGCGCAGACGCAAAAGGACTTCTTTGCCGGTTCCGCCAAGACCGATGATGATCGTGGGAGCGACGTGGCGGACTTTGCCGGCCTGATCGGGTCTTGCTTGATCTTCTGCCATAATTCGATCCTCCGGGTTCTTGCCTCGAGCCTCAACTTTGCGAGAGCGTAACTTTGCGCCGCGTGATGAAAAGGGTGACGGCCAACACCAGCCAGATCACCAACATTGGCAACACGACCAGGCCGCCAAACGCGGATCGGAACAAGTAGATGAACCAACAGACGCTCAAGAACAGCACTACCGCCACGACAAACTTCCGACAATTGGCCGGATGGTGTCTGTCGGCGACCCAGTTGTAGAGCATCATCGAATAGACGGTGTACCCCATGACGGTGAAAACGAGCACGCCGCCCAGCAGCAGCAGCCAGTCTACTCCGACGGTGTCGCCGATCACGAAAGACGTCAACCAGTTTCCCTGTTCACTCACCGTCACATCCTCAATCACGTCCGCGGGATCGGCGGATTGCATCGCCGCCAGAATCAGATTGTGATGGATCTTCATCCTGTCTCCTTCCATTGCCTTGTCAGCGGAAAAGCGAATTGATGTCTGTCGGAGAATCCTCCGATGTTTTGGCCGGCGATGTTTTGGCCGGACCGTGGGCTGTCACGCTCTGATACACGCCGCTGGTCGTCGGTTTGCGAATCGGCGGCGCCTCAAGCCCCAACCCCGAATCGCCCTTTCGATCAAAATTATCCGCGTAAAAATCGTCGAGATCGCTCTTCGAGCTCGTCTGTTTGGCCAGAACGACCTTTGAAAAATAGAAGCTCATTCCGAGGCCGTCGTTCAGACCGGTGAGGTTGAAGTCGGAACCGGATGAGTTGATCGCCTTCTTCGCCAAGCCGTCTACCAGAAAACCGCGCGCGGCTCCGACCTTGACCCCAGCCAGGCTCTTTCGGATCATCGCGACCTTGCGGTCGTTGACTGCGACCATCTGCGACGACCAGGGCCACAAACGGAAATCGGGGCAGGCGCGGTACTGATTGTTATTCCACGTCAGACGATAGAAGGGCTGTCGCCTGAACCACATGACGCCGCCGCCGATCAATAAACCGAACAACAGGATCAACGCGATCAACATCCACGTTGCGCCCTTTGGCACACTGACGCGCAGATGCACCGGAATAACGCCGCTGGGACTGCCTGCGACGCGGGGGCGGATGGTGATGACGCCTTCCTGTGGAAGCATCCGCCTGACCAGCGTGTCCAGGCTGTAGATTTTCGATTGCGTCCTCTCGCTCTTGTCCCGATAGATGTCTTTATCGGTGCTGAACTCCACCAGGCTGGGAGCGGGGCTGAGATTGTTTTTGCCGCTGACCTTGATCGTAATCAGCACATTGCCTTTGATCTCGCCGTAACGTAGAAAAATACTCTTCCAGTAGGACGTGAAATCCTGGCGCATATGCACTGGGTTCATGCTCAGGACGACGTCGAAGGATTGCCGGTTTTGCGGATTGAGGTTCTTGATCTTTCTCTCGGTGGCGCGGACGTTCAGCGTGGTCTCCATGAAATCATTGACCTGGAACTCTCCGATCGGACTGACGTCCACATCCGCCTCATTGATTTGCAATTGATCGGATTCAGGTTCGAGCGCGATTCTGAACCTGCCGCTGATCGGCTCGTTTTCGGCGAAGCCTTCTCCAAATATCCTGTTATTGACGACCCGGAGCGGTCTGGCGTTGTCGTTTCCACGACCGCCGGGCTGCAACTGCACTTTGACGCGAGCCTCTTCGGGAGGCTTGATAAAGATACTACCTACCCGTTGACTGCCGAACTCAGAATCGAATTGTCCCTTCATGGCCTCCACGGCGGTCTCGAAGACGCCTTTGGCCCTCTCGTCGAGCAGCAAAGCGTAAACCAGCAAACCACGCAATCCGGTGTACACCGGATCCAGAGTCCGATCATCCTCGGTATAGATCGCCCCTCTGAATCTCAGTTTGAGCGGGAAGAGCTGAATGCGCTTGACCCGAGCCGAGAGCAACAGTTGATAGAAACTATCAAGGTCCTGATCGGAAGCGGATCGGCCGACGCTGGGTTGGTTGTCGGTAACGAACCACACAATCGCCGGCGCTGGTTTGGATTTCAACGCTTCGCTCAGCGCATGGCGCAGTTGGGTTCGACTGCCGTAGGGCGGCAGCTTCGGATCGAAGAGCCTGAGCGGTTCGTCATTGATGAAATAATAGGATTGGACGCCGGCGCCGATTTGACGGATGATCGCCGAGTTCAGTTTGCTCAACTCGCCTGTAGAGTGGAAGCCAGTCATGCTGGCCGATCCGTCAATCAGGATCATTTGACCGGTCGCCGATTGAGCGTGGATAGGCTGCCGCCAAAGCATCACTCCAAGAAGAAGTAGTGAGATTGCCATTCCGCGCATATTCATAAATACCGATGGCGCCCGCAGCGCGCCGATCAAGACCAGAAAGGGGCGATCTATAGTCGTTATTGCTGGGCAGCCTGTCTGAGTTCCAGACTGGCCGAATTACCGTCGCCGACCGCCGCAATCAGTTTTCCCAGGCTCAGCGCAGGCGGGCAGAGCAATCGTTTGTCAAAGATGACAGGCTCGTCGAACTCTTTCGGATCGCGGCGCAGATGAATCCGAATCTCGCTTCCGCCAAAGCGCCCGATCGCGGTGAAAAGCACGTGACGCTGATCGAGTTGAGGCGCGTACCCATCGGAGGAGGCTTTGATAAAGCTTTGTCCGGAATCCCATTTTTTCTCTCCGAAAGGGGTCAGGAGCGCAAAGCCGTCGGCGTCAGCGACAAAGAGATGGTCTTCATTGGCGGCAATGCGGGCGTCGCCTGAGATCGTTGTGGACAAAGACGCGGCGGCCAACTGGCCCTCCTGCAGATCAATCCGCCACAGCGCCTTTCGCCCCACCAGGTAGAGTTGATTCACCTCGCGGCTATAAGCCGGTTGCGCTTCACGATCGAGCGGCTCTCTGACCTCTCCCTCGATCGTCGTCTCGCCGTTGTAAAGAAAGATTTGTTTTTCCGCTCCGAAAAAAACGGCCTCTCCGCCGATAGCCAGAGGTGGCAGAGACTGTCCGCTGAACTCTTTGATGACTTCCCCCGTATGCCGCGCCAGGCGCGAGACGCGCTCCGATTCGTTATAAGTCATCAGGCACAATCCGCCTCTGCAAACCAGAGCCTGATAGTGAATGTCCCAATTCGGATCGTTGAGTTGAAAGACAAGCGTTTCCGGCGCGTCCAGATTGAGCAGGCTATAACGATAAAGCGATTTGGCCGTCGCGACGAACAACTCTTCATCGCCGGTCCGCTCATCCTTTTCCGCGGGGAGGATGGTGATCCCGCGAAGGACGTTTCCGTCCGGAGACGGAAGTTCCTTGAGCGGACGGCTAAGCCTGTGCAGATCGTAAACGATGATTTTGTGACTGGTGATGACGAACAGATGTCCACGGTAACTTTCCAACGCCTGGACATTTTTGACCTGGGAGAGTGGATAATTTCTGGCTTCCGCCCATTTCCCGGAGAAATCGTTGGAAGCCAGGAAATCGGCGACCGATGAGTCGAAGGAAATTTTCCTGCCGCACCTCCGGCAAAAATGCGCCAATGGGCGATTGGCCTCGCCACATCGAGGATTGGCGCAGAAGAAAACTGTACGGTCACACCCTCCGCGGCAATAAGTGATCAGAGGATATGATCCCTTAATCTCTCTCTCTCCATCATCATGATCTGTGTGTGGGCAATTCGGCATAACCTAAATGACCTGTAGGACTGCCTGAATATCCGGCAAAAAATTATCTTTGCGGTTATCTAACGGATAAGGCTTATCGTCTGGGAAATGACTGACTTAGGCTTTGAAAGACATGAGTCCAAGATTACAGGCGTTACACCGGCCTCTGTACCATCTGTATCATTTGGATTTAGCTCCACCGAATCCCCTGAAATTGTGTCTTCTTCCCACTAATCATCGCATCCCCACATCCTGACACGCCCAAAAAAAATTACCGAGACAGAGCTAAAAATACCGGAAAAAATTTCAGCTTAGGACACCAATATCGTAGGCCATGCCTTAGAGTAGATCAAGGCAAATCGCGCCTGTCTACCGGGCGTTCAACCGCTGAGGGATATACTGTTTTATATTTTAATGAATATGGCGCTTGATCAGTTCGCTCCGAGAATAAAATAAACGAACCTGTCGTTGAAATGCAGGTCGTTCAAATCTTCGGGCGGCGTGATTACCGGCGGGCCTTCCAAAATAATCGGCCTGATCTCGGGTGGCGGCTGCCGCTTCCTGGCATAGCGGATCTCTTTCATCACCCATTCCGAATCGCGGGCGGCCTTTGACCAGAACAGCAAGAAGAGGTCACAGGAATCTATGTTCCGGTAAATCTCCTTCGTCCACGTGTCGCCCGGACGGAGATTGAGCACATCCTGAAAATATCGTATGCCCACCAGATCGAGCATCTGCACACGCGCCAAGACCTTGCTCCGATCGGCGGAGGCGTAGGAGATGAAGGCCAGGTTGTATCGCTTCGCCTCTTCGCCGACGGCTTCATTTGACAGCGCTTCGAAGCCTGGCTCGGTGATCTGCAATTTGAATTTGATGTGGCCGATAGGAACCGAATGGGCGCTGATGATGACCGACGCGATACAGGCGCCCAACGGACAATCGCCGGGAACTTCGACCGCGAACTGCGCCGCGTCGGGCTTCCCGCGCCAGACGATGGATTGAATCGGATCGGTAACCTGCATTTCGGGAACTATCAACTCAAACGAGAGTTTGGTTCCGCGCGCCACGACTTCTTCGAGGCTCTTCACCGCGCGCCGTTTCCCTTCCGAATCGAATTCGCTTGCCAACCGGATCACGCCCTCAACCTGCTCCTGCAAATGCGCGTAGACCTGAACGAAAATCACGCTGTTGCGAGGGGCGGAGGGCGGCGCGAAGACCGTGCAGTCAACTATGTCATTCTGCGTCTCCCGATAAGGTCGAAGATCGGCGCTGCGCGCGGCGGCAGTGACGATTCGCTCTCTTTCAGTCTCAAGCTCCTGCCGACTGAGGATCGAAGATAAAGCCTCCACTCTGCTTGGACGGCCTTCAATGTCTTTCTCCCGCGTCGATTCTTGTTTCTCGGGCGGAGATGGAGTCGGCGCGGGAGGAGGAGGCGCGGGACTGGAATCCACAGCCGGAGGCGGCAGGACGACAATTCTCGATCTCTCCTCATCAAGATCATCATCGAAAACGCCGGTTGATACGCCGCGGCTCCCCCCATCCGCGCCAAAACCGGTCTCCTCATCGAGCGCATCATCGAAAATGCCAGTTGATACAGGCGGCTCGACTGGCGGATCTATCAAATTGGAACTCGGTCTCGATCTCTCGGGATAGATCGCTCGGCGCGCTTGTTTGATGGCCTCTTTGATTTCAACGAAGGCTCCTTCGACATCTCCACACTCAGTAACCGGGACCTTGTTCGCGGGCAGAAGATTGAATCTTTTGAAGGGCGAGTCATACCAACTGGAGGGATAGAGCAGCAGCGAGAAGACCAGATACCTGCCGCTTTCGGGCAGGTTCTTCAAAACTTCCTGATAAACCTCCGGATGGTCCAGATAATTCTGTCCGAGCGCGAAAATGATCACATCGGAGCGCTTCAAACGTCCGATTGCAACCGCGTCAGCGGAGCCGGCGTCAATCGCCTGGCAGAACCAGTCGCGGATCACACCTTCGTCACGCAAAGCGTCCAGGCAATCAGTCAGGCGCTTCCACGCTTCCCGCTGACGATAAGATTGTTCGTCGCCATTCGCAAAAGAGACAAAGACTTCGATCTTGTTCGCTCCGGCGTCCTCGCTCATAGCTGCAATTATGAACCTCCGTTAGGATCGTTTTGTCGCCTGATCGCAAAACGAGCCGAGGCAGGGAGCATATCCCCGCCTCGCGTGTTTGTCACGATTTTTGATGCGACGTTGGTCAGGCCCTGACCTTGAGCAGGTCGCGGATTTCGGCCAGCAACGCCTCGGTCGGCGTCGGAAGCGGCGCCGGCTCATCCTTCAGCGTATCCTTTCGGAGCCGGTTGTACGCTTTGACCAATAGGAAGATTACGAAAGCGACGATCAGAAAATTGATTATGTTCTGGGCAAAACTGCCGTATTTGACTGCGACCTCGACAATCTTGTCGCCTTCCAACTTCGTGCCGAGCGACAATGTCATTTTGCTCAGATCAACCCCGCCCGTAATCTTCCCCAGAACGGGCGAGATCAGGTCGTCGACGACCGACGAAACGATCTTGCCGAACGCCGCGCCGATAATCACGCCAACCGCCAAGTCCATCACGTTGCCTCTATTGATAAATTCTTTGAACTCACGCCACATAAACGCCCCCAGGTGTTTAAGCCGCGAATGAACACGAATAAACACGAGTCTCTTCTTCAATCTTGGTGATCTCTTTGTTTTCCGCCTGCTACTATTCGTGAATATTCGTGTTCATTCGTGGCTGATACTCTTTAATTCTTGAAATCCGTAGAAAAGCGAAGCGCAAATGATTGCCGCGGTCAATCCACGCCGAAGGCGCGGCTGCGGCGTTCGAGCAAAACAGTGTCGCGCCACACGCCGTGGAGCTTCGCGACCCGTTCGCGTCTGCCCAGTTCGCGGAAACCGTGATTGAGGTGCAGCGCAATGCTCGCGTGATTTTCCGGGAAGACGCTCGATTGCAGCGTCCAGACGCCATGTTGTTCCGAAGTCTCAATCAACGCCCGCATCAGGGCGGCGCCGACGCCACGGCCGCGCGCCGGCGCTGCGACGTAGACGCTGACTTCGGCGACGCCGGCGTAGACCTCGCGTTTCGACACCGGGCTCAGAGCGGCCCAGCCGAGAATGCCGTCGCCATTTCTGGCCACCAATCGGCATTGAGGCAAGTGGCCGGCGTCCCATCGCTCCCAGTCCGGCGCTTCGGTCTCAAACGTGGCCTGCCCCGTTGCGACGCCTGCGAGGTAAATCGCTCGTACAAATTCCCAGTCGCGGGGCTGCATTGAATCAACGATGAAATTCATATGGCGCGGAGTTTAAACAGTACCGCGCGAGTGAGCAAGCGGCTGTTTGCGGGGCCTGCCGCTTGCTCACTCGCGCGGTACTGTACCGGTTGCTCATGCGCGCGGCACTGCGCCAGCCTCACAAGCCGCGCGTGAGCGAGAAGTACGCCAGGTTGCCCTCGTTGCTGTGCCCAAGCTCAAGGCGCACGGCGAAGGCTTTGTTGAAGCGGTAGGTGAGGCCACCGCCGACGCCACAGCGCCAGTTACTCGAACTGAAATTGTCGTTGGCGAGCGCCGCCGGATCCGTGCTCGAACGGTTATCACCCCACACCTGACCAGCGTCGCCGAAGAAGTGGATGTCCAGGCCGCGGGTATCTTTCTGTGTCCAGACAGTCTGGCGCAACTCGGCTGAGAGGACCAGCGCGTTGTTGCCGCGGAAGCGGAAGTTGCGGAAGCCTCGCGTAAACATGCGCCCGCCGACGAAGGCCATATAGTAAAACGGAATCTGACTGCCGCCCTTCGGGTTTTCCAACCAGGCGTAGGCGCGCCCGGCGAACGAAGTCTTATCACTGCCGAGTGGGATATAAAAGCGCCCGTCGAGCACTGCCTGCAGCCAGCCGTAGTCAGTGAAGACGGCGCCATTATCTATCCCGTCATAAGAGCCGAACAGCCCATAGAGGTACCAGCCTTTGACCAGCCCGCGCTCGTTGTTGCGCCCATCATATTCGCCGTAAAGGCCGTAATAGACTATTTCCGCATTCATATCCAACCCCGGCGCCCAGCTCGTGATCGGCGTGACCGTAGGGCTGCCCGAAAAGAACGCGTTTATCGGCGACACGTTTTGATTGTCGCCGTTCGTGGCGCCGGCGTTGGCCACGCCGGCATAGACGCCGGCTTTCAGACGCCTGGTGAAATCACGTTGGAGCAGGCTGTTGTAGCTCCGTTGTTCAAGTTGGAAGCTGGTTCTTTGCGACTCTATCGAGCGCGGGCCGATGCCGTAAAAATTCCAGCGCGTGGCCAGAAGATAATTGAACCAGATGTTCGCGCGCGTCCGCTCGTCGCCGACACTGGGAAAGTAGGCTTCGAGCTTGTACCGCTGGTAAAGCAACGTGCTGGTGAGCGCCATGGCGCGGAGTTCGACGCCGGGAATTTTGTCGGCGGTCGTAAACTCGACGCCGAAGCCCAGCCCTGACCCCTCTGGAAAGCCGCCCACAACCGCGTTGATGTACTTGGGGCCGGTCCTGATCGAAACATAGGTTTCACGCCACGGCGCCAGGTATTCGCGCACCTTTATCCGGTCGGTGACTTTGGCCGTGGGCGTCGGGCCCGTGGGCCCGGTAATTTGCGGTGTTGGCGCCGCTGACGGTATCAATACGTAGTCTTTTAATACTCTCGACCAATTCGGGGTTATGGCGTTCGCGCTTTTATAACTGGTGGTTGTCGTATTCTCCACGATGGATTCATCGCTCACGGTCTGCGCTCGGCAGGGAGAGACGCCTGCCAGGATTGCCGCCAAGGCCAGTCCGGTCCTAAGAGTCACGGACGCCTTCAAGGTCAGTCTGATCATTGAAAGTACTCCTCCGTCTGCGTAATAGTCTTATTGTCAGTCCTGGCTGGGCTAAGCCATAAGCCGGGGAGTATGCGATGTGGGAGTGGCTTGGTTTTAAAGCGCCTCGGAGTCTACTACCGCGAATCAAAGTTATACAAGCCCGCCTTGCCAATTCATTCACCGTACTGGCGTTTCACAACGATGGTTTATATACTCTCACGGCAAATTCCGGCGTTCCCCCTAATCCGAATTCCGGGAAGGTGGCGTATCTGGAAATGAGGTTTGGCGCGGGCAAGAGAACCGGAGGATGAGGCTATAGGATCAAATTCGACATAAACTCACAAACCCCCTGATTCAACCTCGATGGTCTAAGCTCGCCCCGGCCAAACATCGAGCAACGACAATGCAATCACCAATCTTTGGCTCAATCATTTGGAGGTAAAAAATAAAATGAGTAGATATCTGCGAACGCGCTCACTGCTGTCAGCAGCGGCTTTGGTCTTGATCCTAACGGCAGCGGCTGACGCTTTCGGCCAGTCGTCAGGCGCGACCGCCGACGTTTCAAATTCAGCCTCCCCCAAAAACACCGCGCCTTCGGGCCCAACAGTTTCAACCTCAGGGGATAAGGCGTCCCAGGGCCTCCCACGAAATGTGGGCAATTATCCGATTATCGTTCCGTCCAAATTGACCAGCGTCACGGAAACAAACAAAGCCGCGAACAAACCGGGCGGGGACAATAACGACGCCAACAGCAACAGCGCCAACAATTCGACTCCGCCCCCTATTCCACCTCCCAGCCCACAGGGGCAACTGTCCCAGTTCTCCGACCGGACATTCTCGCGCGCCCGAAACGCGCCACAGCAATTGAACCTCACAGCCATCAAGATTATTGACCATGTCAACGGTCTGATCGGCGGATTCGACCAGGGCGCAGGATTCGGCTTCGGTCTCGAGCTTACTACCTCCAAAGGAGCGGACCTCAAAGGCTATGAATTCTACGCGCGGGCGATAGGATCATCCCGTGGCTACAGATCCGGTGAACTCGGCGCCCGAGTGGGGAACAACAACACGCGCGGCGAAGTCTGGTTCAATTACACGCGCCGGACGCGCGACAATTTCTTCGGCATCGGCCCGCTCATTCCCGACACCGCCGAAACCAACTACGACACCGAACGGCGCAGCTACAACGGGTTGTTCGCTCACAGATTCTCTCCGAGGCTGGAAGCCGGCCTCTACGGGTCGTTTTCCAGCACGGGATCGTTCCGTGGCGAGGACGATAAAGAAATACCGATTGACACACTCTTTTCAGGCAATCCCAACGTCGTGCCCATCACGAGTTTTCTGCCCGGATTTCAACAAAACGCGAGGCTCGTCTCTTACGGCGTCTTCGCTGAACTCGATCTTCGTAACAACGAGAGCGGGTTGACCAAAGGCGGGTATTTTTACGGCCGCTTGGCTTCGGTTGACGGGGTGGACACCGACAACGCGTTTTCGGACTTCGGATGGATCGAGACCGAACTCGACGGGCGCGCCTACATTCCGATTCTCAGCAACAAGACGTCGCTGGCCTTGCGCGGCTACGCCGTGTTGAGAGAACCCAAAGGCGGCAGCCAGATTCCGTTTTATGATTTGGCGTTTTTTGGCGGACGCAGCTTCGGCCGTGGGTTCAAGAGCTACCGTTTCCGGGGCAACAATTCGGTGCTCTTTTCGGGCGAAGTTCGTCAAACCATTTGGTCGCAGAATGACGAAAACACGAGAGGGCTGGACATCATCGCCTTCGCCGAGGTGGGCCAAGTCTGGGGCGACAATCGCTCGAAGACCAATCCCATAATTCTGGCCAACGACGACTTCGATACGAGGAATTATCGCACCGGGTTCGGCGGCGGCTTTCAATACCGGCTAAACAAGACCGTCGCTTTCCGCATCGAGGTCGGCGCCTCGAATGAAAGAACCCTGGGCTATCTCTCGCTCAGGCCTGGGTTCTAATTCCATCAGGATTGAGATCGTTGAGGATCGAGGATTGAGGATCGTGTCATCGCGCGTAAGGCGATCCTCGATCCTCGATCCTCGATCCTCGATCCTCATTTCTGTGTGGTTGATTTTCAGGAAAGAGGTCTTATTTTTTCAGTCAGCAATTTGAACCTCGGATCGCCCCGCAAGGCGTCCAGCATCGGCTCGATCTTGATGAAAGCCAGAAACCCCGACCGTTCCTCATAAGCCTTTTCAAGCCACTCGAACGTTTGATCCAGATCGCCCAGTCCCAGGTGAACCATCGCGATGAAGTATGACGAAACATACTGGCGTTTCGAGAGCCTCTCCAACTGCGCGATCATCTGACGGGCCTCGCGTTCCTTCCCCAGCCGGGCGTTGGCGTATCCCAGGTAAGATATAAAAGTCGGGGCCGTGCCTGACAGGGTGATCGCTTTGCGGAGGGCGGTGACGGCGTCGCTGAATTTCTTCTGTTGGATATAAGCCATCCCGCGGTGCCAATACGCGAAGCCGAAGTTCGGATCCATATCGAGCGTTTTGCGGCCCTGTTCCAGCGCGCGGTCATACTGGCGCGCGAAGTAGTAGGCCCAGGCCAGGCTCAGTGTGATGAACAGCGACAGCGGCTCAAGCTCCTGCGCGCGCCGGCAGGCTTGGATGGCGGCTTCGCGCTGGCCTGTGGCTTTGAAATAGAAGCCGTAGCCGTCCCAGGCGTTGGCGAAATTGGGGCTGAGTTCGATGGCGCGCTTGAACTCGTCTTCGGCGGCGGTGAAATCCCAGTCATAAAGCAGCCGGAAAAATCCCAGCGTGCAATGCGCTTCACCGAGAGTTTCATCAAGCTCCAGCGCCTTCATCGCGGCGGCTTTGGCCTTCGGGTAGGCTTCGCGCGGCGGCTGGCCACCGGTCGAGGAGGCGAGGAAACCGTAGGCTTCGGCCAATCCGGCGTAAGCCAGCGCGTAGTTCGGGTCGAGGTCAATCGCCTGCAAAAAACTTTCGATGCCCTTCTTGATCCAGTCGGGCGTCCGTTTGTGGACGTAGTAGCGGCCTTTCAGATAGAGATGATAGGCCTCGGTGTTGTCGGTGTAACGTTTGACCAGCTTCTGCCGCTCTTCGCCTGTCAATTGCAATCGCAGCTTCTCGCTGATCTCCTGCGAGATTTCCTCCTGCAGCGCGAAGATGTCGGTGAACGGGCGGCGGTATTGCTCACCCCAGATTTGCGTGTGCTGCGCCACGTCAACCAGCTCGGTCTTGACGATCAGCGAATCGCCGAGCTGCAGGATGCGACCCATCAGCAACGCGCGCACGCCCAGTTCTTTGCCGACCTCCTGCGGGTCAACTGTCCGGCCTTTGTAGCGAAAGACCGTGCTGCGCGGGGTTACGCGTAACTGAGGCAGTTGCGCGAGGCTGTTGATGATGCTTTCGGTGATGCCGTCGCCAAGATATTCCATTTCCGCGTCGGCGCCGTCGTTGGCCAGAGGCAGGATCGCCAGAGAATCAACCGCGCGACCGGTGCTGCGGCGAATTGGCGAGGTAATGACCTGATCCACGATACCGCCGATCTCCACAGTGATGGCTTCGCTGATCTCTCCGCCAGCCTCATTGCTTATTCGTTGGGCAGGCGGTCGGGTCTGGCCGACGCGGGCGAATTCGGCCTCGAAGTCGAGCCGGCTTTTCAGGAGCTTAAGATCGCTGAGGAAGCCTTTGATCGTCTGGTAACGGTCATCGCGCTCTTTGCGCAGGGCCTTGTTCAAACTCCATTCGAGTTCCGCCGGAACGCCCGCCACGAGCCGCGAGATTGGCGTCGGCTCGCTGACCAGGATCGCCACGATCACGTCGCTCGGAGTCGCGCCGTCGAAAGGCAGGCGTCCCGTGAGCATCTCGTAAAGCGCCACGCCGAGACTGAAGATGTCGCTACGTGAGTCAACGGGAAGCCCGCGCGCCTGTTCGGGCGACATGTAGGTCACAGTGCCCATCACCGTGCCCGGGTTGGTGCCAGGTTGTCTTGAAACCTGGAGCATCGTCGCGGCCTCTTTATCAACCTTCGCGGGGTCAACCTTCGGATCGGATTTTTCAGTGAGCTTGGCCAGGCCGAAATCCAAAACCTTGACGTACCCGTCGGGACGGATCATCACGTTTTCCGGCTTGATGTCGCGGTGCGTGATGCCGGCCTCGTGCGCGGCCTGCAACGCGCCGGCGATCTGGATCGTGATCTCCAGAGCTTCGCCGAGCGGCATCCCGGCGGGCGGCAAGGAGTGGCGCAGCGTGCGGCCTTCGATGAATTCGGTGGCGATGAAATGAGCGCCTTCGTGTACGCCGACTTCGTAGATAGTGATGATGTTCGGATGATTGAGAGCCGAGGCTGCGCGGGCCTCCTGTTCAAACCGGGCCACGCGATCGGGGTCTCGAGTGAATTCAGCGGGCAGGAATTTCAGAGCGAGTTTGCGGCCCAGGCGCGTGTCTTCGGCCAGATAGACTTCGCCCATCCCGCCCGAGCCGAGTTTGTCGAGGATGCGATAATGTGAAATCGTTTGTGGGACCACTTTGTGACTGTTCGTCGTGAAAACCGCTGCGCTTATGACTTTGATCGCTTGTCGTTAGATTATCATCTCAGCCGGAAGCCACCTCAAATGTAATGCATATAACCGAAGATTGGAATAAGACATTGATAAAGCCGGAAAGCGCGTGGAGATTTAAAGCTGTCGTTACACTGCGCGATCATCGCAGTTCGGCTTCACTTATTTCGCTTTTGCCGATGAGGGATCATCGAGTCCTTGCTTGAGGTAGCGTGAGGAAAGCTCGTGATAAATCTTCGCGCTGCGTTCGACTGACGCCAAGGCCGCGCCGGAGAGTTCTTTCTTGACGACGGCTGGAGAGCCTGCGGCCAATGTGCGCGGAGGAATGATCGCGCCGGGAGTGACCACGCCGCCCGCCGCGACCATCGCCTGTCGCCCGACCACCGCCGCGTGCAACACGATCGCGCCCATCCCGACGACCGCGCCGTCTTCGATTGTGCAGCCTTCGAGCAACGCGCCGTGACCGATGGTCACGTCCTCTTTGAGAACCGTGGGGATTTCGGGCGTGGTGTGAATGACCGCGTTGTCCTGAACGTTCGAGCCGCGCCCGATGACGATCCGGCCTTCGTCCCCGCGCAATACGACGCCGTACCAGACGCTCGCTCCGTCGCCGATTTCAACATCGCCGATGATTACCGCAGTCGGGGCTATAAAAACATTTTTGCCGATGCGCGGGCGTTTACCTTCACATTCGACAATCATCTCTCTTTTTCACCCAGTGGATTTGCAGGGACTGGCGCGCCATCCGGGGCGCCTCGTCTCCGCTTCCTGTTATTGACTCCGAGACTCTCGCGGGCGCCGTCATAAAACCCTCGGAAGTAGCCATACATTGACCAGCACGACGAAATCACCGCCAGCCACAATAACCCGCGGCCAAGCCCGTAAAACAGCACTCTCCAATCGAGCCAATTCATGTCGCCGGGGCCGAACAGGTGTCCCAAAGCGGCGCGCATCTCAGGCACCGTCCAGAAGGCGATAACGGGGAAGGCCTTTGTCTCGACCGGCGGCCGGCCGTCAACCGACGACGTGATCAGCAGAGCGATGGTGACCACCTGGGAAAACATCTTGATCTTGCCCGCCTTCGACGCCGGGATCGCCCACCCTTCCGCCGCGGCGATCGAACGCAATCCCGAAACCGCGAATTCACGCCCGATGATGATCACGACCGCCCAGGCCGGCGCCAGCCTGTTCTCGACCAGCGAGATGAACGCGGCGGAGATGAGCAGTTTGTCGGCTATTGGGTCGAGCAGGATCCCAAGCCGTGAAACCTGCCCGCGCCGCCGCGCGATCCATCCGTCGAGAACATCGGTGATCGCCGCGAACAGAAACAAGCTCACGCCGGCGATGTGCTGCGGCAATCCGACCCAATCTTCGGAAAACTTCGTCAGCAACACCACCACCAGCAGCGGCGCGATGAAGATGCGGACGAGTGTGAGCAGATTCGGGAGATTCATCACAAGGTGTCAGGTGTCAGGTGTCAGGTGTCAGGTGTCAGGTTTCGGGTGTCAGGTGTCAGGTTTCAAATGTCAAGTGTTTGTACGAGCGCAATGACTGACACCTGACACCTGACACCTGACACCTGACACCTGACACCTGACACCTACCCATGAAATTTGTTTGTGATCGGCATTCGCCGGTCGCGTCCGAAAGCGCGGGGCGTGATCTTGATTCCGGGCGCGGCCTGGCGGCGTTTGTATTCATTGATGTCAACCTGCCGGACGACCCAGCGGACGGTCTTTTCATTGAAGCCCTCGGCCCCTGCCTTTTCCGAGAGAATCGCTTCGACGCTCAAATCCTCTTCGACGTACAACTCCAGAATAGCGTCGAGGATGTCATACGGCGGCAGCGAATCCTGGTCAATCTGGTTTTCGCGCAGTTCGGCGGACGGCGGGCGCGTGATGATGTACTCGGGAATGATCGGCCCATAACCTGAGAGGGCTCCGCGCCGGTTGACGTATTCCGAGAGTTCGTAAACCAGCGTCTTCGGCACATCTTTGATCACAGCGAAACCGCCGGCCATATCGCCGTACAAGGTGCAATAGCCGACGCTGGTCTCGCTCTTGTTGCCGGTCGAAAGCACAAGCGCGCCGAATTTGTTCGAGAGCGCCATCAGGATGTTCCCGCGAATGCGCGCCTGGATGTTCTCTTCAGCGACGCCCATCGGCGTATCGGCGAAGGCCGGTTTGAGCATCTCCAGATACTGT
>Ga0187894_10000823_pt1 | contig 41746 bp, 36 predicted proteins | sample GBC1701081metaG_FD_136650 | JGI IMG/M metagenome (GOLD analysis project Ga0187894, IMG submission 136650) | White microbial mat communities from a lava cave in the Kipuka Kanohina Cave System on the Island of Hawaii, USA - GBC170108-1 metaG ... | reverse complement strand
TTCAGCTTCATGCTCGCCTGCTTCGGCGTGCGCCCGCCCTTCAGGCGATTGCAGTCGATGCAGCTCGTGACGACGTTCTCCCAGGTGCTTTTGCCGCCGAGCGCGCGCGGAATCACGTGGTCGAGATTCAGCTCGGCGCGCTTGGGCTTCAGGCCGCAGTACTGGCACTGGAAGTCGTCGCGAGCCATCAGGTTGATGCGGCTGAAACGCACGTGCCGGCGCGGCAGCCGGTCGAACGCGACCAGCACGATCACGCGCGGGATGCGGATGCGGCCGTGCGGCGTACCGATCGATTCCTCTTCGCGCGCGACGGCGAGCTGGCTCCAGCTGTCGAAGTCGAAGGTCTTGTACTGCTCGTCGATGACGCGCGCGATGCCCTGATAGACGAGCGTGAAAGCACGGCGCGCCGACGTCACATGGATCGGCAAATACGAGCGATTGAGGACGAGGACGCTCGAGCTCAGCACGGTCGGCCAACTCTAAGGGAAGGGCTTTGCTGAAGCCATCATGGGCGAGCGAGGCTCGCTCGGCCCATTGCTCTCCGCCGTCAGGAGAACCGCAGCGCGCCGAGCGCGCTCGCGATGTGCGTCTCGTCGTCCGCGAGCAGCGTGCGCACGTCGAGCAGCAGGCGCTCGTCTTGTGTGCGCGCGAGCACCGCGGGAGAAGCGCTGCGCAGCGCATGCGCGAGCTGGGACGCGCTCGGCGCACCGTCGAGCGCGACCGCGAATGACGGCAGCGTGAAGCCGGGCAGCGAGCCGCCGCCGACGGGCGCGTCGCTCGGCTCCACGCTCACGCGCAGTCCGCGCGGAGCGACCGGCGCGAGCCTTGCTGCGAGCGCGTGCGCACGCGCCTCGAGCTCTGCCGCGCCGGCGAGCAGCATGCGCAGCGTCGGGATTTCGTCGTAGCGCTCGTCGAGCAGCGCGGTCGCGAGCCAATCGAGCGCGGCGAGCGTGAGCTTGTCGACACGCAGAGCTCGCGCGAGCGGGTTGCTGCGCATCGCCAGCACCGCTTCGCGAGAGCCGAGCGCGATGCCGGCCTGCGGCCCGCCGAGCAGCTTGTCGCCGGAAAAGCAGACGACGTCGGCGCCGGTCGCGAGCCGTGCCGGAACGAACGACTCGGCCGGGAAGCCGCGCGCGCGAAGGTCCACCACGGTGCCGCTGCCGAGGTCCTCGACGACCGGGACAGAGCGCCTCTTCCCGATCGCGACGAGCTCCTCGAGCGCGACCTCCGCCACGAAGCCGCGCTGCTCGAAGTTCGAACGATGCACCTTCAGCAGCAGGCCGGTCGCGGGGGTGATTGCGGCCTCGTAGTCGCGGGCGTGCGTGCGGTTCGTGGTGCCGACCTCGACCAGCCTGACTCCCGCTCGCCCGAGAATTTCCGGGACGCGAAAGGAGCCGCCGATCTCGATCAGCTCGCCTCGCGAGACGATCACCTCCCGGCCGCGCGCGAAGGTGTCGAGGGCGAGCAGCACGGCCGCGGCGCAGTTGTTCGCGACCACTGCGGCGCCGGCACCCGAGAGCAGGCGCAGCTTGGTCTCGAGGTCGGCGAGCCGGTCGCCTCGCTCCCCAGTCTCGAGCGCGAGCTCGAGGTCCGAGTAATGGGCGGCCGCTGCCCGAACCGCCTCTCCGGCGGCGTCTCCAAGGACGGAACGCCCCAGATTCGTGTGCAGCACCACGCCAGTTGCGTTCACGACCCGCGTGGGGTGCGATCGGGTAAGCCGGTGTGCGCCGCTCAGCGCCTCGGCGACGAGGTCGCCGATCGGCTTGGACGACTCGACCCGGCGCCGCGCTTCCGCCAACGCAGCGCGTGCAGCCTCTGCGATCGCCCATTGAGGCAGGGTTTTGGCCGAGACCGCGACCAAATCTCGCATCAAGCGGTCGACCGAGGGCAAGCCGCGCCGAGGATCCTGCTCAGGTGATGCAGATTCCCTGCCGATGCGTGATCCGTTCTTGACCGGCGGGATGCGATCCATGATGCTCCCCAAGTCATTTTGTTCGGCCAAAACGGATTCGTTCCGACAGGCAGCCCTCGGAAACGGCAGAGTGCCGGAGGGTGCCCGAGAAAACGGAGCGAGATCCAGGGGCGAAGCAGAGCGCTGGACGTGAGGCGGGAACCCGCGGAGCGCCAAGCTCGCCTAGGCCGTGAAGAAACGAAACCCTGAAATGCCCAGTCGATCGGATCGAACAGGCATCGGCCAGCAGCTCGGGAGGCTCTTGCGAGATCCCGTCCGGCTGAGCGAACCCGAGTTGGGAGTCGCCGCCCCCGCCTGATCCCGCCCCGCCCCCATCATCGGGTGGGGACGGTCTCGCTGACACAGCTCGAGCTCGGCCCACAGCGCGGGAGGCGCGGTGAGCGAGTTCGCACAAGCGATCGCCCTCGTCTCCCGTCCAAAGAGACGAGAATGCAAAACGAGATTCTGATCAACGCGACCCCGGGGGAGACCCGCGTCGCAGTCCTCGAGCGCAAGCAATTCTTCGAGTTCCACCTCGAGCGCGCCCGCAGCAAGTCGGTGGTCGGCAGCGTGGTCAAGGGCCGGGTGATGCGCGTGCTGCCCGGCATGCAGGCGGCGTTCGTCGACATCGGCCTCGAGAAGGCGGCGTTTCTGTACGCCGGCGACTACGTCGAGGACATCGAGGAGCTGGACGAGGACGGTGGCGGACGCGGCCGCGGACGCCGGAACCGAAACGCGCCTTCGATCGAGACTCTGGTGCGCGAAGGCCAGGAGATCGTGGTGCAAATCGCCAAAGAGCCGATCGGCTCGAAGGGCGCCCGCATCACCTCGCACATCTCGATCGCCGGCCGGCACCTGGTGCTGACGCCCTGGGCGCAGCGGGTCGGCGTCTCGCGCAAGATCGACTCCGACCGCGAGCGACGGCGGCTGCGCGAGATCGTGTCGCGCGTGAAGCCCGCGGACCTCGGCTTCATCATCCGAACAGCCGGCGAGGGCACGCGCGACGCCGATCTCCAGGCGGACGTGCGGTACCTGACGACCGTCTGGGACGACATCCAGATCCGCAAAGACCAAGTGCGCGCCCCGGCCGTGCTTTACAGCGAGCCCGACCTCGCGCTGCGCGTGATCCGCGACTTTGCGAACGCAGACACAAAGCGCATCGTGATCGATTCCGCGAGCGTTCACGCGGAGATGCAGGCCTTCGTCGATCGCTTCGTGGCCGACCCGAAGCCCCGCATCGAGCACTATCAGGGCGCGCTTCCAATCTTCGACGAGTTCGGCATCGAGGAGCAGATCGACGGCAATCTCGGCCGCAAGGTGTGGCTCAAGTCCGGCGGCTACCTGATCGTCGACCAGAGCGAAGCGCTCACCGCGATCGACGTGAATACCGGCCGGTTCGTCGGCAAGCGCGACCTCGAGGAGACCGTGCTTCGCACCAATCTCGAGGCCGTTCGCGAGATCGTGAACCAGCTCCGCTTCCGCAACATCGGCGGGCTGATCATCCTCGATCTGATCGACATGGAGAGCACCGAGAACCGCGAGAAGGTCTACCGGGCGCTCCAACAGGAGCTTCGCCAGGACAAGGCGAAGACGAACATCCTGAAGATCTCCGAGCTGGGGCTCGTGGAGATGACCCGCAAGCGAACGCGCGAGAATCTCGTGCAGATGCTCTGTGAGCCCTGTGCCTACTGCGAGGGCAAGGGCTACGTGCTGACGCCCGAGAGCGTTGCGCACAAGGTGCTGCGCGAGATCAAGAAGGATCTCCCGCGCTTCGGCGGCCGGCGGGTGATCGTCACCGTGCACCGCTCGGTCGCCGAGCAGCTGATGACCCACGAGCGGGCGAGCCTGCAGGCGCTCGAGCGCGAGCTTGGCCGCGAGATCGAGATCCGGGCGCGGGTCGAGCTGCACCAGGAGCAGTTCGAGATCGCATCGGCCGGCGAAGGAGAGCCCGTCAGCCTCCCGCTGCCGTGGCTCGCGGACCGCAAGAGCGAGCGACAGCAGAAAGAAGCGGCGCGTGCAGCCGAGCTGGTCGGCGCTACGAGCGGGCTCCCGGCCCGGGAGGCGGCCGTCGCCGCGCAAGACGAGCTAGCCGCGCTAGCCGAGGCCGAAGCCGTCCGGTCCGACCGCCCGCGCGGCGAGTATCTCGCGATGTCCCTGCTCGACGACGATGAAGAGGAGGCTGCGCGCGAACCGGCGGTCCGCCCGAATGGCGACCCCGCGCCGGCCGAGCCCACGCAGCTGGTTGACGCGGAAAGCGAATCTCCGATACTGCCGCGCCTTCGAGAGCAGGAAGGTGCGTGATGTACGCGGTCGTGAAGACGGGCGGGCTGCAGGTACGCGTGACGCCGGGCCAAGCGGTGCGCGTGGGTAAGCTCGCCGGTGAGGTGGGCGCAGCCATCGAGTTCGGCGAAGTGCTGCTGGTCGGCGGCGAGGGCGAGGCGAAGGTCGGCAAGCCGCTCGTCACGGGCGCCAAGGTGCTCGGCACGATCAAGGCCCATGGCCGCGGCGAGAAGATCACCATCTTCAAGAGCAAGCGGCGCAAGAACTACCGGCGCAAGCAAGGCCACCGCCAGGACTACACCGAAGTCCAGGTGACCGAGATCCGCGCCTAACAGAAGTCAACCAACGGTCCAGCAAGCGGCCCAACGCCGCTCCGCGGCGCAGGCCGCGCGCAGCGAGGCGAAGCCGAGCGGAGTTCGCGGAAGAGAGCAACCAACGGTCCAGCAAGCGGCCCAACGCCGCTCCGCGGCGCAGGCCGCGCGCAGCGAGGCGAAGCCGAGCGGAGTTCGCAAAGGATGGCGCACAAAAAAGGGCAAGGATCTTCTCGCAACGGTCGCGACAGCCACGGCCAGCGCCGCGGCGTCAAGCGCTACGCGGGCGAGACCGTGAAGGCGGGCAACATCCTCGTTCGCCAGGTCGGCACGAACATCCACGCGGGCCGAAACGTCGGGGTCGGCCGCGACTTCACACTGTTCGCATTGATCGACGGCGTCGTCAGCTACGGCCCCTCGAAGGGCAAGCTCGTCGCGAAGGTCGAGCCGGCGGCGTAAGGAGTAGGGAGAGCGCCCGCGGCGTGCAGCTGGGTTCTCTCCAGCACAGCAAGCGGCGCTTCGCCGTGCGCAGCGAGGCGCAGCCGAGCGGAGATCGAACAGTGGCCTCGGGGCGGGTTACTCCTCTACGCCCCGCAGTCGGGCATCCTTCCGCGGCGGCTCTGCCATGAACAAAGAGGGCGATCCCTTCATCGACGAAGCCGTCGTCAGCGTTCGCGCGGGCGACGGCGGGAACGGCTCCGTCGCGTTTCGGCGCGAGAAGTTCGTGCCGCGCGGCGGGCCCGCAGGCGGCGACGGCGGCAACGGCGGAAACGTCGTGTTCGTCGCGGATTCGAATCTCTCGACGCTGCTCGATCAGAAGTTCCGGCGCGTGATCGAAGCCAAGCGCGGCGGCGACGGCGCCGGCTCGAACATGGCCGGCGCGAACGCTCCTGACGAGATCGTGCGCGTTCCGGTCGGCACCGTGATCAGCGAAGCCGACGCAGAGCCGGGCGCTGCCCCGCTCGCGGATCTCTCCGAGGCCGGCCAACGCTTCGTCGCCGCGCGCGGTGGAATCGGCGGCTTCGGCAACGCGCGCTTCGCGACCGCGACGCGGCAGACGCCGGACTTCGCGAAGCCGGGCACGCGCGGCGAGAGCAACAAGCTACGGCTCGCGCTCAAGCTGATCGCGGACGTCGGGCTGCTCGGGCTGCCGAACGCGGGCAAGTCGACGCTGCTGGCGCGCATCTCCGCTGCGCGCCCGCGCATCGCCGACTACCCGTTCACGACGCTGACGCCGAACCTCGGCGTCGTGATGCTCGACGATCAGCGCTTCGTGGTGGCCGACATCCCCGGCTTGATCGAAGGTGCGAGCGAAGGCGCCGGCCTCGGCGACCGCTTCCTGCGCCACGTCGAGCGCACGCGCTTGTTATTGCATCTGCTCGACTGCACGGCGCTGCTGGACGACTCGCGCGATCTGCTCGCCGAGTACGAGACGATTCGCAAGGAGCTCGCCGCCTACGACAGCGCGCTCGCCGAACGCCGCGAGCTGGTGCTGCTGAACAAGATCGACGCGCTCGGCGAGCGCAGCGCGCTCGATGAAATCCAGCACACGCTCGAAGCGCGCGGCTGCACGGTGCTGCGCGGCTCCGGCGTCAGCGGCGAGGGGATTCCTCAGCTCGTGCGCACACTTTGGAGAACGCTCGAAGAGGAGCGCGCATGAGCGAGCCCGAGCTGCGGCGCGACGCCGCGCGCGCGAAGCGCATCGTCGTGAAGATCGGCAGCGGCACGCTCACCGAAGCGGGTCGCGTGCGCAGCGAGGTCGTCGCCGACGTCGCGCGCCAAGTCGCCGCGCTGCTCGAGGCCGGCAAGGAGATGGTCGTCGTCTCCTCGGGCGCGATCGCGATCGGCAGCCACACGCTCGGCTGGTAGCAGCCCGGCCGAACGATTCCGGAGAAGCAGGCCGCTGCGGCCGTCGGACAGATCGGGCTCTCGGACCTCTGGCGCAGCGCGTTTCGCGAGCACGGGCGCGAGGCGGCGCAGATCCTCGTGACGCGCTCGGGGCTCGAGAATCGCGAGGGCTTTCTGAACGCCCGTAACACCTTGGCGAAGCTGCTCGAGCTCGGCGTCGTTCCGGTGGTGAACGAGAACGACACGGTCGCCACCGAAGAGATCCGCTTCGGAGACAACGACAACCTCTCGGCGACGATGGTGAACCTCGTCAGCGCCGAGCTGCTGGTGATCCTCACCGACGTCGACGGGCTGCATCGAGCGCCGCCCGAGCAGGGCTCGCCGCTGCCGCCGCTCTACGGAGTCGTCGAGAACGTCGCGGACGTCGAGGCAGCGGCGGGCGGATCGGCCTCGGCGTTCGGGCGCGGCGGCATGATCACGAAGCTCGAGGCCGCACGCAGCGCCGCCGGCTCCGGCGCCGCCACAGTTCTGTGTCATGGACGAGCACAGGACGTGCTGCTGCGCGTCGCGGCCGGCGAGCCGATCGGGACGCTGTTCCGCGCCGGCAGCAAGCTCGCGGGCAAGAAGCACCGCATCGCGTTCACCGCGAAACCGCGCGGCACGCTAGTGCTCGACGAGGGCGCGGTGCGCGCGCTCAGCGAGCGCGGCCGCAGTTTGCTGCCCGCCGGCATCGTGCGCGTCGAGGGGCGATTCCAGCGCGGCGATCCGGTCGCCTGCGCCGATGCGAGCGGCCGCGAGTTCGCTCGCGGCCTCGCGGCTTATTCGGCCGAAGAGGTGTCGCGCATTCAGGGCCTCGCGACGGCGAAAATTCTCACGGTGCTAGGGTTCACCAACGGCGACGAGGTGATTCACCGCGACGACCTCGTACTGCTCCCGCGCCGGGCCTGATAAGTCATCGCAACGGGAACGACATGACTCTCCAGCACGAGATCGAAGAGCTCGCCCGTCGCGCGAAGGCCGCGGCGCCGGCCGTCGCGAATCTCGGGACGCGCGAGAAGAACGCCTGGCTGCTGCGCGCGGCCGAGCGGCTGGGCGCCGCGCAGCAGCGCATCCTCGCGGCGAATCGCGAGGACATGCGCGAGGCCGAAGAAAATGGAGTCGCAGCGCCGCTGGTGAAGCGGCTCGATCTCGCCGGCGCGAAATGGGACGACATGCTCGACGGGCTGCGGCAAGTCGCGCAGCTGCCCGACCCGGTCGGCGAGATCAGCGAGCTGCGCGTGCGCCCGAACGGGCTGCGCGTCGGCCGCATGCGCATTCCATTGGGCGTTATCGGCATCGTCTACGAATCGCGTCCGAACGTCACCGTGGACGCCGCAGCGCTGTGCGTGAAGGCGGGCAACGCGGTGATCCTGCGCGGCGGCAGCGAGGCGTTCCGCAGCAACCTCGCGCTCGCCGAAGAGCTGTGCGGCGCAGCAGCGGACATCGGCCTGCCCGAGGCAGCTGTTACGGTCGTCGCGACGAAGGACCGCGCGGCGATCGATCACCTGATCAAGCTCGATCGCTACCTCGACCTGATCATTCCGCGCGGCGGCAACGCGCTGATTCAACGCGTGCTCGACGGCGCGCGCGTACCCGTGATCAAGCACGACGCGGGCGTCTGCCACGTCTTCCTCGACGCGAGCGCCGACGCCGAGATGGCGCGCGCGATCGTGCGCGATTCGAAGATCCGCCAGATGGCGGTCTGCAACGCGCTAGACACGCTGCTGTGTCACGAGGCCGCCGCGCGCCGCGTGCTGCCGGTCGTGCTCAAGGCGCTGCACGAAGAAGGCGTCGAGATTCGCGGCTGCGCGCGCACGCGCGAAGTGTTCGCAGAAGCGGTCGCCGCGGAAGCGGCGGACTGGGCGACCGAGTACCTCGACAAGATTCTCGCCGTGCGCGTCGTGCGCGATCTCGACGAAGCGGTCGAGCACATCCAGCGCCACGGCACCGATCACACCGATGTGATCGTCACGAGCGATTATGCGAACGCGCAGGCGTTCACGCGCCGCGTGAACTCGGCGACCGTGGGCATCAACTGCTCGACGGCGTTCTCGGACGGCTACCGCCTCGGGCTCGGCGCCGAGATCGGCATCAGCACCTCGAAGCTTCACGCATTCGGCCCGATGGGCCTCGAAGAGCTCACGACGCGCAAGTTCGTGCTGTTCGGAGAAGGCCAGCTGCGCGAATGACGAACGACCCGCGTCCGAGGCGGATCGGGGTTTTGGGCGGAACCTTCAATCCGATCCACGTCGGGCATCTGCACGCCGCCGAGCAAGTGCTCGCGAAGCTCGGCCTCGAACGCATCCTGTTCGTACCGGCCGCGGATCCGCCGCTGAAACGCGACGGCGCGCAGCAGATCGCGCCGGCACGGCTGCGCCTCGCGTGGGTCGAGCGGGCGCTGCGAGGGCATCCGTCGTTCGCGGTCAGCGACCTCGAGCTGCGCCGTGCGGGGCCCTCGTACACGGTCGATACGCTGCGCGTGCTGCGCGAGCAGCTGGCGCCGGCGCGGCTCGTCTTCATCGTCGGCGAGGACGCCTTCGCCGAGCTCGACGCCTGGCGCGAGCCGGCCTCGCTGCTAACCCTCGCCGACTTCGCGGTGATGACGCGTCCGCCGGAGCTGGGAAGACCGCTGCGCAGCCTGATCTCCGACGCGCTGGCCAGCGCGTTCGACTGGAGCGCGGACGGTGAGAGTGGCACGCATCGCACCGCGAGCACGAGCTGCGCGCGCATCCGCATCACGGCGCTCGACGTCTCGGCCACAGACATCCGCCGCCGCATCCGAGCCCGCGAATCCGTGCGCTACCTCCTTCCGGAAGGAGTGCACGACGCGGTGATCGAGAGCGGCGTTTACGAGACGGCATGATGAAACACGAAGGCTCTGACGACGCGAAAGTGAAGCAGCCGCCCGATCCCGCTCAGCTCGCGCGCGCATCCGCGCTCGCAAGCGCCGCGCACGACCGCCAAGCCGAGGACGTCGTCGCGCTCGACGTGCGCGGCCTCACCTCGCTCGCGGACACGTTCCTGATCGCGTCGGGAAGATCCCGCCAGCAGGTGCGAGCGATCGCCGACGCGGTGCTCGAGGCCGCGCGCCGCGACGGGATTCGTTCGCTCGGCGCAGAGGGTCTCGCAGAGGGCAGATGGGCGCTGCTCGATTTCGGCAGTGTGATCTTCCACGTGTTTCACGAAGAAGCGCGCGGCCACTACGACCTCGAGCGCTTGTGGGCGGACGCGCCGCAGCTCGACGTCGAGCCGGCCGAGCTGAAGCGACAGCGCCGGGTGAAGTGAGATGGCGGCGCAGAAGGCAGCGCGCGGCCCCGTGATGCTCGTCGTGCTCGACGGCTTCGGCCTCGGCGACGGCGGCCCCGCGGACTCGACTGCGCTGGCGCACGCGCCTTTCTTCGCGCGCGCGCGGCGCGAGTTCCCGATGGCGAAGCTCGAAACCTCGGGCGAGGCCGTTGGACTCCCTCCCGGGCAGATGGGCAATTCCGAGGTCGGCCACATGACGCTCGGCGCCGGACGCATCATCGACATGGACATGACGCGCATCTCGAAGGCGCTCGCGCATGGCGGCGCCGCGCGCGTGCCCGAGATCGCGAGCGCAATCGCCGCAGCGCGCGCCGGGCGCGGGCGCATCCATCTGTTAGGGCTCGTCTCGGACGGGGGCGTGCACAGCCATCAGGATCATCTCGAAGCGCTGCTCGCGTACTGCGCCTCGCAGCGCGTCGCGCCGATCGTGCACGCGTTCCTCGATGGGCGCGACACGTCTCCGCGCTCGGGAGCCGGCTATCTCGCGAGCCTGATGCCCCACGTCGCGCGCGCCGGCGGGAAGATCGCGACCGTGACCGGCCGTTATTGGGCGATGGATCGCGACAACCGCTGGGAGCGCATCCAGCGCGCCTACGATGCGATCGTGCTCGCGCAGGGCCAGAGCGCGCAGGACGCGCTCGCGGCGGTGCAGCAGTCCTACGCGAAGGACGTCGGCGACGAGTTCGTCCTGCCCAGCGTGATCGCCGGCGGCGAGCCACTCGCGGACGGCGACGTCGCGCTGTTCTTCAACTTCCGGGCCGACCGCGCCCGCGAGCTGACCTGTGCGCTCGCGAGCGTGTGCGAGGAGCGCTTCGCCGGAAACCTGACGCGCGCGCGCGTGCCGAAGCTCGCGCGCTTCGTCTGCATGAGCGAGTACGACGCCGCGTTCGGCCTGCCGATCGCGTTCACGTCGGAGCAGCCGCGCCAGATCCTCGCGGAGCTGCTGGCCGCGCGCGGTCTCTCGCAGCTGCGCATCGCGGAGACGGAGAAGTACGCGCACGTCACGTTCTTCTTCAACTGCGGGCTCGAGGAGCCGTTCCCGGGCGAGGACCGCGTGCTCGTGCCCTCGCCGCGCGACGTACCCACCTACGACCACAAGCCCGAGATGAGCGCGCAGCTCGTCACCGAGAAGCTGCTCGCCGGCATCGCCGACGACGATTACTCGTTCATCCTCGTGAACTTCGCGAATCCCGACATGGTCGGTCACACCGGCATCCTGCCCGCCGCGGTGAAGGCGGTCGAGACGGTCGACGCGTGCCTCGAGAAGGTGATGAACGTGCTGCTCGCGCGCGGCGGCGATGCACTGATTACGGCGGATCACGGCAACTGCGAGCTGATGGTCGACCCCACGACCGGCGAGCCGCACACCGCGCACACCACGAACCCGGTGCCGATCTGGTGGGTGACGCGCGACGCGCGCGGCCGCAGGCTCGAGGACGGCGGCCTCGCGGACGTCGCGCCGACGCTGTGCGTGCTGCTCGGCATCCCGCAGCCGGCCGAGATGACCGGCCACAGCCTGATCGTCGGCAGTTAGGTTCGCGCGCGCTTTCTCCGCTCCCCCGCTTCGGTCCCGTGAAGGCACTTCGTGCTGCTGCGCGACCTGCTCGACTTCTTTCTGCCTCCGGTTTGCGGAGACTGCGGAGCTGCGACGAACGGCGCGCCGCTTTGCTCCCGCTGCGACGAGCCGCCGTGCGACCCGCTGCCGCCGCCGCCGCGCCCGCTCGCTAGCTGGCGCGCAGGCGTCAGCTACGACGGAAACGCGGCGGATTGGGTGCAGCGTTTCAAGTACCCGCAGCCCGGCTTTCGCGGTCTCGACCCGGCGGCGGATGGCGTCGCGATCGCATGGGCACTGCGCGCGGCGCTCGAGCTGCGTGCGGAGCGCGCACCGAACCCTGCGCCGGACGCCGTGATCCCGGTCGCGCTGCACGCGCGCCGGCTGCGCGAGCGCGGCTTCAGTCCGCCCGCAGTGCTCGCGCGCGCGATCGCACGCGAAGTGGGCGCGCGCTTCGAGCCCGCTCTGCTCGAGCGCGCGCGCGATACGCCGAGCCAGACCACGCTGAATCGCGCCGCTCGGCGCCGCAACGTCGCCGGCGCATTTCGCGTGGCCTTCCGCCCGCCGATGCGAATCTGGCTGGTCGACGACGTCGTCACGACCGGCGCCACACTCGCTTCTGCCGCGCGTACGCTGCGCCGAGCGGGAGCGCGCGAGATCTGCGCAGTGGCAGTGGCCTATCGCCCGCTGAGAAGGTGACTCCGGGATGCGCGAACAGCGCACGCCGAGACGGAACAGGCCCTGAGGCCACTGCTCGACTCCACTCGCCTGCGTTGAAACGCTGGAAGCCCGCGGCTAAAAACCGCCGCTTCCGACGGCCCTCCCCGAGGAGATCTCGCGATGGCTTCGATCACCAAGCCGCTCACGCTCAAGCACCAGTCCAACTTGAGCGAGGACGTCGAGGAAGTCTCCTTTGCGCCGGGCGAAAAAGTCACCGTGCTGAAGGAGTGGAACGGCTCCTATCTCGTGAAGAACGACGACGGCAAGCTGTTCACCGTGCCGAAGGACGCCGTCGCGAAATAGAGCGCTTCAGCGTTTCGCTGCCGCCACCGCGTCGGCGAGCTTCTCGCGCAGCTTCTCGGGATCCACCGGCTTCTTGAACAGCACGGTCGCGAGGCCGGCGACTTTGCTGCGCTTGATGATGTGGTCCTTGTCGTAGTGGAACGCGGTCATCATCAAGACGGGCATGCCGGGCCAGCGCTGCTGGATCGCGAGGAACAGCTCGTGGCCGTCCATGTTGGGCATCACGACGTCGGTGAGCACCGCGTCGAAGTGCGCGTCCGCGAGCTTCTCGAGCGCCTCGAGGCCGTCGCTCGCCGTAGTCACTTCGCAGCCGTCGCGCTCCAGGATCTCCTTCAGCGAGCGAGCGATGCCGAGGTCATCGTCGGCGACGAGCACGCGCAGGCCGGTGAGACGCACGTCGTTCCCGGCGCGCGCTTCGGCGCGGCGACGGCGCAGATCGATCATCCGCGCGGGGCCGATGTACGTGACCGTCTCGTACGTCTCCTCGCGCGCCATCTGCCCCAAGCGCTCGACGATCTCGGCGATGCGCGCGAGCTCGCGGCGGATCGCGTCGAGCCGCTCGAGCTCGACCGGGCACTCGCTCTCGCCGGCGAGCCGCTCGACGTCGCGCTCGAGCAGCTCGGCCTGGTTGAGGATCACCGCGAGCGGGTTGTTGATCTCGTGCGAGACGCCGATCGCCACCTCGCCGAGCGTCGCGAGCTGATCCTTGCGCAGGATCTCGCGCAGATCCTTGAGGAAGCCGATCGTGCCGTCCGGCTCGCCAGCGTCGTCGCGCAGGATCGTGCCGGTGATCGCGACCGGGATGATCTCGCCGCTCTTCGAGAGCAGCCGCGTCGCGAAGGTTTCGACGCTGCCGCCGCCATCGCGCATCGCCTGCATCACGCGCTTGGCTTCTTCGAGGCTCGGGTACAGCTCCGAGACGAAGTGCCCGCGAATCTCCGCGCCGCTGTAGCCGAGGCTCTTGGCGGCGCCGTCGTTGTAGTAGATGACGGTGCCCTTGCGATCGGTCGCGACGATGATGTCCGGCGACCGCTCGATCAGCTGCAAGAGGCGTTCTTGCGTGAGGGCCACGCGCTCCTCTTCTCAGGCCTCGCAGGGCCTACTCGACGCCCTGCTCCGCGAGCCAGCGCTCGGCGTCGATCGCGGCCATGCATCCGGTGCCGGCCGCCGTCACGGCCTGACGGTAGGTCGGATCCATCGCGTCGCCGCAAGCAAACACGCCGGCGATGTTCGTCCGCGAGGAGCCGCCCTCGACCTTCAAGTAGCCGACGTCGTCCATCTCGAGCTGGCCCTTGAAGAGATCGGTGCTCGGCTTGTGGCCGATCGCGACGAACAGCGCCTCGACCGGCAGCTCCGAGAGCGCGCCGGTCTTCAGGTTCTTGATGCGCAGCTTGGTCACGAAATCGCCGCCGATTACTTCGTCGACGGCCGAGTCCCAGATGAATTCGATCTTCTCGTTCTTCAGCGCGCGCTCGGCCATGATCTTCGACGCGCGCAGCTCGTGGCGGCGGTGGATCACCCAGACCTTCGGTGAGGCGTAGCGCGTCAGGAAGAGCGCCTCCTCCATCGCGGTGTCGCCGCCGCCGACGACCGCGATCGGCTTGCCGCGGAACAGCGCGCCGTCGCAGGTGGCGCACGCGGAGACGCCGCGGTTCATGAAGGTCTGCTCGCTCGGGATCCCCATCCACTTCGCGCTCGCGCCAGTCGCGACGATCACCGTGTCGGCGAGGAACGCCGCGCCCTCGGTCTCGACGCGGAACGGGCGCGTCGAGAAGTCCACCTTCGTCGCGTCTTCCATCAGCACGCGCGTGCCGAAGCGCTCGGCCTGCTTCTGGAAAGCCTCCATCATCTCGGGGCCCGTTATGCCCTCGGGAAACCCCGGATAGTTCTCGACTTCCGTGGTGAGCATCAGCTGTCCGCCGAACTGGAGGCCCGCGATCATCACCGGCTTCAGCTCCGCGCGTCCTGCGTAGATCGCGGCCGTGTAGCCCGCGGGCCCGCTGCCGATGATCAGCAGCTTCACGCGCTCGGCGGCCTTCTCTTCCCGCTTCGCGCCGAGCAGCGCGTCGAGCTTTCCGGCGCGCTCGAGCGCTGCGATGTCGTCAAAGCCCCCGACGTGCGCGCCATCGATGAAGATCTGCGGCACGGTGGAGCGCTGCGTGCGCTGCACCATTTCGTCCCGCTTCTCGGGCTGCGCCTCGATGTCGATCTCCGTCCAGGTCTGGCCCTTCTGCGTGAGCAAGTGCTTCGCGCGGTCGCAGTACGGGCACCACGACTTCGAGTACATGACGATCTGGGCCATCGATCCTCCATCAGCCTCGGAAACTCGAGGGTAGGCGCTGTGATGCGGAGCTGTCCCGCCCCGTTTCGTTCGGCCGAACGCCCCGGCAGCTTCGGAGCTTCAAAGGGGCTCGGTAATCGGCAAGTCCTCCCAGAGCAGCTGGAGAAACGTGCCGATGAAGAAGCTGAGGAAGCTCATCAGCAAGATCGCGCTCGGGAACGCCGTTAGCGGCTCGTAACCGAGGATGCGCGGGAGCTCGCCGACGAGCGGCTCGAGCGTCGGGCGGATCGCGGCGAGCGGGGCCTCGACCGCCCCCCAGTTGCGGGCCGCCATCAGCGGGCCGAGCAGGCTGGTCGTGACGACGCCGAACGCGGCGGCCTCGATCAGCCCAAGTAGGAAGATGTCGCGCGCGCGGTCGAACGCGAGGCGCGGGTGCTCGAGCCGCCGCTGCACCTCGACGAACAGGTAGAGGAACGTCGTCGACCCGAGCAGCAGGATCGTCGCGATCAGGTAGACGATCGGCTGGTTCGCGAGATCCCAAACCTCGTCGATCACGAACACGGGCGCGTAGCCGACGATGATGCCGGCGCCGATGCGCGGCACGGACGTGTAGAAGAACGTCAGGTCTTTCTTCCACATGAACTGCACGAACAGGAACCACATCGCGGAGATGATCACGAGCGCGACGAGGGCAGAGGCGAGCGCGTCGAAGAGGACGGGCGCGCGCGAGTAGGCGGCTGCGGCGCCGAGGAACGGCAGCGCCGGAACTAGCAGCGCGAGCACGTAGTTGCGCGTGCGATGCAGCGAGAGGCGGCGGTCGGCATCGTCGATGCCGCGCTTCAGATATTCGGCGTGGCGGCGCACTACCGCGGCGTGATGCACGTCGTAACGGCGCAGGAAATAGGTCTCGAGCTTTCCGAGCAGACGCAGGCAATCGCGATCGCGGGGACGGCGCAGGAAGCACGACAGCTCGCTGCCGCGGTTCGCACGTACGCGCTTGGCCGCCAGCGTCGCGCGCAGCACCTCCGCATCGCGCTCGGCGAACGGGGAGCGTTCCTCCTCGAAGGCGCGATTGGCGGGGTCGAGACAGACGTCCTCGAGCCAGCGGTGATGCGCGCGCTCGGCGGCGCCGAGCAGGCTCGCGTCGATCGCGTCCGCGTCGCCTCCGGCGAGCGCATAGAAGAAGCTCAGGTCCGTGGGATCGGTGCTCGCCTCGGAGCGCGCTTCGCCGCGCACGTACTTCGCGATGAACTCGGGCCGCACGCGCGCCTCGACGAGCGGCAGCAGCGCGTCGAGGTGGAGCCGGCGCAGATGAAGTGCTGCGAGCGCGAGGCGCGGCGTTTGCGCGAGCCCTTTGTCGACCAGGAAGCGCTGCGCGATCGCGCTGAAGACCGCGACGTCCTCGCAAGCGCGCAGCTGCGCCGCGCGGTTCTCGCCGGCTGCGAGCCGCGTGAGCACGGCCTCGAGCGCGCCCGGCAGCGCCGCGAGCAGCCGCGTCATCAGCTCCTCGGCATCGCGCCGGCTCGCGTCCGGCGAGAGCCGGCGCGGATTCGTCCACAGGTCGTCGAGTCGCAGGTAGAGCTCGGCGGGATCGTGCCGCGCGGCGTGGAACGAGAACGTCTCGGGAAAGACGCTGTGGAAGCCATCGCCGGAGTCGCGCTCGAAGCGGACCTCGCGCGCGTGGAAGGCGTAGGTGAAGCGGTAGCTCGCCTTCAGGCGCTCGATGCGCAGCTCGAGCCGCGGGATCGCCGGCGAGGCCGCCGGCGAGAGAGCGGAGACTGGCGCCGCAGACACGCTCTCGCCCTCCCTAGAGGACGGCGCGCTTCGGGTTGTCGCCCGATTCGTAATAAGTCTCGACGCGCTGCGCGAGCTCCTTCACGCGCGGCGGCAGGCGGCCGCCGAGCGGCCAGCGCGCGCCGGCGACGCGCATGCGCTCGCGCAGCAGCTGTGCGTCGGGGAAGTCCTCGCGCGCCAGCGCGTCGTCGACCGTCAGCCAGTGCTCGATCGCGGTCAGCGTGCGGTTCGTGCGCTCGCGCAGCTCGCCCATGCCGGGCGCGCTCACCAGCTTCTCGCGCAGCTGTTGCGAGAGCTTGCCGAGCTCCGCCTGCGCGGCCGAGAGCCGCGGGCGCAGTGCGCCGTCGCCGTGATTCGCGAGGCCCTCGAGGATCTCGTCGAAGCGCAGCCGCATCGGCTCGTGCGAGATCTCGCGCGCGAGGATCACCTGTCCGAGATCCTCGCCCTGCGGGCCGCTGAGCGAATGCAGCTTGACGCGCAGGCGAACGCCGTCGCCGACGGGCAGGTCGATGTCCGCGTGGCTCATCTCGTTGTCGCTGCGGATGCAGCCGACCGCGCTCGAGAAGCGCTCGTACACCTCGCGCGGCAGCGCCTCGCGCAGATCCTTGCCGCGCACGTCGCCGACCAGGCCGAGGAATTGGCGCGCCGGCTTGTTGACCGCGCGCACCAACCCGCGCGCGTCGAGCGCCACCGCTCCGGTGTCGAGCTGATCCATCACGCCTTCGAGGAAGACGTTCGCGGTGCGCAGATCCCCTAACAAGCGCTCGTTCTCGCAGGTGAGCGCGTGATGCTCTGCCGCGCGGCGCACCACCTGCTTCAGCTGATCCGGCTCCCACGGCTTCGTGATGTAGGCGTAGACGTGGCCGTCGTTGATCGCGCGGATGATCGCGTTCATGTCCGCGAAGCCGGTGAGGATGATGCGCTGCGTCGCGGGCGAGTGGCTGAAGACGCGCGCCAGGAATTCGACACCCGTCATCTCGGGCATGCGCTGATCCGAGATCACGACAGCGATCGGCGCGTGCTTGTCGAGCAGCGCGAGGCCCTCGCTCGCCGAGGTTCCCGTGAAGACCTCGTAGTCGTCCTCGAACGTGAAGGTCATCGTCTCGAGGATCGCTTCCTCGTCGTCGACGATGAGAAGGCGCGGTCGGGATTTGGCCATGGCGCGGGCACCTTAGCTAGGTCGGTTCGGGTCGGCGTGCTGGGATCGAGGCCGCGCCTTCTCCTCGTCGACCTCCCTTTTTTACTTCGCTTCGGCGGCGAGGCGCCGCCTTCGCTGCGCGCTTCGCTTGCGTAGCTCGTCGCGGGCAGCGAGCGGGTGCAGATCGAGGCTGTTAGAGACTTTGTAGGTCGTTGCGGAGGGCGCTGCCGCTCAGCATTGATGTCGGGTGCGCCACTTTGCCCGAGGCGTGGCCCTTGGCGCTCTAGAAGCGCGTGGCTTCGATCAGCTTTGCGAGCGAGCGGGCGAGATCGCCTTCCCAGCGTTGGACGAGCTCTTCGCCGAGCGAGCGGCCGGTTTCGAGCTGGGCGAGCAGGGGCTCGAGGAAGACGCGCTCGTCGGGATGCTCGCCTTCGCCGTGGGCGATCCGGCGCAGGCCTTCGCTGGCGATCGCGGCGAGCTCGCGCGCGAGCGGGAGCACTGGCTGGCCGGCGGCGCGTGCTGCGAGGCCGCGCCGCGCGACGTCCTCGAGCGCCGCCTCGCGTTCTGCGAACGACCACTCCCTCGCGAGCGCATAGGCCGCGTCGAGGGCGCCGTCGTCGTAGAACAGGCCCTTCCACAGCGCGGGCAATGCGGAGAGGAACGGGACGCAGTCGGCGCCGCGCACCTCGACGATGCGCTTGAGGCGCACCTCTGGGAAGAGCGTCGTCAGGTGGAGATCCCAATCCGCCGCGGTCGGGCGATGGCCCTCGAAGCCGCGCTCCATGAACTCCCGGAACGTGACCCCGCGCGCGGGCAGATACTTCTCGTCGCGCACGATGAAGAACATCGGGACGTCGAGCGCCCAATCCGTGTAGCGCTCGTAGCCGAAGCCTTCCTCGAACACGAACGAGAGCAGGCCGCAGCGATCAGGGTCGGTGTGGCGCCAGATGTGCTCGCGGCGCGTGATGAAGCCCGACGGCTTGCCGAGGTAGAGCGACGAGTTCGCGAACATCGCCGAAACGATCGGCGTCACCGCCATCGCCGCGCGCATCTTGCGCACCATGTCGGCTTCGCTCGCAAAATCGAGGTTCGCCTGCACGGTCGCGGTCATGTGCATCATGTGCAGCGCGAGCTCGCCACGCGTCGGCAGGTACGCGCGCATCACGCCGTAGCGAGCCTTCGGCATGCGCGGGATCTCGGTGACGTCGTGCACGGGATGATGGGCGAGCGAGGTCCAGGTGATGCCGAGCGGCGCTGAGACGCGCTTCACCAGCTCGAGATGCGCGCGGGTCTCGCGCTCGGTCTCGAAGATCGTGCGCAGCGGAGCGCCGGAGAGCTCGAGCTGGCCGCCGGGCTCGAGGGTGATCGAGGCGCCGTCCTTCTTCAGCGCGATCAGGTTGCCGCCATCGAACCCGCGTTCCCAGCCGTCGGCTACCGCGATCGCCTCGAGGATCGCCGCGATGCCGCGCGGGCCGGCGTGAGGGACGGGCTTGTTATCCGCGCCGAAGCCGATCTTTTCGTGCTCTGTGCCGACCCGGAAGCGCTCCCGCGGCTTTTCGCCGCTGCGCAGGAACGCGATCAGGTCCGAGGCGGACTCGACCGGAGTGGGGGCTGTGTCGAGCTTTCCACTCACGAGGTTCTCCGGGGGCGCACTGAACAGGCAGCGATGCCGCCGCCTGTGGGGAGGGTTCTGGAGCTAAGTGGCGAGACCCCGCTCAGGGAGTCGCGGCTTCGGCGAGGAACTTCTCCAGGAAGTCCCCGAGCGCATTGTGGAGCTCTTCCCGCGCATCGTATGGGAACGACTTGCAGGGGCCTTCGGTCTTGCCCGCATGGAAGGGCCCGACCAGCGTCACGTCACCGCGGGATTTCACAGTCACGATCGCCCGGTGCCGGCCGCGCGTCAGGTCGAACTCCACCGCGCGCAGGTGTTTGTCGTCCGTGCGCGTCTCGCCGAGCTTCACCGCGAGCTGGGATGCTCCCGCGCGCGCAGCAGCAGCCGAGAACGCAGCGAGCGCTTCCGCGACTTCGCTGCGCAGCGCCTGCGCCTGACGCCACGCCTCCTCGACGGCCTCGCGGTGCTCTGCCTCGCGCTCGCCGAGAGCCTTCCCGAGCTGCGCAAGACGTTGGGAGAGTGCGGATTCGCTCATGGGGGACCTGAAAGCTGGCACAGAGCGCCGCGCGCAGGCCAGGCCTCCCTAAGCGATTGCTGCCAGCGCCGGTCGTCTGGCCTCGACCGCTTGCCGCCTGACCTCAGAGCGCCTCGTTGGTCGGGATGCGGAACGGCGTCGGGTCCATCGTTCCCAGCACGTCGTTGCGGACCCGCACGAACTCGCGCATGTGACCGGGCCCGATCGGATCGCCGCGAGGGATGCGGACGGTCGCCGGGTTCACGGATTTCCGGTTCAGCGTGAACTCGAAGTGAAGGTGCGGGCCGGTCGAGAGGCCGGTCGAGCCGACGTAACCGATCACCTCTTTCTGTCGCACGCGGTTGCCGACGCGCAGCTGCTTCGCGAACCCGGAGAGATGGCCGTAGACCGTTTCGTAGCCGGAGCGGTGGCGCACCTTGATCGCGTTGCCGAGGCCGCCGTTCCAGCCGCGGAAAACGACGGTGCCGTCTGCGACCGACCAGACCGGCGTGCCGTGCGCCGCGGAGTAGTCCACTCCGAGATGCGGGCGGCGCACGCCGAGGATCGGATGGAGGCGGCTCGATGCGTACTGCGAGCTGATGCGCCGGAAGTTCAGCGGGGCCTGCAGGAACTGGCGCTGCGCGGCGCTGCCGTCAGGGCGGTAATAGCCGCCGCGCGACGGTGACGTCTCGTAGTAGACCGCGGTGAAGTCGTCGTCCTGGTTCGCGTAACGCGCACCGAGAATGCGGCCCGGCCCGAGGTAGACCGGGCCGTTGCTCGTCTCGTAGAAGCGCCGCTCGTAGACAGCGCGGAACTCGTCGCCGGGCTGAGCCTTCGAGAAGTCGACGTCCCAGGCGAAGATCTCGGCGAAGTCGTGCGCGAGCTCGCCGGTCTCGCCGAGATCGACCACCGACTGGTAGAGGTTGCTCGTGACCACGCCCGCAAGCAGCGCGCGCTGCACGATCACCTTGGGCTCGTGCCTCGCAGCGACGAGCTGCTCGCCCTTGCGCGTCAGCGAGTAGCTCTCGATCGGGGAGCGCACGAACTCGAAGTCCATCAGCTGGCCGCCCGGCGCGAGCGAGGCCCGATACGCGTCGCCGACTTTCGCGTAGCGGAAGTTGAACACCGGCGACATCGCCTCGACGATCTCCGCGATCGCGGTGCCGCCGAGGCCGTGCTTGCGCAGCGCGTGGCCCAGGGTCTGCTGCCGAGCGAGCTCTCCCTCGATCACGGTGAGCGGAGGCGGGGCGGGCTGGGCCTGTTTCGGCGGCGCGCTGATTACGGCCAGAGCGACCGGCGCGCTGTGCTCGCGCTGCGCCTCCTCCGCTCGCGAAGCCGCCTCGAACCGCACGATCGCGGAGGCGCCGAACACGAATGCGAGGGTGAGAGCAGCGGCGGTCGCGAGCTCGTTCGAGCGGGCGCGCGCGGTGGCGAGCAGGGGTCGCAGCTTCATCAGACCTCCGACAACCAGCTCACCGACTTCCCCCACGACACGGCTCGCCGTTCATCCATTTGTCTCGAACTTCTCAGAGCCGACTCCCAATCGGCAGCTCGGGTTCTCCCCTCTGTGATCGGCATGCAATGGAAGATGCTAAATACACGTCGCTCGCGAGGATGTTCGTGCGCTCGGTCACCAAACGCTGTTCGAGGCGCGAAGAGCTCGCTCTCGCCCGCACCCTTGTGAGTGCCTCCGTCGCTGCGCTCGTGGCTTGTGCGAGCGCCCCGAGCGTCCCTGTGAACAGAGCAGGCGACGTCGATTTGCCTCCGCGTTCGGCGGACTTACGCAGCGCTGCTGCCGGCCTGCTGGCGAGGGCGATTTCTTTCGACACGACCAACCCGCCCGGCAACGAACGCGCACTCGCCGAGTACTTCGCGCGCGCTCTCGAACGGGAGGGAATCGAGACGCGCGTGATCCCGCTGCCTGGGCCCGAGAGCCACCGCGCTGCGCTGTGGGCGCGCGTTCCTGGCCGCGGCGAGCGCGCGCCGATCGTCCTGCTCTCGCATCTCGATGTGGTCGCCGCGACCGAATCGGGCTGGGCCGTCGATCCGTTCGCGGGCGTCGAGGGCGGCGGCACCGTTGTCGGCCGCGGCGCGCTCGATGCGAAGGGCGTCAGCGTCGCGCACCTGTTCGCCCTGATCGAGCTCGCGCGGCGGGCGCGTCCGCTCGCACGCGACGTGATCCTGCTCGCGACGCCCGACGAGGAGACCGGCGGGGAGCTCGGCGCCGGTCTGATTGCGCGCGACCACCGCGAGCTGCTGCGCGGGGCTTCCTATCTATTGACCGAAGGCGCGGGAATCCTGCCTGGCGAGCCGGGCGAGCCGGACGTGTGGGGAGTCGCCTTCACCGAGAAGACACCCTGCTGGGTGACGCTGACGGCGCGCGGCTTGCCGGGGCACGGCTCGACCGCGAGTGAAAATGCCGCGGGTCTGCGCCTCGTGCGCGCGCTCTCGCGCGTGCTCGCGATGCCGCATGAGCTGCGCGTCACGCCCGAGGTGGCGCAGATGTTCGCGCGTATGGCGCCGCTCGCGCCGAAGCAGGAGCGCAGCCAGTGGCGAGAGCTGCGCGGCGCGCTCGCGCTGAATCCTGCGTTTCGCGAGCGTTTCCTCGCCGATCCGGGGCGTCGCGCACTGGTTCAGAACACCACCGCGATCACGATGCTGAAGGGCAGCGACAGCCCGAACGTCGTCGCCGCCGAAGCCACCGCCACGCTCGACGCGCGGCTCTTGCCCGGCGAGAGCTGTCCCACATTCGTCGACGCGATGGCTACAGCGATCGACGACGCGAGCGTCGAGCTCGAGATCACGCTCGATCTCCCCGCGCTCGCCTCACCTACCGAGACTCCGTTGATGGCCGCGATCGAGCGCGTCGCTGCGAGCAGTCGGCCGAAGGGCCACGTCGTCCCGCGCGTGATCGCCGGCTTTACCGACGCGCACTATTTCCGGGCGCTTGGCATGACCGCGTACGGCTTCGTGCCGCGCCGCCTTCGCCTGCAGGACACGCTCGGCATCCACGGCCCGAACGAGCGCGTCTCGCTCGAGAATCTCGAGCTGAGCATCCGCGCGACGGTAGGAATCCTGGAGGAGCTGGAGCGGGTGGAGGCCGAGTAGCGTCGCGCGGCTTCGCGAGACCGCCTCGCACGCTTCACGCGTCGTTTGCGCGCAGGCCACGCGCGCGGGCGAGCGTCGATCCGCTGCGATCGTGAAAGGTGTGAGATGCGGACTGGTCGCGGGCCTCGCTGGCTCGAAGGAACCGCGAAAGTGGTGTGCGCTGCGCTGGCCTGCGCCGTGCTCGGCCCGGGCTGCGAGGAGGCGCGGGAGACGACTGCGCCGGATCGAGCGGCGGAGCGGGCGGATCGGAGCGGCGACGATGCACGAGCATTCGCGCCGAGCTCTCTCGAGATGGAGCGCGAGGGGACAGATGCCGAGCCCTCACTGGCGCCGGTCGCGAGCGCCGCGGCGGATCGCGCGGACGCGGAGCGCCTCGGCGCCGTGCTCGCGCTCTCTCCGGAAGGCGCCGGGCTCGACGAGCTGATTCGGTTGATTCGTTTCGACGCGGATCCGCGCGTACGCGAGCGCGCGGCGGTCGCGCTCGCGTACGCGGAGGACGCGCGCGCAGTCGACGCGCTGATCGCCGCGACGGGCGACCCGGACGTGCGCGTTGCGCTCGCAGCGATCGAGACGCTCGCATGGAGCGAAGATCGTCAGGCCCGCGCGACGCTCGAGAGCCTCGCCGGCTCGGACGACGCACGCATCGCCTCCGCAGCGACACGCGCGCTCGAGGCGCCGTGAAGATCGGCGCGTAGCGAGCGCAGCTTCGCTCACTCGTTCGCCGCAAAGTGTTCGCGCGCGCTGCAGATCTGCGGGGCAAACGCAACCAACACGCCACGCGTGCGCCGCGCGAGCCCCGTAACAATTCCCCCCAACACCTCGGAACTGGGAAGCCGAGCAACAAAGGGGATTTGCATGAAGCGGATGCTCTCAGCGCTGCTCGCTGCAGCGGCTCTACTGCTCGCCGGAAGCGCCGGCGCGGTCACGATCACCGGCGCCGGCATCATCAACGACGCGTCGGGCACGAACCTGCTCTCCTTCGACGCCGACGTGACGAGTGCGAGCCCGATCTTCGGGAGCGTGTTGCTCGGCCCGGCCGACACCGGCCCGATCACGCTCAACAGCGTGATCTTCAAAGGCGCTTCGGCCGCGTTCAACGCGTTCGAGCTGACGTTGACCGGAGGCGCGACGTTCAGCTTCGTCGGCGACGTCACGGACGGGCTCGGGAACTTCTTTCCGAACATCGTCGCCGGCGCGACGTCGGCGATCGTCTACTTCGCGCCGAACCAAGCCTTCACGCTCGGCGGCATCGAGATCGGCGATCCGCTCGGCCTGACCGGCGCCTACGACTGGACGATCGACGTGTCGGGCGTGCTCGGCGGCTTCGGCCTCGAGCTGCGCCCGTACCTCGTGCCCGAGCCCGGCGTCCTCGCGCTGCTCGGCGTGGCGCTCGCGCTGCTCGTGCGCAAGCGCTCACTCGCGTAGCGCACGGCTCTTCTTCGCTCGCGGCGGGGCGGGGGCCCGCGTCGCGATTCACCCAGCGTTCCGCTCTCGGAACACCAGGAGATTGCTCATGAAGCTCGAGACACTGGCGCTGCTCATCGGAGCGGTCGCGCTCGCCTCCGCGGCCAACGCGCAGGCGACGCGAAGCCCCGGCAACGTGCCTGCAGACTTCTTCACCTCGATCTCGCCGAGCCTCACGCCCTCCATCATCACGCGCAACGCCGGCAACGACATGGATCAGATCCAGTACCTGCCGGCTGGCTCGCCGAACCCGACGCACGTGATCACGTGCATCGAAGAGAACGTGAACTGCCTCTCTGGCACCTGCTCCGTGCCGTTCCAGTTCGGCGACAAGCTGAACCCCGGCGTGCAGCGCGTCGACCTCGCAACCGGAGCCATCCACACGCTCGTGCGCGGCATGCAGATCTGCGACGGCATCCGCACGACGCCCTGGGGCACCGTGATCGCGACCGAGGAGGACTTCGCGACGGACGTCGGCTCCGTCTACGAGATCCTCGACCCGATGTCGAGCGACACCTACACGATCCTCGACCGCAAAGGCGGTGGCGTGGCCGCGACGATCGTCGACCAGAACAACGTCGATGCATCTGACCGCATCGTGAAGCGCGGCGCGCTGCCGGTGATCCGTTACGAAGGACTCGTGGTGCACGAGACGGGCGTCGTGCTCGCCGGCGACGAAGAGCGGCCGGGCAGCTACGGCGTCGGCGACACGGATGGCGGCGCGATCTTCAAGTTCATCCCGACGACGCTCCGCACGCCGGGCGCAGCGCCGATCAGCAACCTCTCTCAGTCGCCGCTGGTGTCCGGCACGAGCTACGCGCTCGCTACCTCCTGCGTCACCGGCTTCCAGGCCGGCCAGGGCTGCGAGATCGGGAACGGGCGCTGGCGCACGCTCGCGGCCGTCGCAGCGGCGACCGGCACGGACACCGGCCTGCTCCGCATCGGCCGCGAGTCGGCAGATGCTGCACAGGCCGTTGGTTACTACCGGCCCGAGGACATGCACGAGGACCCTCTCTACAACGATCCGTCCAATCCGAACGCGGTTCGTTTCTGCTTCGCCAACACCGGCGACCAGAGCGCGAAGAATTACGGCGAAGTGCAGTGCGCGATCGACGCCAACGTCACGACTGCGCCCGCGTCGAACAGCGTGACGATCAACCGCTTCATCGAGGGCAACCCGCAGCTGAATCAGCCCGACAACCTCGAGTTCCACCCGACGAACGGTTCGCTCTACGTGATCGAGGACAATCCGAACGGGGATGTGTGGGCCTGTCTGAAGGACGGAGCCGACACCGACATCAAGTCGGACGGTTGCGTGAAGCTGTTCCGGCTGTCGAGCACGTCGGCCGAGCCGACCGGCTTCATCTTCCATCCGAACGGGAATGAAGCGGTGTTTGTGATCCAGCACTCGAGCGACGCGGCGATGCCGCTGTTCGACGACTACGCGACCGATGACTTCGTTCGCCTCACTGGCTTCGGTGCGACGAGCAGCGCGATCGATTTCGGCTCGCGGCAGGAAGCCCTGTTGGTGCGGCAGTCGCCGCAGCTGCTCGGCATCACCCCGGCGCCCTGAGGCCGCGCGGCCTGTTCGCCATCCAACAGGCGGCTGGATCGGCGTCGCCGGTCCAGCCGCCTAGCCCGTTCTGCCATCGGAGGATTCGATGCTCCGCTCGCTCGCCTGCGCATCGCTCGTCTGCTGGGCCATCAGCTGCGCACAAGCGAAGCCCGCACCGCAGGCCGACGCCTCGCTGCCGCCCGTCCAGACCGAGCTGCTCTCGCCGCTGCCGAAGCACACGGACCTGCTGGCAGCGCTGAAGACGGATACGCGCGTGCTGCCCTGGCGGCCCGCCGGGAACGCGGTCGCGAGCGTCTCGAACCCGGAGGCCGTGATTCCACCGCAGTGCTACACGCGCACCGAGGGCAAACACAACCCTTGTTATGTCTGCCACCAGAACCAGATTCCGGGCCGCGAAAACCGGATGAACGACGCGAGGCTGCAGGTCGCGTACAGCTTCAGCGAGACCGGCCTCACCAATCACTGGTGGAACCTGTTCGAGGACCGCAGCGCTCGCGTTCTTGCGATCAGCGACGAAGAGATCCTCGCCTGGATCGCGACCGACAACTTCTCGGAGCTCGCCGGGCGCCTGCGCGAAGCAGCGTTCCGCGGCTTCGTCCCCGAGCTGCGGGGTCTCGCTGGAGGCGCCGCCGCGTTCGACGAAGACGGTTTCGCTCGCGACGGCAGCGGCTGGGTCGCGTTCAACTACAAACCGTTTCCGAGCACTTTCTGGCCCACCAACGGCTCGACTGACGACGTGATGATCCGGCTGCCTGAGAAGTTCCGGCGCAATGCGCAGGGCGAAGAGTCGCGCGCCGTTTATCAGGCGAACCTCGCGAAGCTCGAGGCAGCGATCAAAGGCTACGACGCGATCGAATCCGCACCGCTCGACGAGCGTGCGATCGGCGCCGATCTAGACGGCGACGGCCGCCTCGGCAGCGCGCGCCTCGTACTCCGTGGAGACCGCTTCGTCGGCGCCGCCAGCGATCGCGTGCCGCTCGCGCACTTGTATCCGCAGGGCACCGAGTTCCTGCACACCGTGCGCTACGTCGGCATTGGGCCCGACGGCAGCATCAGCAACGCGCCTCGCATGAAAGAGGTCCGTTACATGGTGAAGTGGGAATCGTTCTCGGCGGTGGACCTCGGCCACTTCTACGACGAGGAGTATCAGGAGAAGTACGAGGGCACGCTGCCCGAGTACCCGGACCGCGGGCAGGCGGGCCTCTACAACAAGATGGGCTGGCTGGTGCAGGGCTTCATCGAAGGCGTCGACGGGCGCCTGCGCTTCAACACCTACGAAGAGACGATGTTCTGCATGGGCTGCCACAACACGATCGGCTCGACGATCGACAAGACTTTCAGCTTCGCGCGCAAGATCGACGGGCCGGCCGGCTGGAAATACATCGACTTGCGCGGCATGCCCGACGCGCCGAGCGTCGGCGAGAGCGAGGGCGAGATTCTCACCTACCTCGCGCGCGTCGGCGGCGGCGCCGAGTTCCGTAACAACCCCGAGATGGCGGCGCGCTGGTACCGCGCGGACGGCTCGCTCGACCGCGAGAAAGTGCGCGCGGCGCGAGACGTGCACGAGCTGATCACGCCTTCGCGTGAGCGTGCGCTGCAGCTGAACAAGGCATATCGCGTGATCGTCGCGGACCAGGACTACATCTACGGCCGCGACGCCACAGTGGAGCCGCCCGCCAACGTGTACGACGAGGTCGATCCGGAGACGGCGCCGACGCTCCCCGAAGCGAGCTTCGCGGAGTACGACATCCGCCTCGACTGGAAGCGGAAGGCGGCGGCCGCAGTCGCGCAGGGCGCACGCTGAAGCTCGCAGCGCCGGCGCTACTCGTCGCGGAGCTCCTGGATCCCGCGATGCACGACCTCGAACAGCGGCTCCACGTCGCTCGCTTCGATGCAAGAGAACGCGATGCGCAGGTCCGTCGGAGCCGTGCTGATCAGGCCGGTCTGGTGCTTCTCGAGCAGATGCACGCGCAGCTTCTCGCTGTCGACGCCCTTCAGCTTGATGCACATGAAGTAGCCGCTGTTGAACGGATAGACGTCCCAGCTCTCACGGAAGCGCGGCGCGTTCGCGACCTCGTAGACCTTCGCCGCGCGCTCCCGTAACACTTCGCACTTCTGCTTGCGCTCCGCGTCGATCGAGCTCGAGGCGAGCGCTTTCTCGACCAGCGACTGCGAGAGCATCGGGCTGTTCGACATCGCGCCGCGGATCGCGCCCTTGGTCTTCGCCTCGAGCGCATCGAGCACGGCCGGGGCGCCCTCGGCGCGGCCCGGGCCATAAGTGATGAATCCGCAGCGCAGGCCCCAGACGAACAGCTCCTTGGTCGCGCCGTCGAGCTTGATCGCGAGCAGGTTCGGATGCGCGTTCGCGAGGCTGCCGAACAGCGACTCGGTCATCGATTCGCCGCCCAGGTGGTAGAAGAGCCCGAAGTACGCGTCGTCGGTGACGACGATCAGCTTCGTGCCGCGCTGCGCCTGCGCGATCAGCGCGCGCGCGATCGCAGCGCCCTCGGCGGGCGTCGGCATGTAGCCGGTCGGATTGTTGGGGAAGTTCAGCATGACGAGCAGCTTCTCGCGGCCTTCGGCGTGCTTCGCGAGCGCTTCGGCGAAGCCGGCGCAGTTGAAGCCCTTGCCTGCGTAGAACGGGAAAGTCACGCACTTCGCGCCGAGCCGGACCTCGTAGGTGAGGCGGTAGTTGCCCCACAGCTGATCCGGCAGAAGGATCAGATCGCCGGGCGCGACGAACAGATCGCCGACGATCGCGAGGCCGTGCGTGAGCGCGCTCGTCACGATCGGCAGGCTCACTGCCTTGCCGCGCTGCGCCGGATTCTCGGCGAGCTGCTTCTCGCGCCAGCGCTCGCGCAGTGACGGGCGGCCCGAGGCGGGCGCGTAGTTGTAGGCCTCGTCGGGCGAGACCCCTGATAAGTGACGATCGATCGAGGGCAGATGCATCGGAGCCTTGCTCTCGGTCGCGATGCCGATCGTCGCGTTGAAGCGCGTGCCCTTGACCTTCGCCTCGGCGCCCTGCGTGAGGATGCCTTTCGGGAAATAGAGGCGGCGGCCGAGCGGGGAGAGCATCGCGAGCAGCTCGGGCGCGGCGGCCGCGATCTTCTCGTTCAGCTCTTTCGCCAGCGGGTTCAACACTTCGTTCGCGGGAGCGGACATGCGGGGCCCTTCGTGCTCGAGGAGACGGCCGCGCAAGCTAGCGAGTCGCGCTCGCGCAGAGACCCGGCATCTCGCCGCGATTCGCGGCCAAGAAACCCGGACTCGAGCCGGTCAGATCTTGCGCGTCACGTTCGGGAAGCTCTTCCAGACCGGCACGCCGCAGAAATGATCGCCCTCGGTGCAGCGCGGCGAGACCAGGCCGCTGCGCACGCTGCACGGTGGCCCGACCCAGCGCATCAGCTCGGGATGCACGGCGCGCACCTGCGCGACCTCGTCCATCGAGGCGTCGTAGATCTCGCGCTGCGCGTTGAAGCAGGTGCGCATCGTCCACTTGTGCAACAGATGCAGCAGCGAGCCCGATTCCTCGAAACGCACCGCCAGCGCGTTCGGCAGCACGTAGAGCGCGAGCGAGGGCAGGGCGCCGAGCGCGAGCAGCCGCGCGCGAGCATGCCACTGCGCCTCGACGCACTCGCGGAAGACTGCTCGGCAGCCGGGATCGCCGGCGATCAGCGCGGGCTCGACCACGTCGACGAAGCTCGGCACGGTGCGCGCGAGCAGCGGGCGCGAGCCGGGCACCATCCGGTGGCGCTGATCCTGCGAATCGGCGGTGTGCGAGAGCTTCTTGCGGAACGTGTAGTGCGCGTGGTTCAGCGTGCGCATCAGCGGCGAGTGCACGCCGACGTTCAGCGTGTCGAGGCGATAGCGGTTGCGCGCAGGGTCGAGCACCAGCGCGAGCGCGTCCGCGTCGCCCAGATCGGGGCGCCCGAGCACGTTGCGCACCGCGCTCGCGACCGCGGCGGGGCCATTCACGCCGTAATCGATCAGCCGCGCGCTGCGCCCGTTCAGCGATTCGTCGAACGCTTCGAGCCAGGCCGGGTCGACCGGCTTCGTCGCGATGCGATTCTCGGGCAGCTCGTCCTCGGCGAGCTCGCCCTCACCGATCTCGTCGAAGAAGCCCGGATCGAACGCGCGGATCGAGGCGACCATCTTGCCGACGACGTCGCGCGCCTCGTCGGGCGCATCGCAGGCCGCTGCCATGCGCTGCAGGCGATGCAGCGTGATGCCCGAGACCGTGTAGACGAGCGCGGTGTGGCAGGCGACCGGAATCACGTAGCGGGCCGTCTCGATCGACTTCTTCTCGGCCTCGCGCCGCACGCTGCGCCCGAACGCCTTGCTCTGCCGCTCCTTCAGTCGCCAGAGCTCGCCGAGAATTCCTGACACGATCGGCTGGAGCCGAGCATTCAGCTCGCGGTATGCCCGCCAAGCGTCCGCGACAGAGCGCTCGAAGACGACGCGCGCTTCGCCCTGCAGTGCGGCCGGCACGTGCGCGCGGATCTCGTCGAGCCGCACGTAGCGCTGGCTCTGCTGCTCGCTGTTGTAGAACGGGAAGCTGTGCAGCAGCGACCAGACCAGCTGCCGCGAGACGCCTTCCAGCGCGAACTCGAAGGTGGCGTGCTGGAAGACGGTGTGGTGGCCGCCCGCGTAGGTGAGGCTGCCGATGCGCCCGCGCTGCTCCGGCGTGATCTCTTCGGCGCCGATCACGCGCGGCGAATAACAAGTGCGCGCCGCGGCGATCGCGTCGTCGTAGGGCGCGTCGAACCAGTTGCGCAGGCGCACCTGCGCGCCGCCGTCGATCACGGCATCGCTGAGCGCTGTCACTGCTGCGGCCACGCACTTCCCCCGACTTCGGAACGTCGCACTGGCGCGCAGCAGCCGCACGGGGGAGGCGATTCTGCGCCCTCGAGAACGTGTCAGTACGCGAGCCGAAAGTCGACGCGGAGCGCAACCCAGCGCCCAGTGCTCGGCTCGCCGTCCTGCAGCTTGGGCGGGTCTCGAAGGAACGTGACGCGTCGACTGCACTCGGCTCCTACCGCATCGACTCCGCTCGGCTTCGCCTCGCTGCGCGCTCCGCACTCCAGCCTGGCTCCGGTCCGCTTGCTGGGCGCTCGCATTGCTCATTCGCTGAAGCGCAGGCGCCACAGCTGCGTCCACCTGCCGGCGCGCGCGCTGCAGGCGAGAATCTCGTGTCGTCGGTGTGCTGGGCGGGCAAGCTGCACGCGCACGCACCCGCGGCACGCGAATTGCGCCTCTGGGCGTGGGGCCGTGTGCCTTCAGGGAGACCTTTGGACCGAGCAGTCTGGATCGTGCACGGCGATGCGCAGGCGCGAGCCGCCCTGCTGCGCATGGCGGCCATGCCCGCGCTCGTCGGCCCGCTGCGGCTGGAGGCATTCCCTCCGGCTCCCGCGCCGGGCGCCGTGGTGCTGCACGTTCCGCTCGCAGCCAACGAGGCGCTCGCGTTTGCGCACGCCGCCGCGGCTCGCCATCCGCGCGCGCAGTGGCTGCTGCTCGCGGATCCGGGCCTCGATCCGAGCTGGGTGCTTGCCGCCTTTGCGGGCCTGCGCGCGAGCTTGCTGCTTTGGCCGGTGCAGCCGGCCGCGCTGCAGCAAGCGCTACGCCGCGCGCTCGCCGGCGGCGCTCCGAGCCTCGGCGCGCGGCGCCAGCGCGACGCACTGGTCGCGCGCTTCGCCCGCAGCCTCGGCGATCTGACGATCCCAGAGCCGGTGCTCGACGCCTCCGGTCACCTCGCGATCAGCGGCGAGCGCGGCGTCGGCAAGCTCTTGCTCGCGCGCACGCTCCACGCGCTCTGGGACGAAGACGAGGCGGGCCGCGCGGGCTTCGTGCTGCTCGCGGGCGATGCCGCCACGGATTCTGCCCAGCTCGAAGGCAGGCTCGCCGCAGCCGCCGAGCAGAGCGAGCGCCTCGCGGTCTGCGTCGAGAACCCGGCCGCGTTCGCGCCGAGCGTCCAGCGCGAGCTCGCGAGCTGGCTCGAGCTCGGCCCGCCCGGTGCCGCGATCGACCCAACGCGCTTGCTCTGGATCTTCCTGCGCCCGGAGTCTTTCGGCGGCGTGGCTGCCCTCGAAGACGCGCTCGGCGAGCTGTGCGAATCGCCGGCGCTGCGCATTCCGCCGCTCCGCGAGCGCAGCGGCGCCGCAGTTCAGCTCGCCGAGCAGTGGCTGCGCGAGTGGTACACGGCGAAAGGCGAGCCGCTGCGCGCGCTCGCGCCGTCCGCACGCGAGGCGATCGCCCGCGATCCCTGGCCGGGCAACGCGCGCGAGCTCGAAGCCTCGCTGCGCCGCGCGGTCGCGGCACCGGGCAACGCACCGCTCGAGGCGAGCGCGTTCGGGCTTGGGGGCGAGAGCGCAAGCGCGCGAGAGGCGGCAGCGCGTTCCGCGCCTCGGTCCGAGGAGCCCGAGGAGCGAGCGTCAAAACCAACGCGCGAGTTCGCGACGCTGACCGAAGAGCTGGACGCTGCGCGGCGCGACGAAGCGGAGGGAGCCGACTACGCGCGGGCTCCCGAGGACGCCGATCGGGCGCAAGCACCCGAAGCAAGCGACGCTGAGCGCTCGTCACCCGCGTCGCAACTCCCCGCACCGTCGAGTGAATCGGCCGCGCGCCTAGGAGCAGGCCCCGATCTGCGCGCCTTCGCGCGTGCAGCGGCGCGTGATCTCCGTCCGGCGCTCGGCACGGCGGCCGCCAGCAGCGAGCCGAACGCCGCCCGCCTCGCGCGCCGCGTCGCCCGCTTCGAGCAGTTCTCCGAGCTCGAGCCGAGCGACGCCAAGCCGACCGATCTCGCTCCCGTGCTCGCGGCGCTGCTCGAAGAACGGCGCAGCGAGCTGCTCGCGAAGCGCCTGCTCGTTCTGCGCGAGCTCGAATCCGGCGACAGCGCGGTTCGCTGCGACGAGCCCACGCTTCGCTTCGTGCTCGCCGCGATCCTCGACACGCTGCTCGATGCCGCGCCGAGCCGCAGCGACCTCTATGTGTCGGCACGGCCGGCCCACTCCGAGCCGGCGGGTCGAACACTCCGCATCGAGCTCCGTCTGACGGGAGCGCAAGTCGCGGGCGACGCGCTCGACCTGATGCTCGCGACCGGCGCGCTGCGAGAAGTCGGCGCCACGCTCGCGCTTGGGTCCGATGCGCTCGCGACGACGGCGCGGCTCGAGCTCGCGCAGTAAGCCGCCAACGAGCCCAACTCTCAGTGATGGAACAGCCGCAGCTTCGTGTGCACCAGCGCGATGCCGTACTCGCGGCAGGCATTCGAGACTTCTTCGTCGCGCGTCGAGCCGCCTGGCTCAGCGATGAATGCGACGCCGTGCTTGCTGGCGTGGTCGATGTTGTCGCGGAACGGGATGAAGCCGTCCGAGACCAGCGAAACGCCGCGCATGCCGCGCAGCCACTCGTGCCGCTCTTCGGACCGTAACAAGTCGAGCGGCGCATCGAGCGCAGCGCGCAGCGCCTCTTCTTCGAAGCGCGTCAGATCGCCCTCGATGTAACGCACGCGCCAGTTGATGCGATCCTGCTTCTTGACGCCTTTCTTGAAACGCAGGCCGAGCACCTTCGGGTGCGTACCCAGCCACCAGAGATCGGCCTTCGCGCCAGCGAGCTTCGTGCAGTCGACGCGCGACTGCTGGCCGGCGCCGATCCCGATCATCTGGCCACCGAGCGCATAGCCGACCGAGTTCGACTGCGTGTACTTGATCGCGACCAGGCCCAGCAACAAGTCGCGCTTGGCGTCGGGCGTCAGCTCACCGCAGACGACCTCGGCGAGGTCGCGCTCCGTCACCTGGTGGTCGTTGCGGTCCTGCACCAGCTCCATGCCGAAGACTTCGCGCCGCTCGCGCTTCGGCGGCGTGAACGACGCGTCCGCCTCGATCACGATGAAGGCGCCGTTTTTCTTCTGCTTGAGGATCTCGAGCGCAGCCGGCTCGAAACCTGGCGCGACGATGCCGTCGGAGACGACGCCCTTCAGAAACTCCGCGGTCGCGAGGTCGACGACGTCCGAGAGCGCCGCGAAGTCGCCGAACGAGCATTTCGGATCGGCGCCGCGCGCGCGCACGTACGCGAGCGCGCCGGGAGTCAGCTGCTTGCGCTCCACCTCGTAGGCCTTTGCGAGCTCGGGCGAGAGCGGCACGGCCAGCGCCGCGCCTGCGGGCGAGACGTGCTTGAACGACGCCGCCGCCGCGAGCCCGGTGGCGACGCGCGCCTCGCGCACGAGCTGCCACGCGTTCAGCGCATCGAGGAAGTTGATGAAGCTAGGCGTTCCGTTCAGCACGCGGATCGGCGCGTGCGCCGCGTCGAGCGGATCGATCGTCGCGAAGCTCTGATGCGGGTTGCAGCCGTACTTGAGTTTCAAGCGATGCCTTCCGAATTGGTGCTGGACTCACGGGCGCTAGGAAAAATCCGGCGGCGTGACGCGCTCGAGCCAGCTCTTCAGATCGCCCGTGTAGCCGACCTCGCGCTGGCGCGCGCGCACGCGCGCGAGAATCGCGTCCAGCGTCGCGGACGCCGGCGGTGCCGCGCGCCCGATCGCCGCCGCAACCTTGGCTGCCTGTGTACCCACTGCCGCTTCCGCTGCGCTCGCGAGCACGGCCTCCGCCTGATGTCCGTCCGGCGCCACGCCGAGGAACGACGCGATCGCGGCGTCGTACACCTCGGACGCGTGCTTGCGCGAGGCGACGATGTTGCCCTTGCCCGTCACGACGTTGCCGACGGAGAAGACGCTCGGATAGCCGTCGAGCCGGCCGAGCTCCCAGTCGCTGAACGCGAACAGCTCGCCCTTGGTGCCGATTCCCGGAATCGGCTCCGGGATGCTGCCGATCGAGCTGATCACGTAGGGCCCGCGGCGCTCGAACGTCTCGTCGGTGGTGACGAGCTTGCCGGCTTCGAACTTCGTGCGGCGCAGCAAGAGGCCGACGACGCGGCCGTTCTCGACGACGAGCTTCTCCGGCGCCGCCAGCGCCTCGACGCGGAAGCCGTACTTCTCCTGCGCCTTTTCGAGCAGCCGCCGGCGCGCGCCCAGAATTTTCTCTTTGCGCTTCTCGTCGGCGTCGTCGGGAATCTCGGCGAGCGGCATGTCCTCGGGGCGGCGCCGGTAGAACAACGTGCAGCCCCGCAGCCCTAATTCCTCCCAGCGGATGCCGTGCTTCTCGAGGCTCTTCGGGATGCCTTTCACCTCGAGCTCGATCATGTCCTGCTCGATGCCGCGCTCGCGCAGCTTCGCGCGCGTCGTTTCGAGCATGTGCACCTTCACCACGTCGATCGAGGCGAGCCCGCCGCCGACGACGAGCGCGCCGTCCTCCGGCACGAAGCGCTCGCCGGCATAGCTCTTCTCGTCGCAGTGGTTGAACCAGATGATGAACGGGTTCTGGTAGATCAGACCTTTGCCGACGAGCTGCTCGGCGCCTTCCACCGGCAGCGGGCGATCGCGCCAGGCGCCGTTCGCGAGGATCACCGCGGAGAAGCCCCACTCGCGCGCGAGCGATTCGAACGAGAGATCGCGCCCGATCTTGGTGTTGGGCACGTACTCGACGCCGGCGCGCGCCAGCTTCTCGCTGATCGTCTCGTACTCCTTGTGGCGCAGGCCGTGATGCCAGCGCGGCAAGCCGTCCTCGATCTTTCCGTACGGGCGCGGATTCATCTCGAAGACGACGACGCGGATGCCGGCATCGACGAGGCGATCCGCCACCTCGGCGCCGGCGGTCGCAGCGCCGATCACCGCGACGATGTGCTGGGAATGTGCGCTCTGCGTGCTCATGGCTCCGTATCTTGGCCGACGAGCGGATCCGAAAAAAGCCCCGCGCCAGGCGCGAGTCGGCCGATTCACCGCGCGCTTCGTACGACTCTCTCAAAGAGATGTGTCTCTTCGCGCCGACTTCGGTGCAGAATGATGCGCGCAACGGAGGGTTCCATGAGCAAGCTCGGTTTGCGTGCGCAGCGTTGGTTCACAGGTGCCGCATTGTTGGCGCTCGCCTGCACGGGCGGCGGCAGCGCGACGGCGCCGGCGACCGCTGCGAAGCCGGAGGCGGCTCCGGCCGACGCGCCGCCGCTCTTCCAGCTCGGTGCGCACCACTTCGAGATCAGCAGCTCGGTTCCGCTCGCGGAGCGCTATTTCGACCAGGGGCTCGCGCAGACCTACGGCTTCAACCACGCGAAGGCGATCCGCGATTTCAGCTACGCCGCAAAGCTCGATCCCAAGTGCGCGATCTGCTCTTGGGGCGTCGCGCTCGCCCATGGCCCCAACATCAACATGCCGATGGATGCGGCCAACGCGAAGGCCGCCTGGGCCGCGCTGCAGGACGCGCAGGCGCGCGCGGTGCACGCGAGCCCGCTCGAGCAAGATCTGATCGCCGCGCTCGCGAAACGCTACGCCGCCGATGCGCCAGCCGACCGGGCCGCGCTCGATCGCGCTTACGCGGACGCGATGATCGCGCTGCGCGCGAAGCACCCGGAGAACCTCGACGTCGCCGTGCTCGCGGCCGAGGCGATCATGGACACATCGCCCTGGAATTATTGGGACGAGAAGATGGCGCCGCGCGAGCTGACGCCGCAGGTGGTCGAGTACCTCGAGTGGGCGCTCGGGCGCACGCCGAATCACTTGGGCGCGAACCATTACTACATCCACCTCCAGGAGCTGCCGGCGCCCGAGAAAGCCGAGGCCGCCGCGGATCGCCTGCTGCCGCTCGCGCCGGATGCGGGGCACCTCGTGCACATGCCGAGCCACATCTATTGGCGCGTCGGGCGTTACCAGGACGCGGTCGCGGCGAACATCGCGGGCGCGAAGGCCGACGAGACGCTGCTCGCGCTGTGCGGTCCGGGCAAATACCCGATCTACAGCGCGCTCTACTACCCGCACAACGTCCACTTCATCACGGTCTCCGCCGCGGCGCAGGGACAGAGCGAGAGCGCCGTCGCGGAAGCGCGCCGGCTCGCGATGGCGGTGAAAGACAAGCTCGAGGCATTCCCGCCGGTCGAGGATTTTCTGACGCTGCCAACGCTGATGCTCGTGCGTTTCGGCAAATGGGAGGCGGTGCTCGCCGAGCCGGAGCCGCCTGCGGGGCGCATTTATCAGGGCGGCATCTTCCATTTCGCGCGCGGCATGGCGTTCGCGCGGCTGGGCCGCATCGCAGAGGCGGAGGCGGAGCTCGTTGCGCTAGAGGCTGCAGCGGCGGACCCGAAGGCGGCGCAGTTGATGGCGAACGGCGGGTCGACGTCCACCGGCACGCTGCTCGCGCTGGCCAGCGAGCAGCTCGAAGGCGAGATCGCTGCGGCGAAGGGCGACACCGCGGGTGCAGTCGAAGCGCTCGAGGCCGCCGTCGCGCGGCAGGACGGCCTCGTCTACACCGAGCCGCCGCCCTGGTTCATGCCGACGCGCCAGGCATTAGGGGCGGTGCTGCTGCAGGCCGGCCGCGCCGCCGACGCCGAGGGCGTCTTTCGTGCGGATCTCGCGCAGAACCCGAAGAACGGCTGGTCGCTCTACGGCCTCGCGCAGGCGCTGAACGCGCAGGGCAAGCGCGACGAGGCCGCCTGGGCGGAGCAGGGCTTCGCGCAGGCGTGGAAGAACGCCGACGTGAAGCTGGCGACGTCGCGCTTCTGACGAGCTGCGGCTGAGACTCCGGCCGCCGCGCGCGAGTTCGTCGCGCGCGGCGCGCACGCAATAACAACGCAGCGAACTGCGCGCGCGCGGTTGGAGTCCCTCCGTGCTGCGGCGGCGCCCCTCTCGGTGTCCGGCCGCTGGGAGTCTCCCTGTGCAGACGAATTCCTGGCTTCAGTCGCTGCGAACTTCTCAGGGCCTGCGCCTGCTCGTGCTCGGCTTTCTCGCGCTGCTCTTGCTGATCCCGATCGGGATGGTGCGCGGCGTCATCTTCGAGCGGCAGGCGCGCCGCGACGAGGCGGTGCGCGACATCGCCGCGAGCTGGGGCGGCGCACAGCGCATCGCCGGCCCGCGGCTAGTCGTGCCGTTCGTCGTGCGCTGGCAGGAGACCCTCGACGACGGCAAGAAGATCGAGCGCGAGCGCCGCGACGCGGCGGTGTTTCTGCCCGACACGCTCGACGTGGACGGAACGCTCGAGACGCAGACGCTGCACCGAGGAATCTTCGAGGTGCCCGTCTACCGCGCGAAGCTGAGCCTGCGCGGCGCGTTCAGCGCGGCCGACTTCGTGCCGCTCGGCGTCACGCCGAGCGAGGTGCTCTGGGATCGCGCGGAGCTCGTGATCGATCTCGCCGAGGTGCGCGCAATCGACGAGATCACGCTCGACTGGGACGGTACGAAGCTCGCGTTCGCGCCGGGCGGCGGGCGCGCGATGCAGCACGCCGCGGCGGTGCACGTTCCGATCGGCGCCAGAGCGAACGCACCGGCGAAGTTCGCAGTGGCGCTGACGGCGCGCGGCAGCGAATCGATCGCGATCGCTCCGCTCGGCGAACAGACCCGCGCGCGCGTCACGTCGAGCTGGCCGTCACCGAGCTTCAGCGGTGCGTGGCTCCCGGCCGAACGCGAGGTGCGCGGCGACGGCTTCACGGCGAGCTGGAAGGTGGCGTCGATCGGGCGCGGCTTTCCGCAGAGCTGGCTCGCGAACGACGAGCCGGTGCGAAGCGCGCACGCCCCCGCATCCGACGGCGAAGAGGAGTATGCGCAGCGCACGCACATCAGCGATCGCACGGCGTTCGGCGTGCGCTTGCTGCAGCAGATCGACGCCTACCGCCTGGCCGAACGCAGCGCGAAGTACGCGGTGCTCTTCATCGCGCTGACCTTCACGACGCTCTGGCTGTTCGAAGTGCTCGCGAAGGCGCCGCTGCACTCGGTGCAGTACCTGCTCGTCGGCGCGGCGCTCTGTCTGTTCTTCCTGCTCGAGCTCTCGCTCGCCGAGCACCTCGGCTTCGGCGCGGCCTACGCGATCGCGAGCGGCGGCATCGTCGGGTTGATCGGGGGCTACGCGTGGGCCGTGCTGCGCAGCGCGGGGCGAGCGGGCGTCGTCGCCGGCGTCGTCACGACGCTATACGCCTACCTGTTCGTGGTGCTGACGAACGAAGACTATGCGCTGCTCGCCGGCGCAATCGGCCTGTTCGCTGCGCTCGCGACGGTCATGTGGCTCACGCGCCGCGTCGACTGGCGCGACGTCGGCTCCCAAGCGGAGGAGGCGAACGCGCACGCAGCGCGCTGATCTCGACCAATCAGGGTGCGTGGCCTAAACAGCCGCCCGCCCGCACGCCGCGGGAGCGAACCGGAGAGGTAGATGGCCCGCAGCAAGAACAAGCAGAAGCGAGTGCGGCACAAGCGCATCGTACAGGCGCGGCACCGAGCCGAGCGCCGCAAGGCCGCCAAGAAGGCGGAAGCGCGGCCGCGCTAGCAAGCGCGGCGCAGCCCTCAGCTCGCGCTGATCGGGCAGCCTGCTTCAGTCTCCTCGCGCGGAAGCGCGCGGGAGATCACGAGCGGTCGTAGATCTCCTCCTCACCGCGCGCATCGCGGCCGCGTGTTCTCGGCTCCGGCTCGTCTTCGCGCCGCCGCTCGCGCTCGCCGGCAGCTCGCTCGCGCGCGTCCGCTTGGCGCTCGCTCTGCCACTCGGCCTGCTCGCGCGTCATCTCCGCTCGCTCGCGCTCGAGCCGCGCGGCCTGCGTCGCGTGCGCATCGACCGGCTGCTGACTTTTCGCGCGGCGTCCCTCGGAATCGCCGGCTTGCTGGCGGCGCCTACCCGAGGGCGCGCCGCCTCGGCGCACCGCCGCCTTCTTGCGAGTGCTCGATTTCACGCGCGCGGCCTTCGCGATCCTTCCTTTTCGTGTGGCCATGAGCCCCTCCATTCCTTCTGTGGCGAAGGAAGTTTCTGCAAACCGGCCGCGAGCCACGCCTATCCGAGGCGCGCAGGCTCTTCCGGCGGGCCGCCGTGCCGGAACTCTCGCATCGCGCCGCCGCGCGAGAGGTTCTGTTGGAGCTCGCTCCTGCGCGTTTCGAGCAGCTCACCGATGCGCTCGAGCTCCGCGTCATCCATCAGCTTCTTCGCGCGCGCGAGCATGCCCCGCTCTTCTTCGCGCGCGTGGTGCAGCACGAGCTCCTTCAGCACCTTGGCGCGCGCTGCGAACTGCTCCGAGCCGGTCTCGGTTAGTTGCAGATCCGGCAGCACCAGCTGCTTCACGGCGCGGTGCTCTTCGAGCGCCTCGAAGAAGAGCCGCTCACCCTCTTCGTGCTCCGCGACGGCGCGGAACGCGGGATAGAAGATCTCCTCCTCGATCGCGGTGTGAATCTCGAGCTCGAGCGAGATCTGCTCGAGCAGCGCGGCGCGCTCGGCGGCCTCGCTCTCGCGCTTCGCGAGCTCCTCGAGCAGAGCCTTCACTTTCTTGTGGTCTCGTTTGAGCAGACGGATTGCGTTCATCGCGGTCCCCCCGATTGCGACGACTAGGAGCCCCTCGAAGCTGCAATCGCCGTGCCCCGGGCATTCGCTTTGCAGCAGCGCAGTGAGATGCGTTGGCTAGGACTGCTACGCGAGACGATCGTCGAATGGTGGCGAGACGACGTGCTTCGCCACGGCGCGGCGCTCGCGTACTACAGCGTGTTCTCGCTCGCGCCGATCCTGGTGATCAGCGTCGCAGTCGCCGGCCTCGTGTTCGGCGAAGAAGCGGCGCGCGGCCACATCGTTCGCGAGCTCGGCGGTCTGGTGGGGCGCGACGGCGCGGCCGCGATTCAGACGCTGATCGAGAAGGCGTCGCTGCAACACGACGCCGGCTTCGTGGCGACACTGATTGGTGTCGCGACGCTGCTGTTCGGCGCCTCCGCGGCGTTCGGCCAGCTGCAGTACGCGCTCAACCGGATCTGGGACGTCGGTGCGCCCGCCGGCGCGAGCTGGAAGGGCGTGCTGCGCACGCGCTTCGTGTCGTTCTCGATGGTGCTCGTGGTCGGCTTCTTGCTGCTGACTTCGCTGGTCGTCACTGCGGCGCTCGCAGCGCTCGATCAGCTGATCGGGGAGCGCGTGGCCTATCTGCAGCCGGTCTTGGGCGCGCTGAACGCCGCTCTGTCATTCGCGGTCATCACTTGCTTGTTCGCGGCGATCTTCAAGGTGCTGCCCGATACCTACGTCGCGTGGCGCGACGTTTGGCTCGGCGCCGCGGTGACGGCACTGCTGTTCGTCGTCGGCAAGACCGGCATCGGCTTCTATCTGGGCAACACCAGCGTCGCCTCGACCTACGGTGCCGCGAGCTCCGTGATCGTGCTGCTGGTGTGGATCTATTACTCCGCGCAGATCTTGTTCCTGGGCGCGGAGTTCACGCACGTGTTCGCGCGCCAGCGCCGTGAAGCGCCAGCCCTGGCTCAGGCCCGCGAGACGATCTCCCCGCGCCGCGCGTCCGTGTAGCCGCCGTCGAACGTGTAAGCGACGGCGCCGCCGACCACGACCGTGTCGACGCCGACCGCCGGGCGCACCCACCGCATGCCGCCGCTCGGCAGATCGTGCACCGCGACTTCCGGGCCGCGGTCGATCGTGTCTGGGTCGAACACGACGACATCCGCCGCGTAGCCGGGCCTGAGCAGTCCGCGCTGGCCGAGCCGCCAGATCGAGCACGGATCGAAGGTGATCTTCTTGACCGCGTCCTCGAGCCGCAGCGCGCGCTGCTTGCGCACGAAGCGCGAGAACAGGTACCCGGTGTCGCCGTAGGTCGCGAAGGCGCCGATGTGCGCGCCGCCGTCCCCCGCGCCGACGTGCACGTACGGGTGCGCGAGCATCGCGCCCACCTCGTCGTCCTTGCGGTGGCCGATCCTCATGCGCCCGAACCAGGTGTGCAGATCCTCGCTGAGCGCGAGATCGATCATCGCTTCCGCCGCGCTCGAGCCGCGCTCGCGCGCCACTTCGGCGAGCGTCTTGCCCTCGACTGCCTTGTTACGGGCGTCCTGCACCTGACGCACGACCGTGTCGCCGAAATCGCGGCGCACGACGCGCTGGAACGGATCGTCGGGGTTCGGCGTCGCCTC
>Ga0187894_10000822_pt1 | contig 41769 bp, 20 predicted proteins | sample GBC1701081metaG_FD_136650 | JGI IMG/M metagenome (GOLD analysis project Ga0187894, IMG submission 136650) | White microbial mat communities from a lava cave in the Kipuka Kanohina Cave System on the Island of Hawaii, USA - GBC170108-1 metaG ... | reverse complement strand
GCACCCATAGCCGTAGTCGGAAAGCAGTTGACGAAAATCGCGCAGATAGCCGCCAAGCTTTTCCGGCGGCACGGAAGCATCCTCCCAGCCTTCCCACGTATCCTTAGCGCCGGGTACGCGCGCCGTCGCGCCTAATCCGGACCGGCGCACCAACCAGATCGTCCGTTCTTGAGCAGGATCATCAAAGAGTTTCATGTTGGGCGGATTCTTTTTTTTCTTCAGCTCTTCTATCAAGCCACGCGCGTGGTCATCCGCCTCTTGCTTGCTCGCGCCGCCAAACTCAACCAACAGCCAGCCCTTTCCGTCTGGCAGGAGCTGAACGTCGGCGGGATGGAGGTTTTTCTTTTTCATATCCTCGACGAGATTATCATCTAGACCTTCTAAGGCGATAGGCTTATGCGCCATCACCTCCATAATATGGTCACCAGCGGTGTACACATCTGGATAGCCGAGCACAAGCAGTGAACGGACAGGAGGACTCGGCACCAGGCGAACGGTAGCTTCAAGCACCGTCACGCACGTGCACTCGCTGCCGACCAATGCGCGGGCGACGTGAAAGCCATGCTCCGGGAGCAACCACGGCAAGTTGTAACCTGACACGCGGCGGGGAATATCGGGAAAGCGTTGGCGGATCAGATCGGCGTAGGTGTCGCGGAGCGCTTTGAGCTTGGCGTAAATCTCGCCCTGGCGACCGCCTGCACGGATCAGACGCGCCAATTCGAGTTCACTCGTCTTGCCGACACGCAGGCGCACGCCGTCGTACGTAAGAATCTCCAACTCTTCGACGTTGTCGTCAGTTTTGCCGGCCATCACGGAATGTACTCCGCAGGAGTTGTTGCCGAGCATGCCACCAAGGGTACAGTGATTGTGCGTCGACGGGTCTGGCCCAAACGTTAAGTGATGCTGCTCCGCCGCGTCGCGCAGATCGTCAAGCACGAGGCCAGGTTGCACACGTGCTCGTTTGTTAGCCGGATCGAGGTCGAGGATATGATGGAGGTATTTTGAGCAATCCATGACCACCGCAACGTTGCAGCATTGTCCTGCCAGACTGGTGCCGCCGCCACGGGCCAAGATGGGAGCGCCATAGCGGCGCGCTGCGGCCACCGTCTCCACGATGTCGTTGACGCTCTTAGGAAGCACGACCCCAATCGGCGTCTGCCGATAATTGGAACCGTCGGTCGCATACAAGGCCCGACTGCCCGCGTCGAAGCGCACTTCACCCTGCACCCGGCGACGTAGCTCCTCCGCTAAGGCTACGGCATCGACATCCGAAGTATTGAACTTGCGGGTGCGAGCGGCTTCGACTTGATCGAGCGTCACTGTGTGGCGTGTGTCGACGGCCGGAGTCGCTACGGTATCGCTTTGATGGCTGGTAGTGCTTTTCATCCGTGATCCAATCGTTATAAGGTAGTGCAAAATTGCTGCACTTTATGTTACCTTTTGCCTTTCTCCAAATCTTCCTCATCCTCCGCCGGCGTAGGCGATCGTGCTCAGCAAGGCATTTTCCGCTTGGCGTGAATCGAGCCGCGTGTGTTGCACGACGATGGGAACGTCTGATTCGACAAGGCTTGCATAATCCACTCCCTGGGGAATCGGCTCTGGATCAGTCAAGTCGTTCAAACGCAGATGTTTCGTGCGACGAGCGGACACGGTAAGCCGATAGGGACCAGTGGGTTCACGATTGGCGTAGAAAATCGTCAGTTCGATATGCGCGTCCTGGTCCGAGACGTTCAGGAAACACAGAGTCTCGTGGCTGGTTAACTCCGGCTCCGGCCCGCGACTCCACGTTGGGATATAGCCTTCCGCAATTGCCCAACGTGTACACCCAATGCTCTTGCTCATAGTTAGTCCCTCCTACCTGCTACGTCGCATACCGCTCTGCATCTGCGCGTTTGAGCTCAAGCCCCATGCCAGGCCGTGATACATCAGGAACGAGCGTCCCGTTGAGCGGCGTCAGTGCGCCATCAAACAACAGGCGTTCGATCCGCACATGATCGTGGAAGTATTCGATATGGCGCACGGGAGTGAGCGCACAACAGAGGTGTACATGTAATGAGGGCGCACAGTGCGCCGATAAGGGCAATGACCGCGCTTCGCACAGTGCGCCTACTCGCAGAAACCCCGTGATACCGGCGCAGCGCGTGGCATCGGCTTGCAACACATCGACCGCGCCGGCTTCAAGCATACGGCGAAAGTAGAAGAGGTCGTACCCGTACTCTCCAGCAGTGATATCCATGTCTGCTGGCGCGCGATCACGCAAGAGCCGTAACCCCTCAAGGTCATCCGAGGAGACTGGTTCTTCGAACCAATTCACGCCATATTTAGTGAACGCCTCGGCAAAGGCTAACGCTTGCTTACGACTGTAGGCGCCGTTGGCGTCGACGAAGAGTTCCGTCTCGGAGCCAATTGCCGCCCGGGCGGCGCCCACCCGATCGTAGTCGTCAGCAGGATGCGTACCGATCTTCATCTTTACGCGTGTGATACCGTTAGCCGCCCAGCCACCGAGCTGGGCTTGCAGTTGCGCCATTGAGTAGGAAGTAAAACCGCCGCTGCCATACACCGGTACCCGCTCTCGGACCGCGCCTAAAAGAGTAACGAGGGGAAGATCAAGCAAGCGTGCTTTCAAATCCCACAACGCCGCGTCGACAGCAGAGATGGCCATCGACACAATGCCAGGCCGGCCAAGATTACGAATCGCGTGCACCATCGCCGCCCAACTGCCGGGCACGGCCATGGCATCGCGTCCGACTACGACATCGCTCAACACTTCCGCGATCAGCCGAGCGGTAGCCGTGTCGGCATAGGTATAGCCGAGGCTGCTGACGCTGCCAGCCATGGCTTCGACCACTACCAGCGTAGTTTTGTCCCAAGCAAGGGTTCCGTCTGCTTCGGGAAAGTCGGTGGGTATAGTATAAGAGGAGACCTCCAACCGCTCGATTGGGATTGCATTCTTCTTTGGCCCAGTACGCATACGTCCTTCTGCCCTTAAGGTAACGATACAGTGTGTAGTGATTAGATCACCTCACGAATAGTGTTTTTCGCTACAGTCTTGAGAATGTCCCAACGGTCGCGTTCGCCACGGGCTAGTGCTTCAGCAAAATGCCAGGCTTGCTCGGTAGTGATTTTGCCAGGCATCGGCGGTTCGTTGGGATCGACCACGGCTTGCACTACTGCTGGTCCGGGGTGGGCGAGCGCTTCACGGAGCACCGACTCTGCCTCTTCAGGATGCTCCATCGTATAACCAGCCGCGCCGCAGTTCTTCGCAAACCCGGCGAAGTCGATGGGTTGGAGTTGCACGCCGAACTGCGGATTTCCCTCGAATACCATCTGTTCCCACTTAATCATGCCGAGTACGTTGTTTTTTATAATGATAACCTTCACCGGCAGGTTGTATTTGACTAAGGTAGCGAGCTCACCCATCAACATAGTAAAGCCGCCGTCGCCGACAATGCAGACGACTTGACGTCCGGGGTGAGCCACGGCTGCGCCGATGCTGTACGGCAAGCCGTTCGCCATCGTCGCTAGGGTTCCCGAAAGAGAAAACTGCATCTGGCCGCGTATCTGGATGTAGCGTGCAGCCCAAGTGGCGATAGTCCCGCTGTCAGCCGAAACGATAACGTCATCGTTCAAGAGCTTGTTTAACTGGTATGCGACCACCTGGGGTTTCATCGGCATGTCGGTGCGCGTCCCGCGCGCTTCCATGAGAGCATTCCATTTCTTCATACGCTGCTGCGCCTTTTCCAAGAAAGTGCGCTCAGATTTGTGCTGAATCAGTGGCAGCAGGGCGTACAGCACATTTTTACAGTCACCAATCAGGCCAACATCGATGGGGCAGCGCAGCCCAATACGGGTAGGGTCGATATCAATCTGCACGATTTTTGCCTGATCCGGCTTGGGATAGAATTCGAGATACGGGAAGCTACTCCCGGCGATCAGTAGAGTATCGCATTCCTCCAGCGCCTCCTGTGAGGGCGCCGTACCGAGCAGTCCAACACCTCCGGTGGTGTACAAACTATCATCTGGAACCACCGCTTTTCCTAATAAAGGTTTGATGATCGGCCCGCCGACCTTTTCGGCTAATTCGAGCACTTCAACGCGCGCGTTCAGACACCCTTGTCCAGCCAAAATCGCGACCTTCGCACCGTCATTCAGAATATCAGCAGCTCGCTGCAGTAATACTTGTGGCGGCAAGGGAAACGCTTGAGCGAAGAGATTGCCACTGTGCTGGACGATGTTTGCAGAAGAGCGTTCTCCATTCGCACTCGTCCAATCCTGAATATCCTTAGGAATAGTAATGTGCGCCACCGTGCGTCTAGCCAACGCCGTCTTGATTGCCTCATCTACGACATTGTGAACGTGAGCGGGCCCCATCACTCGCTGGTTGTAAGCCGCCACATCTATAAAAACCTTGTCGAGGTCAACATCTTGTTGATAGTGGGTGCCAATCAAGTCATGAAAGGTGTGACCGGTAATAGCCAACACCGGTTGACCATCACATTTAGCGTCATACAACCCATTCAGAAGGTGGATACCGCCTGGTCCTGAGGTCGCCAGGCATACGCCGAGGCGACCTGTGTATTTCGCATAGCCGCACGCGGCGAAGGCGGCCGACTCCTCGTGACGGACCTGAATGAAGCGTATCTTTTTTTGACGAGTACGCAAAGATTCAAAGATACCGTTGATGCCGTCACCCGGAAATCCAAAGATCGTATCGACACCCCAATTGATGAGTCGCTCAATGAGCAGGTCGGCAACTGTCTTTGCCATGAAGACTCTCCTTCGAATAATAAAATGGCGCCACCTCCACCACACGCAGCACAGTCTCTTGCTTTACCTGTGCAAAAAATAGACCGCACTGTCTCACTCGACAGTCATGATCCTGGGCGCACATTTTCTGATGGTCTGACATCTCTAGGGAGTTGCCCTTGAGGTCAGGTGTTGACGAGGAAACACGCTGCGTTCAGCATCAGTGTGGTTTGAAGTTGCGACTGTTGGCACTGCTCACTGTTATGAGAGTAGAGCGTAACCGGCTATTTCTTTGCCAAGCAGTGAGGTGTGGTCACTATTTAGACGCATAACTCTTGCATGCTCTGGCATACACAAAAATTTGGCGTAGCGTAGGAGAAGAGCTTCCGTCATTGGTTCTTTTGAGAACGTGGTGCTCGGAGTGTCATCGACAACCAGAACGATTCCTGCGTCCGCATGAGTTTGTCTTCACGATGAACTGGGAGTCCCTGGTCGACCAAGTCAGCCTTGGACAACAATTGGTGAAAGCCTATCGTATTCGCAGTTCGACCATATTGACTAGTTGTGATACCTGTCACCGCTGAGGCAAAGGATTGAGCTATGAGGACTTAAGAATGAGTTTGCAATCAGAGAGTAAGCATTCCGTAGTCAGGGATCGATATTCTGCAGAAGACAAAGAGACTCAGTCCTCGGCTCCCAGTCCTCAGTCCTCCTTCAACCGGCAGTACTGGCGCAGTCTGGAAGAACTTGCTGAGACGAAAGAGTTCGCCGAGCTGTTGCACCGCGAGTTTCCCCACTCGGCCTCAGTCTGGCCGGATCCGGTCAGTCGTCGCCGGTTTTTACAAGTAATGGGCGCTTCATTAGTCCTGACCGGGCTTGGAGCTGAGCCAGAACCGAGCGCGAGAACGCTGCCAGTCGCACAGGTGTCGCTGATGTCTATACTTGATCTGTGAACAGAGAGAGCTGAGTCGTGGTATCGGGCCGACGAAAAGCTGCGGTCGAGAGTCGAGGACCGCGAGTGGCAAGTTTGGCTTTGCGACAGGCGAGTGTGAACAAGGAGTGGATGACCTCGGCAAACGCCCCTTGCCCCTTCATGCGCAGATGCCACTGCGCCTCATTCAATTTCCCACGCCGCATGGCACGGAGGCGGTTAAGCACGCGATGCTTGCGGTCAGGATAATAGGCATCGAGCCAACCAATGAAGAGGTCACTAACGCTATAGGGAAGCCGCACGATCGTATGACCGGCAAACTGCGCTCCTGCCTGGGCGGCGGCGGTCAGAATGGCCGGCATTTCGTGGTCGGTCAGTCCAGGAATTATCGGCGCAACCATCACCCCTACCGGGATTCCGGCCTGGGCGAGGGCGTGAATTGCTTCCAGACGGCGGGCTGGAGAAGAGGCGCGAGGCTCCATGCGCCGTGCGAGCTGGGGCTCCAAGGTCGTTATCGAGAGAAAGACCACCGCAGCCTGGACCCGCGCGAGTTGAGCCAACAGATCGTAGTCGCGCATCACCAACGCACTTTTGGTGACAATGGCTACGGGGTTACGCCAAGCAGTAAGGACCTCCAAACAACGGCGGGTAAGCCGGAGGTGGCGCTCAACGGGTTGGTATGGGTCGGTAACGCCACTGAGCGCGATCACTTGCGGCTGCCAGGTCGGAGATACCAATGCCGCGTCGAGCAGCTGCGGCGCTTGTTCTTTGACCAAAATTCGGCTTTCGAAGTCGAGTCCCGCCGAAAAACCTAACCATTCGTGAGTCGGACGGGCGTAGCAGTAGACACAACCATTTTCGCAGCCGCGATACGGGTTCACACTGACTGTGAAGCCAACGTCGGGACTCTGATTGAAGGCGAGAATCGTGCGGGCCGGATCGCGCAGCAGGCGGGTACGATGCCGGACTCCGTCTTCAACCGCGTCGATCTCCTCATCGGGTTGGAAGGAAAGACGCTCAAATCGGTTAGGTGGGTTAGCGAATGTCGCACGTCCCTTCATCAAGGATGGCTTCTTCACAGGTGCTCCCCTTTTCGGCCGCACTTTGCCTCCCGCCTTTCCCTGACGGAGCGAACGCGGCATTCGGAGCTATATCATTTTCGCTTTTTATTCGCTATACGATAAGCGATGACTATTACGGGATGAGGCCAAGCCTCCAGCGCGAGGCCGTACAGCTAATCGGCGCTCGTAAAAGGAGAACTTTTAGTGATATTTCTAATCATGCAACAAAGCCAACGTATTGAGACAAAGTAGGAGGTCAAACTCATGGCGTGCGGGCTTGCGCAGTTACGGCGTCACCGCCAACTTCTTCACGTTTCCCTGACACAGGGGCGGACTCTGAGCCGAGGGTCACACGAACCTGGTGCGTCGCGCCATCATCGGCGAGCGGTATGGGCATACCGCTCGCGAGTAACGTGCCGTCAAGCTCGATAGATGAGACCCCCCGCGTCACGCCGTGCGGGTTTTCGACAGCGATTTTGTACTGCGAGGAGTGATAGCGGAAATCCAGCTGAAAGTTCCGCCATGCACGCGGAATACAGGGGTCGAAATATAACCTTGTGCCCCGTAGACGGAACCCCAAAATCCACTCGATGCCGGCCCGGTACATCCACCCTGCGGATCCCGTGTACCAGGTCCACCCACCCCGGCCGACGTGTGGCGGTTCGGCATAAATGTCGGCGGCGGCAACATAGGGTTCGACCTTGTACCGGTGAATGCCAGCGCGCGTACTGGCATGATTGATCGGATTCAAGATGGCAAAAAGTTCGCCGGCTTTGTCTCCATCGCCGAGCGCCGCGAAGGCGAGCACCGACCAGATCGCCGCATGGGTGTATTGGCCACCGTTTTCACGAACGCCGGGCAGATATCCTTTGATATAACCCGGATCCAGAGGGGTGCGGTCGAATGGCGGGGTAAAAAGGAGGACCAGACCGTCACCGCGATGGACAAGGTATTCTTCAACTGCAGCCATTGCCCGCGCGCCACGCGTCGGCTCGGCCGCGCCGGAGATCACTCCCCACGATTGCGCGATCGAGTCGATGCGACATTCCGTGTTCGTCGCCGAGCCCAGTGGCGTTCCGTCGTCAAAATAGGCACGCCGATACCAATCCCCATCCCAGGCTTCGCGCTCGAGTGCCGCCTTGAGCGCGCGGACGTGACGTCGCCACGTTTCAGCGCGCTGGAATTCGCCCCGCGTGTCGGCCAACCGGGCGAACTCCCAGAGCGTAGTGTGCAAAAACCAGCCGAGCCAAACACTCTCCCCTTTCCCCGCGTGACCGATTCGGTTCATTCCATCGTTCCAGTCGCCCGTGCCGATCAGCGGCAAGCCGTGACTCCCTACCGACAGGCTGCGATCAAGCGCGCGAGCGCAATGCTCAAACAAAGTCCCGCGCTGTTCGGATACCGCCGGCTCGAAGTACGATTCGTCTTGTCCCTCCGCGAGCACTGGCCCTTCGAGGAAGGGAATCTGCTCGTCGAGAAGACCGATATCGCCAGTTACCTCAAGGTAGTGGATGACCGTATATGGCAGCCAGAGCAGATCGTCGGAGATGCGGGTCCGCACCCCTCGACCAGACGGCGGATGCCACCAGTGCTGGACGTCGCCTTCAACGAACTGTCGCGCCGCGGCCCGCAGTAAATGTTCGCGTGCGACTTCACGATTCGCCGCCACCAGCGCCATCACATCTTGCAGCTGATCGCGAAAACCATATGCCCCTCCCGCCTGATAGAATGCCGATCGCGCCCAGACGCGACAAGCAAGAGTCTGGTAGAGCAGCCAGCGGTTGAGCAGCACATCCATAGACCGGTCGGGTGTCGTCACCCGCAGCGCGCCAAGAACATTGTCCCAGTGTTCTCTTACTGCACGTAAAATCTCATCAATGTCCGCTGTCCGGTAGCGCACGACCAACGACTGCGCCTCTTCCCTGGTCGTCGCCTCACCGAGGAAAAAGAGGATCTCGGCGCGGCCTCCCGGAAGCAGTTCCACCGTCCTCTGGAGGGCCGCACAGGGGTCAAGGCCGGCGCCGACCTTTCCTGAGAATCGCTCCCCTCGCTCGAGGGAAGCTGGATGATCGAGGGTACCGTTGCGACCAAGAAATTCGGTCCGGTCGCCCGTCCACGCAGTCTGGCGCCCACCAAGGTCAGCAAATGCCACACGTCCACCAAACTCATTGTTCCATACATTCCGCGCGAACATCGCCCCGGTTTTGGGATCGATCTCAGTAACCGTGAATGGCGCGGCGACGCTCCGCGAAACACCGAGGACCCATTCAACATACGCAGTCACAGAGAGACCTCTGGATCGGCCCGACTGATTTTCGATCGTGAGGCGAGAGATTTTGATCGGGTCCGCAAGCGGGACGAACTGCAGAAGTTCCAGCGAGACGCCGTGAGACGCGTGCGCGAAGCGGCTGTAACCCTGGCCGTGTCGGGCGCTATAGGACCAGGCCTCTTCGCGGATCGGCAGCACCGTCGGACCCCACAGCTCACCACTGTCTTGGTCGCGGACGTAGATCGTCTCGCCCGGCGGGTCGCCGACCGGGTCATTCGACCACGCAGTGAGCTGATTCTCACGACTGTTGAGTGACCACGTATGTCCTGAGCCTGACTCGGAGACCTGGAAGCCAAAAGAAGGATTGGCGATGACGTTGATCCAGGGTGCTGGTGTCCATTGCCCCTCACCGAGGATGGTCACGTATTCACGCCCATCCGGAGTAAACCCGCCGAGGCCATTAAAGAATTCAAGGACAGGGCGTGGGGGTGGAACGTCTGGTGGTTGCGAAGAAGACAAACGTCGCGGTGGCGGGGCAGTAGTTTCGCTCCGCTGCACCCGCGACACCTGCTCAGCGAGGGTCCCCCGGCGACTCCAGAGTACCACTCGTGCAGCCGTCTGGAGCAACGTACGGTCTTCCGCCGCAAGGAGGTCTGTTCGCAACAGAAACACGCTCCCGAGCGAGTCGGGCTTCTCTTGCCGCGCGCGGGACTGACTCATCCGGACCAGAGTTTCTAGTGAAGCTTGGAGATCTTGCGCGTAGGATGAGGCTTTTTCGTTCAGGATCACAAGATCGACCGCTAATTGCTTCATCCGCCAGTACTCATGGGCGCGAAGCAACTGCCGAACGAGTTCGCGATCCTCAGCTTCATCAATCCGCACGAGGACGATCGGGACGTCACCAGAAATACTGTACCGCCAAAGGGCTGACGGACCTTGAGTATTACGAGCGAGCACTTCGGACGATGGTCGCAGCGTAGGGTCCGAGAACAGAATCCGACTAGCGAGGTCTTGGAAAAGATGGGCCTCATCATGCCCAATGCCGAGATGATAGAGTTGCACTTGGGCCTGAGTCCACGCCATGGTGACCGCGCGGTCAAACGTCATCGGATCATGATATTTGTCGGCCAAGGCGAGCGCCTCGTCGCGCGTTGAGGCGACCAGGGTCGAGAATGTGATATGAGCGGTAGCGCCCGGCGCAAGTCGCACGCGACGCCGGAGGCTGACAATCGGGTCGAGCACCGCGCCAATCGTATTAGAGAGCGGGCGGCCGTCGATCACTGACATGGGCGTCCGGATCCCACGTCCGCGGCCGAGAAACCGGGCGCGGTCCGTCTCAAATTGCACGCTCCCCATGGTCTCTCCCTCGAATACAGCCACGTGTGCCGCCCAGACCTGCGGTTCACCCTGGGACCGTGGTCGGCGGGTCACAAGCAAGGCACTGAGCGCGGGGATAAATTCGGTCTGCACGAACAAGTTGGAAAACGCGGGGTGGGCTACATCGGCAGAAGGGAGAGTCAGCACCATCTCGGCGTATGAGGTCAGCTCGATCTCTCGGGTCCGCGTCCCCAGATTCGTGATCGATACCCGGCGTACCTCCGCATCGTCTTCAGGCGACACGATCACTTCAAGGGTGGTCGCGATCGTCCCGTCGCGCCGCTGAAACTCCACTCGATCTTCCGAAAACACTACGTCATAGGTATCCGGTTCGACGCCACTCGGTTGGTAGGCAGCCGACCAGACCGCGCCACTGCGCCCGTCGCGAAGAAAGACGTAGGTCCCCCAGCAATCACGCGTGACATCCTCACGCCACCGCGTGACGGCGAGTTGATGCCAGCGACTATATCCGGAGCCCGCCGTCGTCACCATCACTCCGTATCGCCCGTTGGAGAGTAAGTGCGTGTGAGGGATTGAGTCATGCGGAGAGGTGAAACGACGAAGGATCGGCGGGACAAAGTCGCGGACATGCGCGGCCGCTTTGACTTCGTCAGTCCGTGGCCGGGCGACGGCTACGTCGCGCGGGGTTCGTTCTTGCAGCAGCAACTCAGTCGCCTGCACGATCGGTTCGCCGTGGAAGCGCGCACGCATGATCCCGTCACGAAGAACGTTTGCTATCGCCACCAGTGACATTCCTTGGTGGTGTGCCATGTACGCGCGCACGATCGCCACCCGTTCGCCCTCAGGCAGCCGTGCACTGGTGTAATCGAGGGCCTCGTAAAAGCCGTACCGGCCGCTCGCGCCAGCTTCGGTAAGGCGAGTAAAATTTTGTGCCGCCGCTTCCGGGTCGATCATCGCCGCCAACGCCGTCGCGTAGGGGGCGATGACCAGATCTTCGCTAAGTCCGCGCTCGAGTCCTAGGCCCGGTACGCCAAAATTCGCATACTGATAGGTCAGCTCCAAATCACGCGCGCTATACGCTGATTCCGAAATCCCCCACGGCACATTGCGCTCAGCTCCATACTTTATCTGCCGACGGACGATAAAATGATACGTCTGATCCAATAAACTCTCTGGCGGAGAAGACATCACCAGCAAAGGCATCAGATACTCGAACATTGACCCCGACCAGGAAACGAGGGCTGCGCCCCGATCGACAGGCGTGAGGGGGCGACCAAGGCGAAACCAATGTGCTGACGGAACTTCGCCTTTGGCGATGGCAACGAAACTTGCAAGCCGGGCCTCGGAGGCGAGCAGGTCGTAACAATTCGAATCGAGGCTGCCGTCACTGACCCGGTAGCCGATCGAGAAGAGCTTGCGGGTCGAGTCGAAAAGAAAGCCAAATTCCATCGCCGTGAAGAGTTTCTTCGTGAGCTGGACAAGAGTCGTAATGCGGCGGTTGAGCGCTCGGGCGGCCACGGCAGAACGCTCTAAACTCTCGATGAGAGCATCATGGTGCGCCTCGGCGCTACTCCGTGCAACCCTCTCGTCCGTTGCACGGGTGCGGAGCGCCGTGAGTTCACGGATGGCAGTCTCGCAATAATCTGGTACGTCGGCCAGGATCGGGAAGGAAACAAAGGGATGCTCGATTCCTGACCAGCCTAATGACTGCTCAGAAGTTATGGCGCGATTTGCCACGGCATTCCCTGAGATGAGTCGCACCCAGAGAAATGTTTCATCGAGATCACGCATATGGCTCTTGATGCCCTCCCGTACAGCCTCCGCCCAGACAAGGACCTCCGCATTCGCACCGTCACCTCGCTCCGCAGTTAGGGTGCAGGCGATGTCGAGTATGGTATCAGCGCGGGTGTCGAGTTCGGTGAGGCGCACGAGCCACTCTTCTGGGGTCACAGGGGGCGAGCTGAGTAAGGCACTAAGGGCATCAAGAGCCTCGCCTAGGTGTTTGGAGGTGACCGTTTGGGTGCGCCGATCGTTGGAGAGCGCGCGTGCCGTTTCACGAACAAGCAAGACGGCATCGGCAATGCCGGAAAGTACCTGCGGGCCGAGCACTGGGCGGGTTAACATTTCCTGGCACGCCTGTCCCAGGGCAAGGAGATGACCGGCGAGGTTACCACTGTCGACCGAGGAAACGTATTTCGGGTCGAGCGGGCGGAGGTCACGCGTGTCGTACCAATTATAAAAGTGACCGCGAAAACGCTCGAGACTGTTCATCGTCGCAAGCGTGGCTTCGAGCCGCTCAACCGTCGTCAGGGTTCCCAGCCAGCCAAAATCGTGAGCGGCAACGGTGGATAGCAGATAGAGACCGAGGTTGGTGGGTGAGGTGCGATGAGCCACGACGGGTTGCGGCTCTTCCTGAAAGTTGTCGGGGGGAAGCGCGTGGTCTTCTGACCTGACCAAGGTTTCGAAGAACCCCCAAGTCCGGCGCGCGGTGAGCCGGAGCATACGCGCACTGCTTGACGAAAGCGCCGCCTCCTCGGCCGCGCGCGGCGGCAGACTGATCCAGCGTGCCACCGCCGGTGACAGGAACCAGAGGATAATAAACGGCGCTGCGGCCGGCCACACTTCCGGCCGCGCGAACACAACCAGAAGGGCGACAACGGCCAGCACTACGGCCCCGGCCATGCGCCGATAAAACCCGCCCAGGGTCAAGTCGAAGCCGGACTTCGCCTGCGCCGCCGTTGTCCACTCGAGCAGATTTTGGCGTGACACGCAGAGGCGGAAGGACGTCCGGGCGATGGCGTCGACCATGAGCCACACTTGATGGGCGAGTAATGTTGCCGCGAGCACAAACTGTGACGCGGCGAGGCCGAGGTCGGTGCCGACCGTGCGAAGGTAGTTCCGCTTCGAGATCCCGCGGCGCCGCGGGAACAGCTCAGTAAGGAGGGGCAGCAGGACAGGGAGGGCGAGAACGGCGAGGATAAACCTTGCCCACATCGCCGGCGAAGCAAACGGCAATGCCCACGCGGCAATTAAGGTCAGAAAGGCGGCTGGCGCCGACAAGGTGCGACGAAGATTGTCGAGCATCTTCCAGCGACCCATCAGGGGGATTGCGGTATGGACTCGTCTGCCACTCGCGTCGACCGTGTGCCCCAAAATCCACGGCAGCAATTGCCAGTCACCGCGTGCCCAGCGATGCTGGCGGGCCGCGGCAACCTCGTAATGCGAGGGAAACTCTTCGAAGAATTCGATATCGGTGATCAGCCCCGCCCGCGCGAAGATGCCTTCAAAGAGGTCGTGGCTCAACAAGGCATTCTCCGGCACGCGTCCGGCGAGGGCTGCCTCGAAGGCATCGACGTCGTAGATCCCTTTCCCGGTATACGACCCCTCGGCGAGCAGGTCCTGATAGACATCGGAGACGGCAAAGGCGTACGGGTCAATACCCCCGGGGCCCGAAAAGATCCTCTGGAAAAGGGATCCCTCGCGATCAGTAGGGAGCGACGGCGTGACCCGCGGTTGCAGCACGGCGTACCCATCAACCACTCGGCCCACGCGGGCATCGAACCGCGGTCGATTAAGCGGATGCGCCATCGTGCCCACCAACCGAGAAGCGGCTCCTCTCGGCAGCCGTGTGTCGGCATCGAGGGTAATGACATAGCGGACGCCGGCAGGGGCGATCGGCATTTGTCCGCCGGTTGGCAAAAAGCTCGTGTCGGTTGCGCCGCGTAGCAAACGGTTAAGTTCATGGAGTTTCCCCCGTTTCCGTTCCCATCCGATCCACTTTTGCTCGCTCTCGTTCCACCGACGCTGGCGATGAAAGAGAAAAAATCGCGTACCATCTTCTGGGGCCGGTCCGTGGCGTCGGTTGAGGCGCGCGATCCCTTCAGCCGCCGCCGTCAACAGTTGATCATCATCTGGCAAGCGTTCCTGGGGTGCGTCCAACCAGTCAGACAGGAGTGCGAAGCGAAGATCGCCATCAGGATTCGCCAGATAGTGGACTTCTAGTCGTTCAATCTGCTCCTCAATATCAGAGAGGTTGGTCAGAAGAGTTGGCATGACGACCATGGTTCGAAAACTCGTCGGCACTCCGTCACGGAATTCCACCTTGGGTAACGCGCGTGGCTCAAGCAGCGCCGTGACTAGGCGATTCACGAGTGTGACCGCCAGGTCCGAGGCCGGAACCGCGGCCAGCAGCCCGAGCAACGTCAGACCTACCGGGCCAACCCCAGAGTCGTGCGCATGAAGGAGGAGGAATGCGAGAATGAATCCGCTGATAGCTGTGATCGTTCCGAGGTACCCAGGCGTTGCATCGGTGGCATAGGTGGAACGAAGCCAGCCTTTTGCCGACGCACGGAAGCCGAGTTCCTTCTCGAAAGCGGCACGTCCTTTGGAGATGAGGTAGTAGCCGGGGTCTTCCTGCCGGTTCTCCGCTAGAGGACCGGTTCCCTGGGTCTTTGCTTGGGCGCGCTTGATTTGGAGAATGACCCGGCGCGCGACTTCGAACTCCGAGTATCTTGAACTCCGTGCCAACTCCTCGATCGCGTGCCGATAGCGGTCGCGTGTCGCAAACTCCATAGCGGCAAAATTACTGCCGGATCGGAGTGCCTCATCGACCAAGCTGACACTCTCAAAAAATTCTGTCCAGTCGAAGGCCGACATCAGCCGCATGCTGGTGATCACGTTGCGCACGGTCACATTCATTGCCTCTTGCCGCTGGTGTTCGACGCGGACGACTTCATCGGCCGTCGTCCCTTGAGCCGCCAGGCGGTCGTCCAGCCAGCGAAGAGCCGGGACCACAGCCGGGTCTTGATCGCGGAGCCGAAGGACGAGCTGCACCGCGAAGGCGATTTCTAAAGGGGCTTCTTCGAGTCGCCGCAGGGGAGCCGTTGCAGTCGATGCAACTGATCGGCCGCCGAGTCCCAGCAGGCTGTCGGCGAGCACGTCAGCTGCTTGCCGTGCCGCTCGTCCGTGTACGATTTGCTCTGCCAGGCGCCGGAGATTTTCAACGAGGACTACCCGTAAGGTGATCGCCACTGCCCACAGCTCGCCAATCGTTAAAGGCTGTACGCATTGGTAGGCGCGCACGAACCGCCGCAGCGTCTCTGGGTCGAACCGGCTATCGGTATGGGCGACGAACGCCCACGCCAGCCCGAAGACGCGTGGATAGCCTTGGAGATGGCCCCGAGCCAGCTTGGGTAATTCTCGATAAAAGCCGGGCGGCAGATCGTCGCGAATCTCTCGCAGTTGTTCGTCCACGACGTGGAAGTTATCCACCAACCATTCCGCCGCGGGGGTGATAACGCGTTCTTCGCGAATCGCCTGAGCAATCGTACGGTAAGCGTCGAGTAGGACGCGCCCGTTCTCACGGACGCGCGATAGTAGTCGATGATCGCCGCGGGCCTCGGCAGTGGTATGCTGGGCGGCGGCAAGGCTCTCGGCGTGCTGTTCAAGCCGCTCGGGGCTGAAGAGTTCTGAACGAATCGGCTCTGCGGGCGGTGGAAGAGTAACAAACCATGAACGGAGAGTGTAGAGCAGATTCTGAGGAGAGAAGAAATTCAAATCACGTTCCTTGAGGTCATCCCGACAGGTAATGCGAATCCTAGGGCGATCCGATTCTCATCAAGGTGAGTCCTAAGAACGGATTCGAGAAGTAACATGGGTCAACTCTCAATCACGTTATCGCGATTTTTGGCAAAAGCAACAGAATATCTTATGCCGGCGAAACATCTCTTGCCTCACACCGAAGGCGTTGGTTGGGACGATGCCTGCGGCACTCTCATCCTCTTTCTGTTCAACGCGAGATGATAGCATCGCCCCCGGTGGTCTTGCAGCCTCAGCGTAAGCCTTGTTGTCCTGCGCCTTGTTCGCACAGGCACGCCACTGGGTGAGCGTGCGCGCAGCCCGACCTCGCACGCCTGGGTTGGCGGCAGAGCCAGCGGCAAAGTCGCTTCTTCCCGATCCGGGAACAAAATGAGCGCTTCAATCTTCCAGGCCTTAGTTCTTTTTTCGTAGACCTGCACCGTTTGGACGGCACCTGGCTTTGCTCTCCTATTGGTTACGCGCACGCGCGCGTACACTCCTGCGTTTCCCCCGCTGTGTTCGTTCCGCGTGCTGATGTCGACCGTTCCGCATTGCAACAGCACGCAGTTAAAACTGGGCCAGACGAGGTCCCGGAGCCACCCCAAGAGGTGCCGGGTGGTGCATAGTACGCTCCAGGGCATTGCTATCTTGCCGTCCCTATCTTTATCCATCTGAAGCTCAGAACTAGTCGGCTAATACCTTTCGCGTCTCGGTATTTTCTGTTGCCCGGAAGTTTCTTCGTTTCCGGTATGCGTGCCAATTAGGTAAGGAACAAGCTGGGCAATAAGAATGCCACTCGTAGAGAGAAAAAGAGGCCAAAAAACAGGCAGCACTGTGCAACCTCGCTCAGGGTGAGTATGCCGCTGCTCTCCCCTATTTTGAACGGTTACTGCAGAAGGAACGTGACAATCGAATCTACACCCTGTACTGGCTTCTGGCCAGTGTACATACCTCCGGAGTCCACGGCTTAGAAGAACGGCTGGCTGAGGTGGGACGGTGACAGGATCTGAACGGAGAGGAACAACGGCTGGTTCAAGACCTCTTACTGACAGCGGGTAAAAGTAGCCTAGAAACAGAGCCAGCGCGAGCGGAGCAGTATATTTTGCAGGCAATGCATATTGCTCCCTCTCCGGAAGGGACCGCTCTGTTAGCAGCGGTAGAACAGCGAAAGACTGAGCAAACTCGTCATAGGCGAAGACTGCTTCAGACCCCTGTCGAGGTTACGTAGGAAGACGAACAGGATCTCAGCCCGGAGTCCCCCGTTCGGTCAATTACCCAAGTGTTGCTCCAGAGCCTCAAGCTGGACCGGCAAAGGCATCAGACACGGAGAAGAAAAATTCTTCGACAGATGGTGGTAAGAGGAGTCCAGCTAACACTCGTGGTCGGTGGCCTCTATGGCTACGCTCAGGTGCATAAGGTACCCGTGCCCTCTCCTCCCCAAGAGAAAGAGATCACGAGGCGAGATGAGAAGTTGACTGCCCGTCCGCAAGAGCGGCCGTACTCTTTGCCTTCTCCTGAAACGACGGACAGGCAAGAGCAAGAGACGGTGAGAGGCAATCTGAAAGAGACAGACTGGATGGCTTTTCCCCTCGCGCAACCTTCACGAGAAACCTCTCAGGGCGAAACGGAAATTTCCGCTCCAGAGGTGTCCCGTCGAGGAGGCTCCACGGTGGCAGAAACGCCTCGGGTCCCTGACGGAGCTACACGAGGAGTTAGTATGAGTCCTATATTGGGAAAGGAACAACTTGCCAGGGAGAAAACTACGGGGGCTGAGCCAAGGCGGCAGCTGAGTACGGGAATAAGCAGTACCGAGACTCCGCCGTGACACGGTGGCGTCTTCCTCGAGCACTTGCATAGGCCTAGATTTGTTGCATGCAGCGGTTGAGCTGCCAGTCTTAAGAGCTATTGCATTTGCGTTACCGCCTGTGTGTTCCCCTCCTCGGGTACGCGAAGTAACCTAGTCCATCGGGACGAAGAGGAGAAAATCCTACAGATAAGCGTCATTTGCGGTACTCTGCGAAAAGATCTCTATTAGCTGAGCCTGACAGAGATCTTCTTTATCCTACGACTGTGGACCCATCTGAGCTACAGCCAGACGTGGCGCAGTTTATGCGTCACCATAGGTACGCGCCCCAACCTGTGGGATGGAAGAACAGCCGGTTCCCTATCGATAGAGAAAGCATAATGGCATATACACCTGAGCAAGTGGCGGCGATTGCACGGCAAACAGCAGCCAAGGTCGGCTGTGAAGCATTGCGTTGGTGGCCTGACGTGGGCGATCCCCGTTGGTTACGCATTGAGGCCGAGTTGCGCCTCGCTCACAGCCAATCTCGTACTATTCGTCTGCTTGCCTTCCTTGGCCTTGAGAGTAAGGAAGGTCTCTTTCCTACCTGGGCCAGTGGGCTGGGGCGTCGGCCGTCTTGCTATGACGCGGCAACGCGAGACAATAGAGGCAAGGGGCTGAGGTGGGAGGAACACTAATGAAGACGATGTTCTCTCTTCTGCCCGCGGGGATTCTCACCCCGGGTGGAACTTTATCGCTCGCTAAGATAGAGACGTGCTCACAGCTGCCGAGGCTCGGTACCACCTGTACCCCCCCTGCAGGAATAGTGCCCCACAGGAGCCTCGTCTGATGATGCGGTCTGGAGAGCCCGTCGTGCAACTCCTTTGCGACTATCCTGCGCCACCTCCTTTCACTACCTTTCAGGAACTCTCCCTCTCCCAGCTCCTCACCTTTGCTGCCGAGCTGCGAGAAATCCAACCGGACCCAGATTGGCCTCCAGAGCGCCAGGCCAGTCTGGCGCGGGATAAAGGCTTGCTGGCCCAAGCCCTTATCTTAGCCCGGCACGGCAAGCGCATATTCTTTGCCGAAGACGAGAACGGCTGGTATTTCGCGGCCGAGTAACCTGAGAGCAGAGCTACGAACGTACCTCTTCTCCCTCCTCCCATAAAGCAGCTTTTTCTTTATAGGCATACTCCAAATGCTATAGAAGTAGGTGCGGAGCGTCTCCGGGTCGAACCTACTGTCTGTAGGCGCAACGGGCATCTACTGTCTTAGAGGAAAGGTGCTGCTAAACTGGACTTCACCCAATTGAGAGAATCGTGATGGTGTGCGGACCTGAGTCTGTTTTCCTATGCTACAATCTTTGCCACAAACAGTGTGTAAGTTCTTCACTCTTAGTTCAGGTTGTCAATACGAAAAAGGTCAGGAGGAAATTCAGTGCGCTCATCGCTCATCACCGTCCTGTGGTGGAACCTGGCCGTACTTCTCACTCCTCAGCCAACAGAGGCGGAAGTTCAGCAGTATCTCGTCAACAATGGCATGACCGAAGCGGCGGCGTGGATCTCGCCGAACGCGGTTGTCAGCGGAGATCTGTATGGCCCGGTCGGAGAAACTACGGCCAAGCATCTCCACTGGAACGTGACGCAGTATCTTACCCCAGAAGGGATTCTTCCGTCGCTTCCTGCCGTCACCGACACACAAGGCTCCCCGACCGACGGCCTCTGGTCAGTCGGCACCCGCTACATGAAGGCAGAGCGTTTTCAGTTGTTCGGGGACTATTTTTATGGGTTTCGCCTTGATTCGTCTGCGTCGATCTTCGCGTGCAATGAGGAAGATCTCGGCATCCAGGCTAATCATAATACCGAGCAAGCGCCGCTTGGCCTCATCCCGGTTGCACAGCGAAAAACCCTTGATCAGATGCAGACGTTAGCCTTCAGTTTGGCGACCCTCGTGCGGACCGCTACGAATGGCAGTAAATGTAAAGCCGGTCCGTCCTTCAATCGAGGGCGGACGAGTCTCGTGCTTTCGTTCGAGCAGCTCAATGGGAGTCGTTCTCTCATCTATTGGATCACCCTCTATGATTCGAAGAACACGCATTTTCACGGCGTCTACTGTGACCTCTGCTTTTCACAGGCGATTTGGCAAATAGAGGATGATATCGACATCCTGGGTCAGTTCCGGCCACTCCTCGGCGGTGCCGTACAAAATTACGGACACGTCGATATTTTGCCGCGATTGCGATTCTTAATCGCCAACAATCCTTATTTCCGACAGGGAGTGAGTCGCAACCCGGCGGACTATCGGCTCGAGGGCGTCGCCGTCGGGGTCACGACCTTCGGCGATGCACTGATTGACGGAGGATTTGCCCACCTTACGATTCGTGACGAGGGGAGGCTGTCCGTCGGCGGGCGGCGGGCCGGTTCCCTCAGTGATAATATTAACTGAAAGTTACTAATTCTCTCGTTGCTCCAGTCGTGGGTTAATTTCGCCGCCGTGAGACCCTTGAACAGGCCATGGCTACGAAAGAGGCGCAGCGTCAGAACGCCGGCCGAGCGACCCGGCCTTGTTGTCACATATAGTAATCGAAATCCCGTTCCGTCCGCACCCGGCGGCGAACACGAAAAATATGGGCGGGCACGACTTGGGGATTCAGTTCGACGTAATTGCGTGCCCCCTGCCAGAGGAAACGGGCGTCGCTGAGCAAATCATGCACTTGGTATGGTTGGCGGGGGTCAAGTCCCAACGTTTCAAGCGAAAGCTCTAGCCAACCCGAGTGGGCGTGGTGGGGATCGAGGTTCACCACCACCACGATCACATTGGCGAAGTCCTCGCTGGCTTTGCTGTAACAAATGAGCTGATCGTCCGTGACCGGGTGAAAGGACAAACTGCGGTCACTGTGGAGCGCCGGGTTCTCGCGCCGGATGCGGTTCACGCGCGTAATCATATCCGCGAGGCTCTCCGGCCGGCCCAGATCCCAGTGCTTGATTTCGTACTTTTCCGAGTCGAGATACTCTTCGCTGCCGAACTCGCGGGGACGACTTTCGCACAGCTCAAACGCCGGGCCATAGATGCCGTAATTGGCTCCCAGCGTCGCCGCTAAGACCAGGCGCGTAGTAAAGGCCGACCGGCCTCCCAATTGGAGATACTCCGGCAGAATGTCAGGCGTGTTCGGCCACAGATTGGGACGAAAATATTCGCGCACCTCTGTCTGCGTCAACTCGGTGAAGTATTGCGTGAGTTCTTGTTTCGTGTTTCGCCACGCGAAATAGGTATAGGACTGGCTGAAGCCAAGCTTAGCCAAGCCGTACATCACCTTGGGGCGAGTGAACGCCTCGGCGAGAAAGAGCACTTCGGGATGCTCCTGCTTAATACTCTCAATCAGCCACTGCCAGAACCGAAAGGGTTTCGTGTGGGGATTATCGACCCGGAAGCTGCGAATTCCGTGGGTAATCCAGAAGCGCACGACCTCGCGCAATTCCTCCCACAACTCCTGCCAGTGGTCCGTAGCAAAATCCAGGGGATAAATATCTTGATACTTTTTCGGTGGATTTTCTGCGTACTGAATACTGCCGTCAGGCCGGTGACGAAACCAGTCCGGGTGTTGCTGCACATAGGGATGATCCGGGGTGCATTGAAAGGCAAGATCAAGGGCAATCTCGATCCCATGTTCTTGCGCCTTGGTGACCAGCCGCTTGAAGTCCTCAAGGGTCCCAAGTTGGGGATGCGTTGTCTTGTGTCCTCCTTCGGGTGCACCGATTGCCCATGGGCTGCCCGGATCGTCGGGGCCAGCGGCCAGCGCATTATTTTTGCCTTTGCGATAGGTGCGCCCGATGGGAAAGATCGGCGGCAGGTAGAGTACGTCAAAGCCCATTGCGGCCACGTACGGGAGATGGTCCTCACAATCCCGAAAAGTTCCGTGACGCCCGGCTTCCACCGCGCACGAACGGGGGAACAGCTCATACCAGGCGCTATAGCGTGCTTTCTCCCGCTCCACCACCACCATCAGGTCCTTGTCATACCTGACCGCCAACTGACGATCGGGATATTTTCCCACTAGCGTGGCGATCTCTGCGTTCAACGCCGAGGGGAAATCCTCGAAAAAAGCCACTCCGCGCGTCGACAGCCGCCGCGCCCATTCTTCTAGCGTAACGGCGTCTTCTCCCACGGCCCGCGCACTCGCTTCGGCGATGAGTTGCGCCCCAATCTGAAGATCGATCGCGATATCTTGCCTGGCTTCACGCTTCTTTAACAGACTGTGATACCAAGAAGTAAAGTGGTCGACCCACGCCTCTAACGTGTACAGGTAGCGTCCCAGCGTCGTGACCGAAAACTCCCCGCGCCAGCGGTCGTTACCCAGGGAACGCAGTGGGGTCTGGTGCCATTGGGTTTCCCGCTCGTGCCAGTGCAACAGAACCGCAGCGAGGACGTCGTGCCCGTCGGTAAAAATATCTCCCTCGACGGTCACGGTCTCACCGACGGTGCGTTTCACCGGAAAGTGGCCGCAGTCAAGTTCGGGCTGTACCCCCGAAATCAGCACTCGCGCCCGACCATCGTCTGCGTTCAGCGGGATTCTCTCCACCGCTACTCTCCCTCGTATTTGAAAAACGTAATTGCCAGCGGCGGTAACGTCAGGTGCAGGGAATGAAAATGGCCATGGGAAGATACCGGGCTCGCCTCTATTCCCCCGAGATTACCTTGACCGCTCCCACCATACGTCTCTGCGTCGCTATTCAAGACTTCGCGCCAGAAACCGCTATGGGGAACGCCGACCCGGTAATTGTGACGGATCTCTGGCGTGAAATTGCCGACGATCAGGAATGTATACTCGGTGGTGCGGCCGCGCCGGAGGAAACTCAGGACACTGTTATCGGTATCATTACAGTCAACCCAGGTGAAGCCTGCCCCGTCGCAGTCGCGTTCGTAGAGTGCCGGCTCGTTACGGTAGAGCCGGTTGAGATCGGTAACCCAGCGCTGCAGGCCGGCGTGCGGTTCGTACTGTAAAAGGTGCCAATCGAGGCTTTCGTCGTGGTTCCACTCGTTCCACTGGCCGAATTCCCCTCCCATAAAGAGGAGCTTTTTCCCCGGCTGGCCATACATATAGCCGAACAGCAGGCGCAGGTTGGCAAACTTCTGCCAGTCGTCGCCGGGCATCTTGCGCAACAGCGACCCTTTGCCGTGCACGATCTCGTCGTGCGACAAGGGGAGGACAAAATTTTCCGAGAACGCATACATCATGCGGAACGTGAGTTCGTTTTGATGATATTTGCGGTAGATAGGATCGCGACAGAAATAACTGAGAGTGTCATGCATCCAGCCCATGTCCCACTTCAGCCCAAACCCTAACCCGCCGACATAAGGGGGGCGAGAGACCAGCGGCCATGAGGTTGATTCTTCGGCAATGGTTTGTATCTCTGGGTAATGAGTGTAGACCTCTTCGTTGAAGCGCCGCAGGAAGGCAATCGCTTCAAGGTTCTCGCGACCCCCGTACTCATTGGGAAGCCATTGACCGTCCTCGCGGGAATAGTCGAGATAGAGCATTGAGGCTACGGCATCGATGCGCAAGCCGTCGATGTGATACTTTTCCAACCAGAACAGCGCATTACTGATCAGAAAACCGCGCACCTCATTGCGCCCATAATTAAAAATAAAACTGTCCCAGTCCGGATGCACGCCTTGGCGGGGGTCCTGGTGCTCAAACAGGTGCGTGCCGTCGAAATATCCCAGGCTGTGTTCATCCCTGGGGAAATGCGCGGGCACCCAATCGAGAATCACGCCAATCCCGCGCTGATGCAAGTAATCGATCAGGTACATGAAATCCTGCGGCGTGCCGTAACGGCTAGTCGGCGCAAAGTAGCCGCTGACTTGGTATCCCCAAGAGCCGTAAAATGGGTGTTCCATGATCGGGAGGAGTTCAACATGAGTGAATTCTCGTTGTTGGACATAGTCGGCGAGGGCGTGCGCCAGTTCTCGATACGTCAACGGGCGGTGGTTTTCTTCCGGCACTCGCCGCCAGGAACCCAAGTGCACTTCATAGATGGCCATAGGGGCGTCAAGCGCATTGCGTCGTCTCCGGCTGCCCATCCAGTCCGCATCCTGCCACTCGTAACCGAGATCCCACACTATCGAAGCGGTTTGCGGCGGCACCTCGTTGTAAAAGGCAAATGGGTCCATTTTATCAACCCGGTAGCGGTTGACTCCCGAGACGATATGGTACTTGTACACCGCTCCTTGCTCGACCCCGGGGATAAAGCCTTCCCAGATGCCCGAAGATGCCTTTGAATACAGACAGTGAGTATCCTTCTGCCAACCGTTGAACGCTCCGATCACTGAGACGCGGGTAGCGTTAGGCACCCACACGGCAAAAGAGGTTCCTGCGACGCCCCCTTGCCACGACGGGTGGGCGCCGAGTTTCTCATACAGGCGAACGTGGGTTCCTTCGTTGAAGAAGTGAAGATCTTGATCGCCGAGCAGCGTGCTTTCGACGCGGACAATTTGGGTCTGAGGCTGCTCCTGTTCGGGCGATGGTGGAGTGCTTTCGATGTGATTCAGCATAATGGTTAACCTTTGTACTCATTCTCAGCTGTCGGGTTCATGCCGCGGGTTCCAGCAGTTGCAAAATTCCTTGCAGCGGGATTGGCACCCAATCGGGGCGGTGGTTCAATTCATAATTCAGTTCATAGATAGCCTTTTCTAAGAGGTAGGCGTCGAGCAGGATCTGTAATTCCGCTCGGGTATGGGGGAGGAAGCGCGCCTGCTGGGCGCCTTCGAGATAGGTTTGCGTGAAGGCCACCGAGACCCATACGTGCCAGAATCGTGCCCAGGGTTCTAGCAGTGCCAGCCCTTCGGGGTGGGAGTTGAGCATGCCTTTATGACGTTGATCGAGCAAACCCGTATACGCCACATAATGGAAAGATCGGAGCATACCGGCCACGTCTCGCAGTGGCGAACGTTTAATCCGGCGCTCGCCGAGTGGGCGGAGCGGCTCCCCCTCGAAATCAATGATGACAAAATCCTTCCCGGTATGCAGCACCTGTCCGAGATGGTAGTCCCCATGATAACGCGTCCGCATCGCGGTGATCTTCGATTGCAGGAGGGAACGAAACCGGCGCTGAATCTCGGCCTCTAACCCCAGCACCTTTTGCGCGTCGCCGACCACGGGTTCGACCAGATTTTTCAGGCGTCGGCGCAGCAGTTGGAAAGATTGCGCCGCCAGGCTGCGCATCGACTGATAGATCGAGTGTTGATACAGCGTGGAAAACGCTTCCGGCGCGAACTGCGGATCGCGTGTGTCTGACGCCAGGGCCAGGTGTAGTTCGGCGGTCCGCCGGCCCAGCAACTGCGCCGACGCCAGGTAGGAACCGATGAGTTCACTCGCCAGCGCCGGGGACGGCTCTTCAATGAGCGCGAGAATAGATTTTTGCGTTACCTCGGGGCGGACGGTAGGTGGTTGCGCCAGCGCCGCCTCAAAGTAACGGCCCAGCGCGTCAAGCGTAAAATTCCAGGCGTCGCCTTGATTCGCGACAAATTCGTGGAGAATGGCGATCGTCACCGGCTCACCTTTACTGCGGCGATATTCGAGCGCACCGGCGACCGCAGCAGTGTGGGTGAAGGACGTCTTCTCGGTTAAGAAACGGCCGATTTCCAGGTCCGGGTTGGTCCCTGCATCAACCCGGCGCAAGAGCTTGAGAATAAACTTATCACCATACTGAATCGAGGTGTTACTCTGCTCGGCCTTCAGCAGCGAGGGGCTGAGCATGGTATCGGCGGGATTATAGACCTGTCGCAACTTGGGCGCGGGTACACCGACGATCTCGCCAAGAGCGTCCTTGCAGCGACGCCGACGGGCAATGGCATCGAGAAGAGCCTGACAAAACCCGCTTTCTCCTACCGCCTCGAACAACAGCCCGGTGCTGTCTTTCCCCTGAAGGCGAGCAACCACGGCCTGCGGGGTCTCCCGTTGAACCTGCTCCGCGCGCTCACCGGTCGCGGCTGCCAGGGGGAGAATGTACACTTCAGGGTCTCCGTCGGTGTACCCTACCAACACTGAGATTACGTAGGCTACGCCCGAACTGTAGGGAAAGCGCAGGATGTTCGGCAGAGTAAGAGAGCGAATCTGCCGCGCTTTGCCGCCAAACCAGCGGCGGCCTTTGAGGTACTCGGTCAGAATGGTAGCCAAGGCGGTGGTATCTTCTTCTTGGAAGAGCAGTTCCCACTCGCCATTGACTTTGAGCGTCGGCACTTCCACGGCTGGGGCAGAAACCGTGACTTGGTTCGCCGCCGGCGTTTCCAGCGTAAACCAGAAAAAAGAGTGTGGCCCCAGCGTCAGCAAATACGGCAACTCACCGATCAGGGGGAAAGCGACCCGACCAAACATCTCGATCGGTTGCAGCCCGCGGAACGCGGACAGGTCTAATTCCACGTATTGCACAAAGCGTGAGAGATTGGCCACTACCAGAACACATTCATTCTGATAGCGACGCAGGAAGGCGATAATCTTGTTGTTCTCCGGCTGGAGAAATTCGAGCGTGCCCCGCCCGAACGCTTTGTAGCGCTTGCGCAGGGCGATGAGACGCTTCATCCACCACAGGAGCGAATGGGGGTTGTTTTGCTGGGCTTCGACATTTATCGCCTCGTAGTGATACTCGGGGTCAATAATGATCGGCAGATACAGCCGTTGGGGGTTGGCGCGAGAAAACCCCGCGTTGCGGTCTGCGCTCCACTGCATCGGCGTCCGTACGCCGTTGCGGTCACCCAGATAGACATTATCCCCCATGCCAATTTCGTCGCCATAATAAATGATGGGGGAGCCTGGCAGGGAAAACAGCAAGCCGTTCATCAGCTCGATCCGCCGCCGGTGATTGCCTAACAAAGGGGCGAGGCGGCGGCGAATGCCGAGATTGATGCGGGCCTGGGGGTCCTGGGCATAGACACGGTACATGTAGTCGCGCTCTTCGTCGGTGACCATCTCTAACGTCAGCTCATCGTGGTTGCGTAAAAAGATACCCCACTGGCAGTTCTCAAGAATCGCCGGGGTTTGCTGCAAAATGTCGATGATGGGGAAGCGATCTTCGGTGTGGATAGCCATAAACAGACGCGGCATGAGCGGGAAGTGAAAGTTCATGTGGCACTCATCGCCCGCGCCAAAATAGGCAGCCGCATCCTCGGGCCATTGGTTGGCCTCGGCGAGCAGCATGCGACCGGTAAACTGCCGGTCCATGTGTCGTCGCAGGTCTTTCAGAAAAGCATGAGTTTCTGCAAGATTCTCACAATTGGTGCCATCGCGTTCGTACAGATACGGGACCGCGTCAAGTCGCAAGCCATCGACCCCAAGTCCAAACCAGAAATCGACGACTTGGGTGATGGCTTTGCGCACCGCGGGATTGTCATAGTTGAGATCCGGCTGGTGGGCATAAAATCGGTGCCAGTAGTAAGCATGAGCTACCGGGTCCCAGGCCCAGTTGGATAATTCAAAATCTTTGAAGATGATGCGGGCATCTTGATACTTCTCGGGTGTCTCGCTCCAGACATAAAAATTACGCCAGGAGCTACCCGGCTTCGCCCGTCGCGCACGCTGGAACCAGGAGTGCCGGTCGGACGTGTGATTCAGCGCGAGTTCGGTGATAACGCGAATGTCCCGCCGGTGGGCCTCACGGAGAAATACCTCGAAGTCATTCAGCGTTCCATAGGTCGGATGGACGTCGGTGTAATCCGACATGTCATAGCCGTCATCGCGAAGCGGGGAAGGACAAAACGGCAGCAACCACAACGCTGTGATTCCGAGGTTCTGGAGGTAATCCAGCTTGTCAGTCAGCCCGCGAAAATCCCCGACTCCGTCATCTTCGCTGTCGGAAAAAGCCCGCACATGGACTTCGTAGATGATGGCATCTTTGTACCAGAGCGGGTTCTCGTCTAATTGATGATCATTATTTTTCTTGGCACTCATTGAGGTTTTCCACAGGAGCAAGGGTTGTACCGCGGCAAAAATACCCAAAGCGAGGGACAATTGTATTGAGTAAAGCTACAAGTGTGAGAATTTCCCACCATGACGTCGTGCTAATACGACACCGCCGCGCGCCCTTGTAATTAAGCGATTTGCACAATTATCCCTTCGTTAGCACGGAGCGTAAGAGTGCCGGTTACTTCCTCGCCCTCGCGATCGAGTTCTGTCGAAAGGCAAATATGGCCGTGCCCCTTGGCGTGCATAAAGGGCACTAAGGCAGCACTAAAATTGAGCACGATGAGAAATTGGTTTCCGCTGCCCGTCCGCGTATAGGCCAGAACCTGCTCATCTACTCCTGCTGGTCCTGCAGCTCCCGTCGATCCTACGGGCGCATACGCGCCATTGTGAAGGGCAGGCGCAGACGCGCGCAACTTCAGGAGACGCCGATACAAAGTCAGCAGCGAGCGCGGGTCGTGCCTTTGCGCCACGACATTGACCTCCATAAAATCATCGGCCAGCGGTAACCAGGGAGTGCCGGAAGTAAATCCGGCCTGCCGTTCAGCGCTCCATTGCATGGGAGTCCGTTCCGGATCACGCCCCAAGCCTCGACCGGGAACGTTCTTTTCCCAGGGGTCCTGGACCAGAGCGGGCGGAATAGCGACATCACGCATGCCAATTTCGTCGCCATAATACAGCGTGGGGGTGCCACGCAGCGTTAACAACAGCATCGCTGCGACCCGCGCTTGGTCTTGGCCGACACGCGTAGCGATGCGTGAGACGTCGTGGTTACCGAGCACCCAGTTGGGCCACTGTTGCGCCGACAACAGCCCTTCATAGGTGTCGATCACTTGCCGGATGATCAGCGGCTGCCACGCCACTTTCAAAAGCTGAAAGTTGAAAGGGAGGTGGACACCGGCTTCGTAATAGGCGATGAGGCGCGGCAGTGGCAAATACACTTCGCCAATCACGACGCGATCGTCATACTCATCGACAATCCGCCGCAAGAAGCCAATGACCTCCTGCAACTCAGGCAGATCGCGCGAATAGGTCGGCAGCAGTTGATAATAGGGGTCTTGCCCGGGCGTATACGCCGGATTGGGTGGATCATCGCGCAGGGCAGCCTCTTTAATCACGCGCGCCAGCGCATCGACGCGAAAGCCGTCAACGCCGCGATCCAGCCAAAACCGTAGGACCTCACCCATCGCCTGCCGCACGTCAGGGTTGCGCCAGTTGAGGTCCGGCTGTTCTTTCAAGAAAGAGTGCAAAAAATATTGGCTGGTCCGTTCGTCCCACTGCCAAGCGCTACCACCAAACACGCTGAGCCAATTATTCGGCGGATCCCCGCCGGGGGCAGGATCACGCCAGATATACCAATCCCGCTGCGGGTGCTGACGTGACGAGCGTGCGGCGAGAAACCACGGGTGCTGATCCGAAGTGTGATTAGGGATGTAATCGACCACGATTTTGATGTTCAAGCGGTGGGCCGCAGCGAGCAAGGCATCGAAGTCATCGAGCGTACCGAAAAGCGGATCGACATCGGTGTAGTTCGACACATCGTAGCCGAAGTCGGCCATGGGGGAAGGATAGAAGGGGGAGAGCCACAGGGCCGTGACCCCGAGCCAGTGGTAATACTCAAGCCGGCTGAGAACGCCGCGTAAGTCACCGACGCCGTCGCCATCACCGTCCATGCACGAGCGAGGATAGATCTGATACAACACTCCGTGTTGCCACCACCGCGGTTGCTCCATTCCTACGCACCTCCTTTCCTTTGTATATCATAAGTCGGAGAAGGAACAGCACCGTGAAAAGGTCACAATATGTGTGTGATCCTCGACTGATCGCAGGGCACGCAACGCTCACCGATCAATGGCACGTAGAACGCGCCGTACCATTACCTACTTGCCAGGAGGAACGGCTGTGTTTGCTTACGCAATCTGACCAGCTTGCTTGGAGCATGTTGGCTTCTACAACCGATGGAATAGAAAGTGCTAGGAATACCTTGTGCCTGGACATGACATCATCGTGATTGGCGCCTCTGCTGGGGGTAAACGGTTGGAAGGGCGCACTCACTAAAGTACGATAAGCCACGGTCGAGACAAGCTCAACTAACGGCACGCGTAGAGTTCCTTCCTTCGTGCACTCTTGCTACTAGAATAATGCTGCATGAAGAACACCAATTGGCAATTGGTACGTGGTGCCCGGTACCACCCCAACGAAGGGGTGTCCTTCACGGTCTGGGCGCCGCGGGTGAAAACCATAGCCGTCCACTGCCTTGCTCCCGCACTGACCGTGCCGATGCGACGCGACGGGCATGGTCTGCATACGGTGACCATTGCAGACCTACAGCCTGGTACCCGTTACTATTATCTCCTTGACGGTGAGCGTCGCCGACCCGACCCAGTTTCCCGTTCTCAGCCTGAAGGAGTACACGGGCCGTCCGAAGTCATTGACCCCGACGCCTTTGTCTGGACCGATCACACCTGGCGCGGCATCGCATTACAAGATGTGATCCTCTATGAGCTTCACCCCGGGACTTTCACCCCCAAAGGGACGTTTACGGCGATTCTTCCGTATCTGCACTACTTGCAGAACCAACTTGGCGTCACGGCGGTCGAACTGATGCCGGTGGCCGAGTTCCCCGGCGCACGCAACTGGGGTTATGATGGTGTCGCTCTCTATGCGCCGCATTCCGCCTATGGTGGACCGCTGGGGTTGAAGACGCTGGTCAACGCCTGCCACGAAGTGGGCCTCGCCGTTGCCCTCGACGTGGTCTATAACCACTTCGGGCCGGAAGGAAATTATCTCGGCGAGTATGGGCCATACTACACTGATCGCTATCACACTCCTTGGGGTCAAGCCGTCAACTTTGAGAGCGAGGAAGGCGGCGAAGTCCGTCGCTACATTATCGATAACGCCCTCTATTGGGTGACTGAGTATCACATTGATATTCTGCGGCTCGATGCCATCCACGGTATTTATGACGCCAGCTCCCTGCATATCGTGCAGGAATTAGGGGAGGCGGTCCACGCGCACGCACGCGCCTTAGGGCGAACCGTTTTACTCATCGCCGAGAGTGACCTCAATGACGCGCGGGTGATTACCGATATTGAGCACGGCGGCTGGGGAATTGATGCGCAGTGGAGCGATGATTTTCATCATGCCACACACACGCTGCTGACGGGGGAACAGAACGGCTACTATTGCGATTTTGGTCGTCTGACTGATCTGTCTACTGCACTTACCGATGGGTTCGTCTACTACGGGCAACATTCCCGCTTGCGGGGGCGGCCGCACGGAACGCCGAGCCGCCACCTGCCGGGTGAGCGGTTTGTTATCTGTAGTCAGAACCACGATCAGGTCGGCAATCGGGCTACCGGAGAACGGCTGAGCAGTCTGGTGCCTTTCGCCGCCCTCAAAGTCGCGGCTGGCTTGGTCCTCTGTGCGCCCAACGTCCCGTTACTCTTCATGGGTGAAGAATACGGCGAGACCGCGCCCTTCCTCTACTTTACCAGCCATACTGACCCGCAACTGGCGCGGGCAGTAAGTGAAGGCCGGCGGCGAGAGTTCGCCCACGCGGCTTGGGACCAGACCGTACCCGACCCGCAAGAGCCGGAAACCTTTTACCGCTCCCGACTCCAACATCATCTACGCGAGCATGGGCAACACCAGGCGCTGTTACGCTTTTATCGTGACCTGATCGCACTCCGCCGGCGTTCGCCCGCCTTGGCAACCTGTAGTAAAGCCCATCTCGAGGTCCGCACGTGGCCGGAACAGAAACTCTTGTGTTTGCGGCGTTGGCACCCGCACGGAGAAGACCTGTTGCTGTTGGCCACCTTGACCGCCGAACCACTGACCTTCTCGCCCGCGCTGCCGGTTGGCTCCTGGCAGAAAATCGTTGATGCCGAAGCCGAGCAGTATGGCGGCTCCGGGCTGGTGCGACTGCCTGAGTTCATTGCCGGAGCCGATGGTGCTGCGCTCGCTTTTGCCCCATTTAGCTTCGCCCTTTATCAACACCTCTCGCGTGATGAGGTCAGTCAAGGTTCGCCAGATTCGAGTAGTGGATCTGCCTAACTTTTTCCCCTCTTGCTTACGGAAAAAGTCGTGCCACACTACAGCTAAGATCTCATTCCGCTATACCAGGAAATGGAACGCGCCAAGGCGCGCCTTCCCTCTGAGATCATTGTGGTAGTAGTTCAACCACGTAAGAGGAAAGGAGATACGAGCAATGCGGAAGCGTTTCCTCCTCGCCTACGAAAGAGGTTACTGTAACGGTCTCCGTGAAGCGCAAGCCCGATTCTGGCCGGATACCCCGCTCGGCGGGTTGGCTGGTATCGATGAAGGAATCGAACTAGAGTCGCGCCCCGCCTACCAGGAAGGATTCACCGAAGGTCTCAAGGATGGTGCCGATCTTATGCGCGAGCTCCGCCATTCGCCGGGGGTGCGACGGCTCTAACAACAAGTTGCTTTCTTTCGTCGAACGCCGGGTCACGACGGCGAACGGAGCACCGGGGGAAGGGAATCGGTTTTAACGCCGCGAAGGTCGTTGCCGGCGCCGTCCCGCGGCCTGCAGGCGTCCACCTCACACTAAAAGAATCCTTCACGATCGCCAGAGGGGAGTGGGCAAACGATATGCCAGTAAGGAAAAATAAAGGGCGGCGCACAGTCGGAAGTGTTTTCGCACACCTTCGATTTGTTGATTTATCGTGACCTCGCGCTCAGTGCGTAGTCATCTCTTTTCTTGCATACGAGCCCATGTACGGTACAGTAGACGTGTAATGATTTTCCGTCTTCGGAGACGGAGACGTATTTTTGAAGGGAGCAAGCCATATGGTACCGAAACGCCTCGTAGGGATGTTACTACTAACTCTGGGTTTTCTCGGGTCATCAGCCCGGGCCGCCGACTCGCCGATGGCGACGATTCGCTCAGCTATTACTCAAGTGACGACGATTCTCGAAGACCCCGCGTATCAGGGGGAACAACGGCGACAGGAGCGCATTGAGAAAGTATGGCAGGTGGTCGCTCCTCATTTTGACATGCCGGAGCTTTCCCAACGCGTACTCGGCTCCCATTGGCGGGAGCGGACGGATAGTGAGAAGCAAGAATTCGTGCAACTCTTCACCACTTTAATCGAAAAAACTTATAGTGATACGCTGACCCGCTACACCAGCCAGGTTCAGTTCTTCTTTGACCAAGAACGGGTCGAAGGCGACTCCGCCCAGGTGAATACGCGACTGGTGAATCCATCCTTGCAAAAAACGATTCCGATGAACTACCAACTGCACCAAGTCGGCGGGCAATGGAAGGTCTACGACGTCGTGATCGAAAATGTCAGCCTCGTACGGAATTACCGTACCCAATTTGACCGCATCCTGAGTCGCTCTTCGTATCAGGATCTGGTGCAGGATATCAAAAAGAAGATCCAACAGCTGGCCGCTTCGCCCTCTGCCGGAGCAGAGGGATGATCGGGCATAGCGCCGAGGCACCTATACCGGCCAGGCCGGCATGCGGGCAGCATAGCTGATCACCAGCAGGATATCCTCGATCTGCTCCTCCCTGAACCAGTCCTGTAGTTGCTGTGCCTCGGCGACATTCGCATTGCGCAGGCTGAGCTCCCACGTCCCGAAGGGCGTTCGCCCGCCGGTGGCGGCGCCGCCGCCGACCAGCGGCAGCCAGGCATTGCCGTTGCCGCGCCGCGTGCTGATGGCGCCGTCGATCGTCCGTGCCGCCCCGCCAGTGACCTCGACGCCGGTGGCACCCTTCAGCTTCAGGTGCGCGACCGGCACCTCCTGGCGCAAGCCGTCGGCGCGCGAGAAATACAGCATGACGTGCCGTATGCGGATGTCGTCGAGGTTCGAGGGGAAATCGTCGCGCCCGATCCTGAACTGGACGACCATTTGCTGTGGCTCGGCGATGAGCTGCGGGTTGTGCAGGTCATACCAGGCATCGGCGAACTGCTGACGGAAGCTGAAGGCGCGGTCGGCCTCGACATCGGGCTTAAGCTGCCGGATCACTTGCTGACTGTAATCGAAGTTGTTCAAGGCCAGATACTCAATAGTAATGAGCACGTCCGCTATCGTGCGAAAGTCGAACCGGTTCGACGCCTTCGGTAGGCGCAGCTCCCAGGTGCCGTCGACGCCGTGACCTTCGAATGGCAGGTACATCTCACTGGTATCATCCATTTCGAAGACGCCCGTGCTACCAATGGGCGCGCTCAACGCTATCGTTTCCGGGTCACGACGAATCGGGATCGTCTGAAAGGTCTCCGGGCCGATGACGACGCGTGAAATCCCCGTGTTTGAGAGCGTCGCACGAATCCCCTCCGTCGTCGGGATGAGCGCGATGACCGATGTGCGGAGGCGGCGAATGAGGCGCAGATAGTGGCCGGGAAAGTCCCGGTCGAATAGCTCCATGGGCGTGTTGAAAACGACGACGCCCGTCTCGCGAAAGCGTTGGAATTCGGCGGGCGCCAGCTGGGCCAGCGAAAGGGTTTTCGAGATCGCGAGTTTGCGCTTGTTCGTGTCGAAAGCGTACTGGTCGAGCTGATAGATGTCGGCGAGCAACCGTGCGGATCCTGTCAGCCCCTGGCGATCCTCACCTTTCGCGCCGCTCATTGCCAGGGGATTAGAACTCGGCGCGGTCCAATAGTCTGTCCGAATGAGGGCCGGCGGCGTCTCCTGCCGTTCGAAGGCCAGTTGCGCTTGCGCGACCTTCGCCATTGCGGTCGCCTGCTGCAGCAGCGACCGGTAGACGTCCGACAGGATGCCGCTCATCCAGTCGTACAACTCAAACCCGGTGAACCGATTCGACAGAAACTCGATCGTGTCACGTGCCTGGCTTGCCTGAGTCTCCGCGATCGACTTCTCTTGCCGCACGATTTGCACACGGTCGCGGGCAAGGGTCACTTCCTGGCGTCCGATCTGCGAGTCCTGCGTGGCGAGTGCGCTTTGCAGGGTCCATTCCTCCACGCGACGCTCGTGGCTCGCCTGCAGCGCCGCGACTTGGATGTCCCGCTCGGCGCGAGCGAGTTCGCCGGTACGGAGCGCGGCAGCTGTTGCGGCGACGTAGGCGACTGTCACCCCCGCGGCAGCGGCGGCGGCCCCGACACCGGCGCCTGCTGCTGTGACCACCGCCTGTGCAACTTGCGCAGCTGCACCCTCCACCGCTGCCGAACGCTTAGCGTTCGCCGCCTCGCTGTATTTCCCTAACATCAACTGCTCGTATTCATTGAGACCCCGGCTGATCCATTCCTGATAGGTCTTCAACTGAATCATGGCACGCTGTTCCTGCAACTCCGCTAGCTTGACGCCGTCATTCGCCTCAGTCAGGCGCAGGTCCTGTAAGCGTACCTGCGCTTGCATCAACGTGAGTTCCTGCCGTGCCTGATGAAGAGAGTACGCAGCCTCGTCACGCTTCTCTACGGCGCCAAGGAACATCGCCTCAACCTGCGCCGCCTGCTGCACGAGCTCTTTCGCCCGGGCAATGAGGGCCGCATAGCGATACACCGTCGGTCGCACCGTGCGAGCGCCAGGAAGGCTGATCTGCCCGTTCACAACGACCGGCATGCCGGTCACGGCATCAGTCGGCGCGGCATAGGCCGAGACTTCGCGCCGGATGCCGGCTATGTTGCGCCCGTTACGCAATTTCTGCAGGTTCAACTCGGCGTGCGTTCGCAAAACGCCGATCGTCGGGTTGGGCGGAATGCAGAATTGGAATGAGGGAGGTGCAATCGGGATGCTCATCGACGTGTCTCCTTAGATTTCGGCTATCGACTGAGACGCCTCGGCGACCGCGAGCTCGCCCGCGAGCTTTACCATCTTCTCGATAGCAGGATCGGCAAGCAGGCCGCTATACGTTTTCGCCAGCATCGCGGGGCGTTCGGCGATCGCGGTACCGGCCTTGAAGGGAACGGGCACCGCTTTAAGTGCCGCCGTCTTCATCGTCTTTAGCTCAGGCACAATCGTCGCCCAACCTTTTGCGCTCTGCACCAGTGCTTTCATCTTCTCCAAGGTCACCAATCCGCCAACTCCACCTCCCACCCCCCCTTGCGTCAGTTCTTCCGCGATTTCTCCGAGCGCCGCGGCCACCTCAGGGGGCACCAGTTTCCCCGGTTGGATTTCGAGCGCGCCGATAAGCGCTTCGCAGGTGCCGAGGTTCTGGCGCAATTCCGGGACGGCGCACAACTCCAGGGCGGTCGTGTATAGCAGACGTGCGCGCACCAGCGATTCGTCGGTGTCGTACGTGAATTCCGCGTCGGCAAAATCGTTGAGGCAGCGGATGATCGAAGCGATGGTGAAGCGGGTATAAGCGTAACGTCGGGTCAGCGCCACGGCGTGCGGGTTCAACGGATCGAGGAGCCAATCCTCTGGGTGGTAGTACACCTCGGTGTCGGGCAGGCCCGCGTCGATGGCAAGACCGTAGTCGATGTAGCGTTCGCCCTGCGGCGCTCGATAGTCGTAGACGGTCATGAACCAGTCGAGCGCCGCAACGTACTCGCCGGACGATTGCATGCTGAGGGCTAGCTGCAGCGGCACGAGACGATAGGCCTCCGCCAGGTACGTGAGGATCGAGGCCGAGGCTCCCTTGTTCCCCTGATAGACCTTTTTGATGCTGTCACGTCGGCCTTGTAACGCCGACATCGATTCACCGACTGGAATGTTAGTAATTGGTGCCAGTACCGGGACGACGTCAAACTTGCTCGATCCGATCAACTCGCCGTTGAGGGCTCGACATTTATAGGCGTAACTGTGGCTGCCCTTGTTAGGCGTGACGAAGAAGGTCGGCGAGAAGGATCCCGAATGGGGCGCGAGCGTCGTCAGACTGGGGGTCGGAATGAAGGCGGGGCCAAGACCGGGCCACAGGGTACTCGGTCCGGCGTTTTTCCGGACTTCCCGATAGATCGTCTGATCGGCATCGTCATAGAAGAGGAAAATCGTCGAGCCCGTGGAAGTGCCGGGCAGGGCGCCGCGGAAGCGCGACGGGTAATCGCAGATAAAGGCGCCACCTTGCCCGGTAACGGTCGCGAAGGCGTGACGCTCCCCTTTTCCGTACTTGTTCCTGTGCTGATAGACCAACCAGTTCACTTTATTGACACGCAGCGCCGCTTCCAGCGCGTGGACGGTTTCGCCGAACATCAGGTCGCCCTGCGTGTAGCGGGGCTCGACCTGGTACTTCGCCCAATCGCTTGCCGAGCCTTCCCACCCATCGCCCGTCGCATTAAGCGGCCGGATGTAAGCGTTGAAAGTGGTAAGGTGCTCGTGCACGGCGAGCCGCGGCCGCTCGGTCACCGAGTCCGATTGCACGGGCAGGACGGTCAGCCGGCTCGGGGGAACAAGCTCTCCAGTCACAGGGTGTGGGGGGAGATCAAGGAGAGCACCCGCCGCCCACGCGCCACTCTTTCCGTAGTTGTCAAGGTTAAAGCGGAATATGCGCAGCCTGCGCCCGCCCGGCTCGTCGGTGTCCAGGAAGAGATAGATGTGGTGCTGACCGGCATCGCGGTCGAGCCACGGTAGGGCACCGATAATCCTCACCACCTTCAGCGTCTGTGCATTGCCTTCTTTCGGCCCGACCGGCACCTCGTCCCAGAACGACTGCGCGTACCCGGAGCGGTCGCCGGGGTCCACTGCTGACCAATAGACCTTGCCCCAGGTTGTTCGCCCGAACATGTAAAGCAGATTCTTCCGTACAGGCGCTGCCGTTTTGCAGGGGTCGTTCTTATTCACCTCCGTCTGAACCTGGCACGTCGCGCCGATATCCAGCGAGGAGACATCGCGCAGGTAGTGAGAATATATCTGCGCCAACTCGCAGGCAGCCTCTGGGGTGAGTCGCTTCGTCGGGCGCGTCTGTTCAACAAGCGCGCTAAAGACCGGTGTCTGATGGGTGATGAGCGAGGGGTGGAGTAAATTGTCCGGATACAAGCGCACGAACATCGCCGACCGCCACGTGGAGTATGAACCGATCCACTCCCACTCGGAGTCGAAGTCGGGCGCATCAAGCTCAAGATGATCCGACGGCAGCACTTCCCAATCGGACCAAACGCCTGCCGCGAAGCGGCGCCGCAACACGCTTTCCTCAACACTGCTGCCGCTACGCAGGGCAAAAACATCGAGCATGCCCGGCGCGTGTGAGTACACGGCCGGCGTCGCCGTCAGTTTCGGCGTGCCGGCTGGGAGCGCGGCGTCCAGGTCGACCCACGGGTGCCAGACGCCGTCCCACGCCTTCTGCCACAGGTGGCCCGCGAAGTTTTGCAAGACATCGAGGCGATTGACACCCCAGGAAACCGCGACTGGATTGCTAAAGAGCGCATTGTCGAGAGGCTCATCCTGCCAGACGGCACCATCCCACCAACGATGTAACGGCTTGAACAGATCGGGAGCGTGCCGTCCGAGCACGAGGTCCAGGCGATCGGCCGCCCATGACGCGGCCGCCGGCGAGCGTGACGACGTAGCGCCCACTGCTTCCCAAGTCGACCAGTTCGTCCCGTCGTAATGCCGTTGCATCACCTGGAGATCGGTGATGCGTAACGCAAAAACGTCCATCCGGTCCGGGCTGCGAAGGGTAACAGCCAGATTGCCCTCTAGTTCCAGGTCACCTTCCGTGCGGGACCAATCGCGCCATTCCCGTTCGTATCGTTTGTGCCAGAGGACACGGTCGCTTCCGCGCACGACCAGATCGAGGCGCCCGTCACCATGTGCCACCACGGCAGGGTTAGACGGTCGGAAACTGTTACCGGCGCCGGGTAGTGGCCCCAGAGAACGCCAACTGCGCCAACGTCCATCCCAGACACGGTGCCACAGAACGTCGTCCTGGCTGCGGCCAAACAGATCTATGCGGCTAGTCCCGTTAGCCACGGCCCCGATTGACTCCAACGGCGCAAACGCCAAGAGCGTGTCTTGCTCCAACTGACCGGTGCGCAGACTGAACAGCAGCTCCTGCAGCGTTTCGATCGCCTGTGCGACACGCGTCGTGAGTTGTAAGCCCGACATACGGAAGTCTATGAGGAGCCGTTGCGTGAGCCACTCCGCCCGGCTTGATAGCGCGTCGCCCTCAACGTCCGCAGCGACGAGCAACGCATCCCGCAAGAGCGGCAATGTTAATCCCTCAACGCTGCTCACGGCGCTCTCGAGGCCTGAGGCTATCGCCGCCTCCTGGGCGATGCGCGCCTCGAGGGCGTCGACCCAGCCGCGGCGGGCTTCCCGAGTCGATAGCCAGAATGGCACGGAAAGGTCAGTCGCTTGCTCAGGTGCGCTGTCGTTATCGCCGACGCGGAAATGGCTTGGTGAAAGCGTGAGTTTGCGGCTCTGCTCCTCGGTCCGCCAGGTGGCGAACTCGAGCTGTTTGCGGGCGCGCGACAACGTGTCGTAGACGACCTCCCATTCACCGTCGATAACCGGCTGCCCGTTACGGACGAGACCAAGGATCGGCAGCAAGAAGGCAAAAGCGCCGGGTGTGAGGCCCAGCGGCCGCAGCCGCTGCTCGATCCGTTCTCCCAGTCGTTGCGCTTTGTCGAGGGTATCGAGGTCAGCAACGGTAACCGCACGCGCCGGTGTACTCAGCGCCTGCGCGATGATCGCCTCCATCCCGGCGATCGGACTGGGGGCGGTTTCTCGGGCCGCTTTCAACGCGTTGCGTTGACTGGCTAGCCAGTTGAACCGAGCCAACCACAGGTCGAATGTCGCGTTTCCGGGTCGCGCGCTACGCAGGTCACTCACGCTGATAACTTGCGGGTCGATGAGCGGCGGCAGAAGCTCTCCTGGGTCCGCCACTGGCGGATCCGCCGGCCAATCCTCACGTTCCCAAAGGGTTCGCAAGTGACGGAGACGCCAGACAAACATTGACGGAACCACAGATAGGGAAATGTTCGTGACATCCGCCTTGTAGTCGATCTCGACAATACCCGAAAGACCGCTGCCGCCCTCGGGCACGAGACGGACTGCCCCTGACGCTACCTTCCCCTCGCCGCTAGCAACGACATGGTCATTCTCCCGGGCCGCGTCACGGTACGCGATAACACCGTAGGCATCGGCCGCATACTTGAAGATGCTCAAGTGGACAAGGCCGTCCGTGTCTGTGTTGCGGTTCCAATACGCGCCGTTGAAGTTCCACCGCGTGATCTGCTGCTGATCATCGCCGTACTTCACTCCCTCGGAGAGCGGATCGCGCCCGGTGTCGGCCAGACCAAAGACGCGTTCTAACGTCTGCTCCGTCAAAGCACGTTCGTCTGTCGCGGGCAACGCCGCGTCAAGGAAAAGGCGATCAAGCTCGTCGTGACGAGGTCCGGCCGGGTTGGGTGTCAAATCGATGCCCAAACGCTCAGCCAAGGCGGTCCGATCCTGCGCGACAGCGGATCGCGCCCGTCGTATTTCCTCGTACGTCGTGCCGAGCAGCGTCAAGAGCTGTATGTACGCTGCCAGCCGATACTCCGCCTCGGCATCGGACAATGCCGTTTCACGGGCGGGCTCGAACAGCGGTCGCGATCCTAGGTAGGTACGCAACACTTCGACAGCTAGCCGCACCTGACGGACTTTTTTGTCCATGGCTTCGCAGTCAATCGGCAGCTCGGCGAACGGCTGATGGAAGCGCGCTTCCACAAAGGCGAGATCGATGTTCGCGCCGTTGTTCTTGACGTGTTTCAGCACGTAGTCGAGCAGGTTGGCCAGGTACGCGCCCGGACTGACTGCGGCCTCGCAGTCATCACAACCACAACGCGGCACTAACAGGTCAGCCATGTTATTCCTCCTCTGGTGGGAAGGGGGGGAAGTAGTCGCCGGCCACAAATCCGGTGGGCGGTCTCATCCCGTTGGCAAAATCGATCGCGATGCCGGCGAAGATTTGGTCGAGAAGGTCGGTCTGCGCCCTCGCGGCAACGTGCAGCTCGGTCGCCCGCCTCTCGCTGAAGCCTGCCCCGTTCGTGTGTATGGAGGCGACGAATGCGCGGCGCGAAGCTTCGGCGATCGCGGCAACGCTGTCAAAGTGGTACTCGAGCAAGACCGAGGTCTCGTTCAAATCACTCGATAAGCGATCGAGATCGGCAAGGGCGTCCAGGCGACGAACGGCGGCTGAATCGAGGGCACGCACTTCGGCGATCCGGCTGAGGCCACCGCGGCGACGGATGTCAGCAAAGCTTTGAATGCCGTGCTTGTCCTCGAGTGTTTTCAGGACCGCGTCCGGCACGTCGAGGCGTCCGGCGTTACGAAGCTGCTGAAGCGTCGGTGGCGCGGCCGGCAAAGGGACGCGAATGCTGACGGGCGTAGTGGCGTCAGGCCGGACGCGCTCGGTCACTTCAACCCCCTCGGCAAGTGCCGGGCCGCGTACACGAAAACGCAAGGCGCGCTCGACATCCCGGCCGTTATCAGCGGCAAAATAGGCGACGACGAACTCCCCCAGTGTATCCGTCACGTCCGTCCCCAGATCGTGGTTATTCGCGTCAGCATCGAAGGTCGTAACTGTGTGGCCAACGAGCGATTCTCTCGTTGGCGCGAGTTCAAGTCGCAGGCGCAGGACGTACTCCCGCTGCGCGCGCCGGCGAATCGCGCGCGCGATAGCCCTGGCACGGTCGCGGATGCGCGCCGGTATGATGCGCTCTTCGACCGCTCGCAACAGGTGCGCGACGAGCACTTCCTCTTCCGCGGCCGCCAGTTGGTCCAACAGTTTTATCATCGTCTCGTCTCGACGGCCGTCGTCGTCCAGGCTGGGCAGTTCGTTCCAGAGGTCCGGAAGGCCGGTACGCGCCCAGCCGTAGAAGGCTTCCGTAGCCACGCCACTCCACTCTGAGAGTACCGCCGCGGCGCGCAGCAAGCGGAGCCACGTGGTATGCTCTTCATCGAACTCCAGCTCACCGGCCAGGAACGCCAGATCCTCATCCGTCAGTTCAGCCACAGGGAGATCTTCGAGCACGGGCGTAAGCTGCGCAAGGAGCCACTCGTACTCGGAGACCTCGGCCTCGTCGCGCTGCTCGATAATAATCACTACTTGTGTATCAATTGGAGCATTGAACAAGATCCGAGGCGGAGGAAGTTCACGGTCAGGAGCGGAGGTTCGGATTATCCGTAGCTCCTGACCGTGTGAATCAGATACACGGAAGACGAGATCCGGCCCTTGCCGCCTTCTGCGACGAGAAGCATTTT
>Ga0187894_10000821_pt1 | contig 41844 bp, 49 predicted proteins | sample GBC1701081metaG_FD_136650 | JGI IMG/M metagenome (GOLD analysis project Ga0187894, IMG submission 136650) | White microbial mat communities from a lava cave in the Kipuka Kanohina Cave System on the Island of Hawaii, USA - GBC170108-1 metaG ... | reverse complement strand
TGATGCGCTTTACGCTCTTACCCCAAGACGACGAGCCGATCATGTGGGATTTTGGCTCGGCGGCGCGCCACCATCAAATCTATTGTCCATGGCTCGGCGAACGCTCGCGTGCAGGTATCTCCACGTTGCGCGGGGCGATTTCGCCGGCTGCGGGTCTGGCGGAGGATGTGGCGAGGAAGATCCGTACCGAGTTGGAAATGCGTAAGCTGGAGAAGGAGCCGCTCGGCTCGAAGAAGAGGTGGTGGTCACGAAGGACGGCTGCGAGGTGATCACCCGTTTTCCATCGGAGAAGCTTCTGGTCGCCGGTACTCAATACTTTACGGCCGGCGGACCGCTGCCGACGACGCGCGAAGCCCAATCGAATCTCAACAACCCAGGCTCGCTGGAGCGGGTAAGAAGTGCACCTTAGAGCGTGTTATGAACTTTGCACCAGGAGCATCACAAAGTGTTTGAGCAAGAGAGCGGCGAAGGTCAAGCAGCGCAACCCAGCGAGTGCCTCTGGCAGCCGCTCGTGCTGGGCCAGTTTATCGTTGCCAGCCGGACGCTTGGCTGGCCCCTCGCTTTCTTCTTCGCCTCAGCCGCAGCGAGTGTAGTGAGCAGGCCAATTGCCGATTTTGCTCGTCAATTTTTGTTTTATTAGAGAGCTCTGCTCGTATAATATCTACCCGCAGGCCCGCCATGTACTAGCGAAAAAGGAGAGAGCGATGGTGATTACGATTTCGGCTATGACCCCTGGATTTGCCGCCGAAGTGGGCGACGTTGATCTCGCCCGGCCGTTGCAGCCAACGGCGGTTGACGCTATCAAGCAAGCGTTTTGGGACTATGCGGTCCTCATCTTTCCTGGCCAGGTGCTATCAGAGCAGCAACACTTGGCGTTTGCACAGTACATCGGGCCGCTCGAGACGAGTATCTTTGCCCTGAATGTAGGAGAGAAATTACGCGTGCCCCCGGAACTGGCGGACGTCTCGAATCTCGATACGCAGAACAAAATCTGGAGAGAGACAAGCCGAGTGCGCATGTTGCAGCTTGGCAACCGGTTGTGGCACACCGACAGTTCCTTTAAGTACCTGCCTGCCCGGGCTTCCCTTCTCTATGCTCGCGCGATCGCGCCGATCGGCGGCCACACCGAGTTCGCCGACCTCCGCGCAGCCTATGATGCGCTCACGGCAGATAAGAAGCACCTGCTCAGTGGGCTCGTAGCCGAACACGCACTGGCCTATTCCCGGGCACGGGTCGGCTTTACTGACTTTACCGAAGCCGAGCGCACAAACCTCCCACCCGTGCCCCAGAGAGTGGTGCGTACACTTCCCGAGAACGGGCGCAAGTCACTCTATCTCGCGTCGCATGCCGGGCGCATTCGCGGGATGGCTGAGGAGCAAGGCCGGGCTCTGCTCGATGAACTGATCACGCACGCCACACAGCGGCAATTCGTGTATACGCACCGCTGGCGGGCCCAGGATCTGGTCATGTGGGACGATCGCTGCACCATGCATCGCGGCACGGCATTCGACGACCTCCGCTGGGTACGGGACATGCAGCGCGCCACCGTGTCCGATATCGCCAATACCTGCGAGCAAGAAGAGATAAAGAGCACAGCAGCCCTGTGACACTATGGTCAGGTACGGTTTGCAGTTGCGTGCGTCCTTTGCTGTAGGGGCAATCCTTGTGATTGCCCAGTGAGATGTGGGGCAGGGCGAATACAAGATTCGCCCCTACACCTTGGACCTCTGGCTTCACCCGAGTGAAAACTGCTGTAGGTCACGACAGGTATGAACAGATCACAGAGCTTGAGTTATGAGTCAGGCGCACATCGTCTCAGGATAAGGAAGGACCTGAAACCCTTTGATATCCGACGGGAGGGTGTGGATTCTCGTCCCATCTATCTGATGTTGCCAAATGCCGCCCTGATGAATGAGGCACATGAAGTAGTTCGCGCGGTTCAATGACATGGCCGGAAATTGATAACATCGTCCATCAGTTGTGAGGGCATGCAACAGCACTCTCTTGCTCATGTTCTATTGTTCTTTCTCCATGCTTATGAACAGAGCAACTTTTCACTCCGAGAGAGAGAAAAAGGAGCCTGCCACAAGTAGGGCAAAGGGAGTCAGGCAGCAATTTCGCCATTTTTCGCGTGACTCGTCTCTGCTTCGCAAGGAATATATTCAAAGGCAACGAAGTGCTCGGGTGCGGTATGAATAACTGAGCCGTCTCGGTCGTACTCAGTCCTCCCCTCGCGCATTAAGGTACGATGGTACTTTCGCGCTTTGGCTATCAATAAAGGAGGTAGGGCAAATTGGCGGCCGTTCTGCATCGTCACGAGAAGTCGAACATGGGTCGGTTTCTTTTGCATAGGAAAACCCCTCTCTCTGAGGGGAATCGGTTCTAGAAACTCGAGCTTTAGCTATTCTTGAAGCGAATCGCGCGACCGTTTGAGAGTTTGAGAGTTGCCAAGCCTACTATGGCAGGGGGAACCTTTTTGCTGTACTTCTATATGAACTTCCCTATGCCCCGATATTTCTCCCGGTTCTCTGCGGCCATCCTCCTCGCCTTCTTCCTGCTGGAAACGACCGCTCGCGCCGATGACCCCAATCCGTCGCAGTACGATTTTGCTCCTAAAATTTATAAGGGACGAGTCATTGCTCCGGCGATGAGTTATCTCGGAGCTGATTGGCTGGAACGCTCAGACAGGGAGACGACCGAACAGCCCGAGAAAGTCCTCGACACCCTGCGTATTGCGCCTGGAAGTGTCGTTGCCGACATTGGGGCGGGGACCGGCTACTATAGCCTCCGTCTCGCTAAACGTGTCGGTCCGCAAGGACGGGTTTTAGCAACAGACATTCAACCAGAGATGCTCTCTCGCCTCCGTGTCAACCTGAAGAAAGCTGGGCTCATGAACGTCGAGCCAATCCTGTGTACCCCAACTGACGCGAAACTCCCCGCAGGCCAACTCGATCTTGCCCTGATGGTGGATGTGTACCATGAGTTGGCGCGTCCAGAGGAAACTCTCGCGCAAGTCCGCCGTGCACTAAAACCCGACGGACGTCTCGTGCTTATTGAGTATCGCGGGGAAGATCCGGCTGTCCCAATTAAGCCGGAACATAAGATGACACTCCGCCAGATCCGCGAGGAAGTCGAACCCTCGGGCTTCCAGGTGCAGCACGTCTTCGATTTTCTTCCTCGCCAACATATTGTCGTTTTTGTCACACGTGGTGGTGGAAACGCGCAATAAATTCAATCCTCCTCCATGGACGACAGAGCCGTAGGAGAAGAGCTTCTTTGGCCTTTCAAGAGTGCCATACGACAAAGATTCGTATGCTTGGTCGCAGGGCTTGTCAGGTGGAGAAGAAAGGCATAGGCAGGCTAAGCCTGGGGGCTAGGGACTAGGGGTTAGGGGTTAGAGAAAAAAGATGCAGGATTGAGGATTGCTTTGCGAAACAAGAACAGGGCACCGTATGACTTCGGACCCCGGACTTCTGACTCAGGACTGTCCTGCGCTGTGGTCGTCGCCTCGTTTCGGCCAGGTCCTGTCATCGATCAGTGTCTCAAAGCACTCCTTGCTCAACAGGGGGGTGATGCTTGCCAGATTATTGTTGTCGACAGTTCTGCGGACGGCACTGCGGAACGACTGCGACGCGATTTCCCTACGGTTGAAGTCATCACGCTTGACAAACAGACTCATCAGTCAAGCGCGCGCAATATCGGTATCGCCCGCACGCAGGCGCCGTTTATCGCTATTACCGACCAGGATTGTATCGTCCCACCAGATTGGCTCGCGCGTTTGCTGGCCCGTCATCAAGAGGAAGACTATGCCCTGGTTGGTGGTGCGATCGGCAATGGAACGCCAACCAGTGCCGTAGGCACGGCGAGTTACCTCATCGAATTTAACGAATTCATGCCGGTCGGGAAGCCACGTTTAGTCTCGATGGTTCCACACTGCAACGTTTGTTTTCGCCGGGAAGTTTTCTCTACAGTCGGATCCTTCATCGCCGTCCCACCCGGAGCTGAAGACCAGGTATTCAATTTCCTTCTCTGCCAGCGCGGGCATCGCATTTTCTTCGATCCCACTATCATTGTTGACCATCTTAACCGCACGCAGTTTGCCCCGTTTTTGCGCCATCAGCGGCTTCTTGGGCTCGGCTCAGCCGTTGCCCGACGGACAGTTGCTATCCCGGGACAGATGTTTGTTCGTCATCCATCCCTGGTGTATACCCTTCCGCTAGTGCGTCTCGCCCGGACGACGAGCCGATTGTTGGCTCAGAATCGCCGGGCACTCCTGCAATACCTCCGGCTCTTACCCATCCTACTCCCAGGCTATGTGGCCTGGGCAAAAGGATTTCGTGCGGGATTGCGGCATGAAATCCCGCCATCAACAGACTTGACAGCGTGGGACATTGTCAGACATACGTCATGAAGAAAGAACTCCAGTATATGGGTGGTGACAGCATTTCGGTCATCGTTCCTGCGCTGAATGAAGCAGCAGCCCTGCCAGAACTGATCGAGCGCATCGATCGGACGCTGAAGCCGTTGGCGCAGCCGTATGAGATTTCCGTGGTTGATGATGGGAGCACGGACGATAGCCCGGCGGTGCTTCGCAAACTCACTAAAAGTTATCCTCATTTGCGAGTTATCCGCTTTCGGCGTAATTACGGGAAAGCGGCGGCCTTGTCGGAAGCGTTTGCTCGGGCGCAAGGGGACTTTCTCATCACCATTGACGGGGACCTGCAGGATCCGCCTGAAGAGATTCCCCGTCTGCTAGAGCAATTCCGAGAACCTTATGATGTCGTTTGTGGCTGGAAGCGGGATCGGCAGGATTCACTGTCTCGGGTGATCAGTTCTCGGATATTCAACTTTGTGACTCGTTTTCTGACTGGCCTCAAGCTTCACGATATCAATTGTGGCCTCAAAGGCTATCGCCGTCAGGTTGTCCAAGAGTTACGGCTTTATGGCGAGATGCATCGCTTTATTCCCGTTATCGCCCGTCAACGCGGGTTTCGCATCGGGGAGCTGTCGATTGAGCACTTTCCTCGCCGCTTCGGACATTCTCGCTATGGGTGGAACCGATTCCTCAGCGGCCTGTTTGATCTCATCACTCTAGTGATGCTTGGGCGGTACACGCACAAACCACTGCATTTCTTCGGCTTGCTCGGCTTTGGGTGTTCTCTGATTGGAACCCTCATTTTGTTGGTTCTTGGTATCGGCTGGCTGTACGGACATTGGATCGGAAATCGTCCACTCTTTCTCTTCGGTATTTTTTTGATGCTCACCGGGACACAATTCGTTTTGTTTGGCTTACTGGCCGAACTGCTCATTTATGTCAGTGGACAACGTGAGGATTGCGGTATCGTCGAGGTCATCGAGAGCACGATGGCCAACGGCGAAGCGGGAGTGGCGCACCGTTCCGAGAGCAGTCTGTCCTCATTCCGGCAGGCGAGTTCTTCCTCGCTCACCTGATTTCCCCCCGGCTTTCCACCGGACAGTATTACTGCCATATGCGCTTTGTTCTTGTCGGTCCTTCAGCTCCCCTTCGCGGCGGTATTGCGATCGAGAATGACGCTCTCGCCTGCGCACTACTTCAGGCTGGTCATACGATCGAACAGGTCAGTTTCAGTCGCTTATACCCCTCATTATTCTTTCCCGGCCGTACGCAGTTCGATGAAACAACCAGCTCTCCTGGCCAGTCTCACGCCCGCCTGTGCCTCGACAGTGTCAATCCACTGAGCTGGCGTAAAACCGCACGTACCGTAGAGCGATTATGGCCCCACCGCGTGACGTTTCAGTGGTGGCATCCATTCTTTGCTCTTTGTTATGCCACGATCTTGGCTCATCTCCAGCGGACCTGTCCAGAGGTCACACGTATTCTCATTTCGCACAACACCCGACCACATGAGCGTATGCCCGGCCAAGACCTCGCGTTACGATTGGTCGCTCGTCTCTGTAATGAGATTGTCGTCCACTCGCGCTCAGAGTATGACCTCACCACCAAACTCGCACCAGGCGCTCTCGTCCACACTGTTGACTACCCGTTATTAGGAAAAGTACGGACACTGCCAGACCGTGAGGAGGCACAACGCCGCTTGGGTGTGTCGGGACGAGTGCTGTTGTTTTTTGGCTACGTCCGCAAATACAAAGGGCTAGACCTTCTGCTGCGCGCACTCGCTCAAGTTCCAACCGAGCTTGCTGTTTCACTGCTTGTTGCAGGAGAATTTTATGAACCGGTGAAGCAGTACCGTGCACTGGTGCAGACTCTTGGTCTCACCGAGCGTGTTCGCATTCTTGATCATTACATTGGCGAGCCAGAATGGCCTGATTTATTCGTCGCCAGCGATGCGCTTGTCCTCCCGTACCGTACGGCTTCTCAGAGCATGTCCATCGCACTCGCCTACGAATTTGGTCAACCGGTCATCGTCAGTCGGGTTGGTGGGCTAGCAGAGGCGGTTGAAGATGGTCGCACCGGGCTTATTGCAGATCCAGAACCGACCGCACTCGCCGAAGCGATTCAGCGCTTATACACAGAATTCTTACCGAGTTCTTACTCGACCTCTATCGAGGCCAGACGGCAGCGTCTCGGCTGGGAACCGTTCATCCGGGTTCTCACAGGGAAGCTGGATCCCGCTGTCCAGAGCAGCGTGCTTACAGTATGATGCTGCCAGCGATTTACTTATAAGTACGGTCACGGAGAAGAAAGGAGGCTCTATATGAGTACGGCGAAGCTTATTCAGTTGTATCAATCCCCTTGGTCCGAGCGGGCGCGTTGGGGTTTTGAGTACAAACACGTACCGTACGAAAAAGAGGATTATCAAATTGGCGTCGGGGAAGAAGCTTTGAAGAAACAAACCGGACAAGCCCAGGTCCCGGTTCTTATCGTCGATGGCAAAATTATTCCCGATTCCACGACAATCCTGAACTGGCTCGAAGAACAACACGCGCAGCCTGCATTATTACCAAAGTCAGACAAGGAACGCGCACAGGTGATGCTATGGGAAGAGTTGATGGACTGGGTGCTTGGTCCGCAAGGACGCCTGCTTATTCTCGGCAAGTTTCTCTGCTCGGATAATCCCCAGATGCGCCAAGGCGGGCAGTTCATGGGACAAAAATACCAGCATTCCGCCTACGCTGAAGAGCATGCCAATGTGGCGGTGACACGGGTGCTGACCATTCTCCGACACGCGCTGGAAGGGCGTGACTACCTGGTGGGAAATTCATTCACGCGCGCAGATCTGACCACGGCGTGCATGCTCGCAGTGGTTAATCCCCCTCCAGATGAGCTTTTTCTTTTCCCGGCGCCGGCGCGTCCGATGTTTACTGCGCAGAGCGCGCTCGACCCCGTATTTGCTCCGGTGTTTGCATGGCGCGATCAAATCTATCGCAAGCATCGAGGTGGACCAGTAAAACCGTCATGACTCAAACAGTCAGTGGTCGGCCGGTAGAGGCGACCCACCGGGTCGCCCTGGGTCGAGCAAAGCAACGTTTCGCCCTTATACATAATTGGGGATTCATTACCAGTCACTGAATCCTGCGAAGAATCTTTGGAGTTCTTCTGCTTTGCACGTCAAGCTCACGCTCGAATACGATGGCACCAATTACCATGGCTGGCAGTTGCAAACCAATGCCGTCACCATTCAGGGAACCCTCGAAGCCGTGGTTGCTCGTCTTCTGAACGAACCCGTGCGAGTCCGGGTTGCTGGTCGCACGGATACTGGCGTTCACGCGCTTGGACAGGTTGTCTCATTCAAGAGCGAAAGGGTTATAGATCTCAATCGTCTGCAACATAGCCTGAATGCCCTCCTCCCGCCTGACATTGTCATTACCAACATCGAACCCGTACACGAAGCCTTCAACCCACGCCGTGATGCGCTCAGCCGCAGCTATCGCTACCAGATCTGGAATCATACGTGGCCTTCGGCAATCTGGACACGCTATTCGTGGTATATCCCGTTTCCGTTGAACGCTGACACTATGAATCAGGCCGCAGCTCTTCTTATCGGTGATCATGACTTTTCGTCGTTTCAAGGCTCAGATTCGGTCGAGCGTAACCCACGGCGCACGATCTTGCACAGCGCGGTACGACACGAAGGTGAATTTCTGCGGTACGAGGTAGAAGCGCGTTCGTTTCTCCGCCATATGGTACGTAACATCATCGGCACGCTCGTTGATGTCGGTCGCGGCGCGCTCAGCTTCGAACGCTTTGCGGAGATTTTTGCCGCGCGCGACCGCACCCGTGCCGGCGTCAACGCCCCTCCTCAAGGGCTGTTCTTAATCGCCGTGAAGTACTAAGGTTTGCTTGTGGAGTTATTGTCCGAAATCACTACAGCCATAAGCCGATATGGCTTCAACCTCATCGGCACGGCAACCGTTGAGTCCTATGAGGCACTCGTGCCTCCGCAGTACCATGTCGCTTCCCTTTTACCGCAAGCAAAAACGTTGGTCGTCATCGGAAACGGCGGAAGTGCCTTCTGGGAAGGGTTTCGTGCTCATTGCGCTGCTCGGCCAGGGTACCTACGAGAACATGAACATCCGCTTGACGACTACACCGTCCAGGTTATTGAAGGAGCACTCACGCCTCTTTTGGAACACTCCAGCACGAGGTATCGCTATCTCTATCCGTTTCGTTTTTGGACTGAGCCGGTCTCCTTCATGCATCTGGCGCGGGCTGCAGGACTGGCCGGACCGAGCATCCTCGGTGTCGTCATTCATCCTACGTACGGACCGTGGCTGGCGCTCCGCGCAGCAATTCTCCTTAACCAAGAGTTATCTACGCCTCCGGTAGCGGCGGATTTTGATCCCTGTCCTACCTGTACCGAACGGACGTGCATGACTGCCTGTCCAGCCAGTGCCGTTAGTATCAATAGGGGCTGGGATATCACTGCCTGCGTACAGCACCGGCTGCAGGTCACCCATGATTGCGGAGATCGCTGTCAGGCTCGTTATAACTGTGTGTATGGCCGCGAGCACCGCTACCCCAGCGAAGAATTACAATACCATCAGCGGCAGAGTTTTATCGAAATGCGCAAGTATTTTAAGAACAAGTGACGGCGAAACGGCAATCCAGTGATTTGGACTAGCTTGTTCTCCAGATATTGACCTGCTAATGTCTTCACTACCTTTCGTTGTTCGGTTCATTCCGTTCGCGGTATTGAGTCGGTTCAGAAAAGATGAGGCCCCAGGAACCCTCTCATGGGTTTGGGGCCTCTTTGTTTTTTCAGGAGGTAGCAATGGCGACGAAGCTGTACGTAGGCAATCTCTCCTTTGACGTGACCACTGCAGATTTGGAAGTACTTTTTGGGCAGGCGGGCGCGGTTGCCTCAGTAAATATTATTACTGACAAGCTCTCGGGGCGGTCCCGCGGTTTCGGCTTTGTCGAAATGGGCAGCGCGCAAGAGGCGCAGGCGGCGATTGAGCGCTTCAACGGGTACAACCTGCAAGGACGAGCCCTTACGGTCAACGAAGCGAAACCGCAGGGAGAGCGGTCTGGTGGCGACGGTGGGAGACGCTCGTCGTTCGGCGGTGGTGGCGGTCGTACACGACGCTGGTAAAGTACAGGTTTCAGCCAAAGCTTGTGGATATTCTTGGTGTCATAATTTTCGCCACAGCAAGTTCTGTCTAGCCCATGATTAGGTGTATAGATTTCGTCTTTTTTATTTCCTGAGAAGATTGACTGCAAGAAGCTAACGAAATGGAGGTGAGCATGGTAGGAGCACGTCGAGGTCAGAGCGGATCCCGACGGCGGTCGGACCCCAGACCACCCAAAACAGAAAAAGCAGATGCAATTGAACTCACGGGCAAGGTGATCGAGGTGTTGCCGAATGCTTTCTTTCGCGTACGCCTTGAGAACGAGCACGTGGTTTTGGCGCATGTCGCCGGCAAAATGCGCAAGTTTTTCATTAAGATCATTCAGGGTGATACCGTCACAGTGCAACTTTCTCCTTACGACCTCGATCGTGGTCGGATTACTTTCCGACACCGCTAGTACTCCCCCATCCGCACAGTCGTAGTATCTGAGCAGAAGGGAATGTAGGACTCTGTATGTTTGAGCAACAACATTTCACTCCGGGTTACTTCCCAGAAATCGTGCAAGGCCCGTGGACGCAAAGCGCACGACAACGTGCACTCGATCAGGAGGTCGAAGCGCACTACATGGAGTATTTTGGCCGTGCGATGAAGTTCCGCAACTGGTCACCGTGGCACGATCTTCCTTTAGCAGAAATAGAGCAGTTAGGTCCTCGCTTGAGTCAAGAAACTATCCAGTTGATTGAAGGGTTCTTCGGCATAGAAGAGTATGTAGGAGACTATGTGCTTGAGGGGCTCGCCATGTTTCGGCTCAACCGTGTGAGGCGTAACCTTCAGTTACAGTGGGGAGCGGAAGAGGCGCGACATGGGGTGACCTGGGAACTCATTTTGAAACATTCGCGCGCGCGTACGGTCGAGCAATTGCAGGAGTATTTAGAGAAGGTGCACGACTGCCGCTGGCACGTGCATCAGCACCCCGGCATCGAGAGCCCGCTGGGAAGCGCTGCCTACGCGATGGTGCAGGAACGGGCAACGTACTTTAACTACCAAGAGATGCGGCTGCGGATTCGCGAGGAATACGGCTTGCCCCCCTCCCGTACCGGCGAAGAGCAACAGCGCGGCTATGAAACTGGCGCAGCGGAAGCTTTTCGGGTGGTCGCGCAAGACGAACTTGCCCACCATGGTTTGTTTCTGCGTCTCGTTCAGAGCTACATTAAGTATTTCCCCTCACTCACTTTTGAGGTACTCACCCGAGTCTTTCAAGGATTCGTCATGCCCGCATTACGTTTAATACCGAATGCGCGAGCTTTTCTCCGGGCAGGACGGCAGACTCGTATATTCAGCCGAGATACGTATGAAGAAAGGGTCCGCAATCCGGTACTCAAATCCTTGGGGCTGGAAGGGAACGAGGCTTTCGAGAAAGCCGTCGTCCTGGCACGGAGATTACCTGAAAATCTTGGTCCGGACAGTGTCAAGCTCAGCCGTACAGGCGAATGGGTCGGCGCGTATAGCCAGCCACTGGTCTCCCCCTGCGGTGACAAGGGCTAGAATCCACGCTTACTCATTTCGTTCAGGGAACAGCCGAGGCATCCCCCCTAGGGTTTTTGCCACCCCGCCCCGGTTAAATTTTCAGCACGGCCAGTCTTCATCAGACTTCCCCCGCGCAGAACCTCTTCGCTCCTCTCTAGTAGCGAACTAAGGCCTCTTGCCAATGCTCAGCGAACTCTTGGCTTTCTGCGTCTGAAAGTGGTTGGAGGCGAGGGTGGGGGTCCAATAGGGTTCCTGCCGTTGGATGAACATACCGTCTCAGCTTGTCAGAAAAAAAGACCAGAGACCCCGCCGGCAATAATTGCTTCGACGAAAAATAATAATGCGACTCTGTGCGATAAACCTTCATAGAAGGGGGCTCCTTCCCCGCACGAGATGCGGAAGTTTGGACGACAATAGTATGGGAGGCTGTTTCCCAATCGAACGGCACCCGCCCCTGGTGACTGGAAGATGACTCTGGACGGCGAGCCTGCCGAGCGGCAACGCGATTTGCACTTTGAGGCAACAGTTCTGCAAAAATGCGCGCGCCAAGGTTACGCACCTTGCGCGCGTCAGCGGCAAAAGACGAACGATGGACACGGGCTGGGCGAGAATCTTTTGGGTCTCTCTCTATAGACATCTACCCTCCTGTTCGTTGTGTATCGACGTGAGAGGGAGCTAACGCCCGAGGATGCCAGCTTTTCGCCGGTGGTCTCACTTCGCGCGCAGCCAACTTTGCCGGGACCCGTTTGCTGCGCGTGGTCCCTTTTCTTTGAGATCGCGAACGAGGAATTTTATTAGAGGCTTCTCCAAGAGGAACATCAGCCCAGGAAGGTAAGTGGGCAATAAGCACCGGGGCGAGTGCAGCACCCAGCGTCAACAAGGGCGAAAATCCCGCTACTGCTGCCATCGCACTGAGCGCGCCCACCCGCTTCCAGTCGATTGTTGCGCCTAGCGTATCTGGCGCAGATAACTGGCACAGGGTCAGAAGGACGCGAGCGTAATCACCCGTCGGTACTGTCCTTCCGTTTTCCCAGCGATTCACCGTGGCAAAGCTCACGCCGAGTATACGGGCAAAGACTTCCTGGGTCAGGTCCAAGCGTTCACGCAATTCTTTGATTGCCTTTGGAAGCATATTGATTTCTACAGAATTGTTGCCGAGTTTTTCCGCTTCAGTAAACACCTTTTGCCGTTCCAATCCTGGATTTGCCCCTTTCGTAAGCGTTCAAAACGTTTTGGAATATGACAGGCATCAGTACAATTGGACGATACTTTTATAATAGACGATATAGCATCCTATATAAGACTAAGCACGAGAGAACAAGCCACCGAGGGAGGCGAAGAATGCGCATGGGGTCGCAGTTTTTCCTCCAGCACCTTTTCCCAGTAGAAAGGGAGGAGGGAGAAAAGGCGAGAGACGCTATGCCAAAATCGTGGCACAGGCGGAGAGGAGACGCTGATTCTCTGGCCGCGTCCGCACGGCGACCCGGAAAAACTGTTTTCCTAAGCCAGGGAAATTTCCACAAGCACGAACCAAGAGATTGTCTTCCGCTAATCTTCGGCTGAATTCCAGCATAGTAAGCTCACTTTTAGTAATCTTTACAAGGAAGAAATTGGCAGCCGAGGGAAAGAGCCCGAGTCCTGGGAGCGCCGCCAGCTGAGCCACTAACCAGGGACGCTCGCGTGCCATGAAGGTTCTGCTGCGCCGGACAAACGACAAATCTTGCACACAGGCTCGGGCCACCTCTTGAGCGACGGCATTCACCGACCAAGGCTCAATCCGGGTCCGCAGTCGCTTGATCAATTTCGGCTGCGCGATCACGTAACCAACCCGCAACCCAGGGAGAGCAAAGAACTTCGTTAGTGAACGTAAGATCATGAGGTGAGAGTTGCGAGCGGCAAGTTGTTTGAGTGACTCTTCCTCTACCCAGTCGACGAACGTTTCGTCTACTATCAACCAGGTGTTGGTTCGACGACAGAGTTGGGCGAGTTCTTCAACCTGGGCGCGAGGCATGAGTGCTCCGGTCGGGCTATTAGGGTTTGTCAGAACCAGGGCATCGTATCCGGTGGAAAGAACATTTTTTAAGCGATCAAGAACGAGAGCAAACGTTGGTGGGCGGAGGAAAAAATGTTCGACGAGAAGACCGCTCGATCGAAAGGCTCTCTCGTACTCACTAAAGAGCGGCGCGATCAACAAAACTCGGCTCGATCTGAGGACGTGGGCGAGAAGATAAATCAATTGAGTTGCACCATTGCCAACCAAGACCGCTTCTGGATCAAGGTTATGGTACTGTGCGAGCGCCGCAGTAAATGTTTCCGCGTACGGCTCAGGGTAGTGAAGGATCCGCGAGAGGGCGCGGCGGTACGCGCTGGCCGCACTCCGTGGCCAACCCAAAGGATTAATACTGGCACTAAAATCGAGGACCTGATCGGGAGCTATGCCTCGGGTACGAGCAAAGGCATAGACGTTGCCACCATGAGAGTGAAGAGAAAATCTCGAGTCGGCAGTCCAGCGTCCGAGGCGACCTTTTTTCATTTTATATATTTGCTGCCGAATACGAGCTTCGGGTGGTTACGAGACCAGCAGCCTGATGATGACACAGCTCAAAAGGGTAAGGGCACTGGCAGTATCAAGTAAGACAAGGCTCTGAGAAATATGCGCAAGGCGTAGCCGTTGCCGAGCTTCACCGAGCGTCGGCTTCTTAACCACCGTACCCAAATACCGGCTCGGTCCGCCAAGTTGCACCCCAAGTGCACCAGCTACTGCTGCTTCCGGATACCCCGCGTTTGGACTGGGGTGCTTATGACCATCCCGCCAGGCACTGCGCCAAGCTCCAGCACCATCGTAGGAGTGAGCAAATAAACTCCTTATCCAGGCCGCCACAATCAGCATCAGCGCGGCGAGGCGTGCTGGGATGAAATTGACTAGGTCATCAAGTCGCGCTGCCGCTTTGCCAAAATATTCATAACGTGCGGAATGATAACCAAGCATCGAGTCGAGGGTGTTTACCGCCTTGTACGTGAGCGCTAAGGGTACCCCACCGAGGGCGAGATAAAAGAGTGGCGCAATCACTCCGTCTGAGCTGTTTTCTGCGACTGACTCGACGGTCCCGCGAATAATTTCATTCTCAGGTAAATCGGTGGTCTCTCGACTGACGATGCACGCGAGCAGAGCACGAGCGGTTTCCATGTCTCCCGTAGACAAAGGGAGAAGGACTGCCCGTGCATGCTCCTTGAGGCTACGACGAGCAAGGCAAAGGGCCCCTAACAAGATACTACTCCCCTGCTCTAACCACCACGATAAAGCAGCTAATGTGTGCAGCAGCAATGCTGCACCGAGGTATGTCGAGCTCACCACACCCATCACCAAACCTAAACCACACCAGAAGTTCCCTCCAGGAGAAGCTGACTCTGGGCGCAGCCACTGCTCACTTGTTGCGATCACTTTGCCAATAAATCGAACGGGATGTGGCAGCCAGGGTGGGTCGCCGATCAGAGCATCAAGCATGAAGGCAAGGATAAGCAGTGCTGCACGCTCCACTTCTTGATCTCCTTCAATCTCAGCGAAATGCCGCGCGACCGTTTCCTTGTTCAGCCAGCCGATGAGTATTGACTTTTCCTGAGACCAGCAAGCGAGATCACCGACCTACCTCAGTCCTTTCTCTATCGCCGCATTTGCCACTCGCCCGAGCAATTCTCCAAGAGCGGTATGCTTTCCACAGTAGTGATAGACTGATTCACCGATGGGGCACGCAATCGCAATACAGTCAGTCCCAGTCCCTGTGGCTAGTCGTTTCGAGATCGTACTCTTTACTCCCGCAGTAGAAAGGGCGTGCACTCGGGCTTCGGTCACAATCTGTATCGCTTCGACAAGGGCCCCACTACTGAGTGAGTGGCTGACTATGGCTATGATATTGATCGTACCAGGGTGTTCCTCGTACGTCGCCGGATCTCCGACCGCTAGTGCGTTACTCAAACCAACCGTGGCGAAACATTCGATTGCTAAGCCATTATGCTCAATGGTTCGACGGACTACCCGTTCCATCAATACCCCAGTCATGAGGCCGACAATCGGAGTGTCGAGCTGGAGCTGCTGCGCCAGTTCTCGCAGAAAGACCTCCGGCTTCAATGTTTCATATTCCTTCGTATTCACCTGGTGATTCACAATTGTTCTCGCCTCAACCAGACCACCTCCCAGAGGGGCCCAGCTCAGCACTCGATAGAGCGTAGGAAATGTTACGACGAGCGTACGGTCGCGGACATTTGCAGACCAGGGGGTTTTCATACGAGCTGAACGTCTTTCAGGCTGATTTCTGGTTCCTTTTTCAGTCCTTATCTGTTACTCCGGCCTCGGCAAATGTCGCCATTTCATTCAGCAGTCGTACCGCCGATTCTATCAGCCCCATTCCTAAAGCCGCACCAGTTCCTTCGCCAAGTCGCATACCGAGATCAAACAGCGGCTGTACGCCGAGCGCCGCTAGTGCTCGACGGTGGCCCCGTTCGGCGGAGAGATGAGCAAAGATCAAATAGTCTTTGGCCGCCGGATGAAGTGCGCATGCAGCCCAAGCCCCCGCGGTGGCAATGAATCCATCAATCACGACCGGCACATGATAGGCCGCGCCTGCGAGACAGATCCCAGTAATGCCGGCAATCTCGTAACCACCAAGGCAAGCAAGAGCGCCAAAAGGATCGTCCGAACTTGCACGGTTACAATCTAGCGCGCGCTGTACGACCTCGACCTTTTTCTGCCTCGTCGTTTCCTCAATGCCGGCACCTAGGCCGGTGAGTTCTTCTGGAGGGAGTCCAGTTAACGCCGAAAGTAAAGCGGCAGCAGCCGTCGAGTTACCAATCCCCATCTCTCCCACACCGAGCAGCTGCACTCCATCACCTATCGCTTCTTCTGTCAGCGCGACCCCCGTTTCTACGGCGCGGAGAGCCTCTGCTTGTGTCATAGCCGGACCACGTGCCAAGTTAGCCGTGCCACGGCCAATTTTCCGCTGGATAAGTCCTGAGAGATGCGGAGCGAAATCGTGATCGACCCCGAGGTCAACCACACGGATCGGAATACCAAGCTGCCTCGCCAAGACGGTAATTGCCGCTCCTCCACGCAGATAGTTGTAGACCATCTGAGCGGTTACTTCGCGTGGATAAGCACTCACGCCTTCGGTACAGACACCATGATCGGCACAGCAGATAAAAAGCAGCTTGCGATCGACTCGTGGCCGCTCACAACTCGTAATCAGCGCACAGCGTAACGCCAATTCTTCCAATCGTCCGAGACTGCCACGCGGTTTGGTGAGTGAATCAAGTCGGGCCTGGACCCGGACTGCCAGTGTTTGATTAATTGGATTAATCCGATTGAGGGTGCGTTCTAGCAGTCCCACAGCTCAGCCCTTCACTTTCATTGGTAGGCCAGCCGTCATAAAGAGGACCTCCTTACACGCCTGGGCGAGTTGCTGATTGACCGAGCCGAGCAGGTCACGATACTCGCGTCCAAGAGGGGTATCTGGCACGAGTCCCAGGCCGACTTCATTGCTAATCGCGAGGAAGTGAAAAGGGAAAAGAGGGATTTCCTCGATCAATTCCGCAACTTGATTCTCTAGTGCATCGCGTTGTCCGTTCAAGAGTGCATTCGACACCCATAACGTCACACAGTCGAGCACCACAGCGCCAATGCCATCAGCCAATTCCTTCAGCTGCCACACCACGTCGATCGGCTCTTCAATGGTCAGCCACCGGCGGCTGCGTCGCTGGACGCGATGGTGGGCAATACGGGTTTTCATCTCTTCATCTTTGCCTTCGGCCGTCGCGACATAGATAAGTCTCCCCTCCCACCCCTGCGCTCGTTGGAGAGCATACGCGCTCTTACCTGAGCGCGCCCCTCCAAGTACCAGGACACTTTCTTTCTCCACTTGCTTGCGTGGCATACAACCTCCAGACAAAGGAAGAACGCTGAGATCAGAGTGAAGAATTCTGCGCGCGGAGTAAAGGGCCAACCATACCAAACTGGTTGTCAGCGTTTTGCCTCTTTACCCGGCACCACGCTTGCGTAGCGGGCATGAATCCAGTAAGCGCAGGTCATGGCATCGAGAAAAGGACAGGGACGAGAGCGCAAACAGGCCCTGCGGGAAGAAGCAATTCTTCAAGCCGCCGCAGCTTGCTTTGGCGAGAATGGTTATCAAGCAACCACGCTGGAGACCGTCGCTGAACGCCTCGGGATCTCGCGCGTCACTTTATATCGCTATTGTCCCAGCAAAGAAGAGTTACTTGTGCGCGTGTTTGAACGGGCCATTGCTATTTTTCAACGTGGTCTGCAGCAGATATGTACGCAAAACATTCCTCCGGAAGAAAAGTTACGTCAAGTTATTCGTCACCAAATCCGCCTGATGGCTGACCATCGTAACTTTCTCACCGTTTTCTTCAGCGAAGAGGGAAATCTTCCAACTGACATGGCGCGACGGACGCGGGCTGAACGCCGTACGTACGATGAACTGGTTGAAGGAGTAATCCGTGAAGGGATCGACGCGGGAAGACTTGCGCCTCTTCCGCCCAAGCTCGTCTCCTTTGCGCTCCTTGGTATGTGTAACTGGCTGTATCAGTGGTACCAACCCGAAGGGCCACTTTCTGTCGATGAGGTCGCGCGCATTTTCATCGCGCTGGTTGAACACGGCTATCTCCATCAAGACCCGCAAGCAGAGATCCTCAACCGTTTGGAGCGGGTTGAGGCTGAACTCGCCAGGCTACGGCAGCTCTCTCAATCCCCACTGCCCAATCCCCAACCTCCTGTTCCTACTACGGCATAATACCGTGCCGGACTTTAGGCCCCAACGAGGCAGTGTTGCCTGCCCGAGCCGTTCGCAACGCGCGAATAGCCAGCGGTCGTGTATCACGCGGATCGACAAGATCGTCGAAGTTAAACGTTTTCACGGTAGAAACCGGACTACCAAATTGTTTGGAATAGTTCTCTAAGGCCTGGCGTTTGACTGCCTGATCTTCCACCGTTTCGAGCGCATTCTCATGCCCCGCACTTACGCCTCCTTCGACCGGTAACGCGCCGAACTCTCCCGAGGGTCAGACGAGAGTGAGAATCTGCTACCGGTGGTCCGCCGGCAGCCAGCATACTGGTGCCTTTCACCATAATGACAAAATCTGCCAGCGGGGCCATTAAGGCGGGATCTCCGGCACACGGCCCCATTGCCGCCACGACTTGAGGAACCACGCCAGACAATTACGACATCATCGTAAAGCGCCGTCCACCCACCCCTCCACCGCGCACTCATTCGTTGGCCCGCGCGCCTGAGCCATCAAGTAACCAAATGACTGGCACCTTGGTTTGCTGGGCGAGTTCTCAGACGCGCTCGCTCTTCTAACAGCCATCCCTACTCTTTACTCAACTCCTGCCGTACCAGCTTCGCACCTGCGACGAAAGCATTGAGCTTTGCTCGGGCGAGACTGCGAGAAGATGCAGAAAACCCGCAATCACAGGTGAGGTACAGTTTTTCTTGCTCGACGTGTTTAAGTACAGTGCGGATGCGCTCAGCGACATCCTCTGCCGTCTCCAGATACATGGACTTCACATCGATCACGCCTGCGGCCAGTTCGCGATTATCTCCGTACCGGCTCCACAAATCCAGCTCGGCCATTTCGCGATTGGCGTATTCCAAGGCAAATTGATCGGCTTTGACAGCAAAGATACCGGGGAATAGCGGCTTATAAGTGCGTTTCATTGCTGGGCGCCCTTGGTTGTTACCAAAGCAGATATGGAGCGCGATTTTGGCCCGTACTCCCTCGACAGTTTTGTTGAACAATTTGACCGTCTCGGTAACTGGCAGTGCTGGGGTGCGTCCGGCAGCAGAAGGCTCGTCAATCTGAATGAAGGTCACGCCAGCAGCAACCAATTGGTGTAACTCTCTGTTCACTAGCTCTGCCAAGTCATAGAGCATGGGGAGATAGTCACCGTTGGTGTAACCTCCTTTCGGGGTAATCGGAAGGGCAATGGTCAGCGGCCCAGGACAACAGACTTTCAATGGCTTATCAGTAAGCGTGCGAACATACTGATACTCTTGGACAAGTCCGAAGCCATGCGGTGCAGTGACACGTTCGACTGTTTCAAACCGGGGGGCACTGTCGTAGCTGACAACGCCAAGCTTACGCTGCGCAGGGATCAGTTTAAGGCCGGCAAGTTTTTCGACAACATTCCACAGGAAACGTTGACGACGGATTTCACCATCGGTGAGAATATCAAGACCTGCTTCTTCTTGGTCCCACACGGCAATCTTAATCGCATCCTGAATTGCTTCTTCCATGTCGGCAGGACCTGCATCTCCAGCGCGAAGCACTCTGCGCGTCGCGATAAGCCATGCTGGCGAAGCATACGATCCGACTCCCATAGTCGGCAAGAGTCCGAGGTCAATTCCGTTGAGGATTGGCATCTTTAAGCCTCCTTCTTACCGCCAATTACAAAGCCTCTGGAAACAAAGCGAGCAAATCGATGCCCTTGGCTGCTTTCCAGGGACCGCGCACCATGTAGGTTTGCAGGTGATCGATACGAAACCCGATTTTCAGTAAATCATGGAACAACCCACTGTGGCGGGCAGGCAAGCGCAGGCGTAGAGCTTTCCCTTTTTCTAGTTCGATTGCTTGCGAGATGAGAGCTCGTAGCACAGTGAGTTCAGTCGCCGCGGCCGGCCCCAAGAACGTACTTGTTTCTGTCCTTAGTAGGCAGAGGTATCCAGCTATCTTGCCAGCAGTGAGGCTCACGAGTTGAGGCGGGCGATGCAAGAAAAACTGAATGTCTTGCGGTCGAATAATCCCGGTCAGTTTAGCATCGAGTGCAGCCACCCGATCAGCATCGCTTGCGGTTAATTCTCTAATAGTAATGCCTCGTGTACGCCCCGCTGGACGCAGTTGCTGGCCGGATAGCGACAGTACTGTCCCGCAAACAGCAAAACCGAGCTTACTGTAGAGAGGGAACGAGGCCGTATTGAACGCATCTTGGACGAGACGAAGCGATGAGCAATGGCGGCCAGCGCGGATCACCGTCATCATAATTTCTCTGCCCACGCCTTTTGCCTGACAGGTCGGGTCTACTGTAATAGGTCCAATCCCGGCGGTCTCTCCTCGTAAATGGAGAAATCCAGAGCCGACGACTTGCCCGTTTTCGACCGCGACAAAACATTCTTGTGGTTCGAGTTGTAGATATCCTCGTGCGAGTTCAATACCGGACTCACGCGAGTCAAAGGGGGGAGCGTAACGATGCCGGGAAAAGACATCATTGAACGCTGCGACGATCACTTCTCCAGCACGAACAGTGTCGTGCTCTTCCATGCGGCGAATCATAAGCGTGTGTTCTTCCACTTGAGTGCTCCCCACGAATAGAACGCTGGGCGTGTTGTAGCAAAAAACCGCTCAAGTGTCTGCTTCATCATCACCCCGCACGCCTTCAATGAGAGGGAAGCCTTCCATTGTTGCCAAGCCCAGAGTGTGTTCCGGCCTTTTTCTCCTTAATTGTTCATGTTAGCGTGTGGCGGTTCTTAAACCCTCTCCACAAAGAAGGATATACATGAAAACTGCTGGTGAGCTTGCCCTCCCTACCCGTATTCTCTTGGGTCCTGGTCCGAGTAATGTCCATCCTCGAGTGCTCAAAGCGATGGCGACTCCCCTGGTAGGTCATCTCGACCCTGAGTTCTTCCGCTTGATGGAAGAAACCAAAGAGCTTCTCCGTTTTGTCTTTCAAACGAAGAATGCCTTAACGTTCCCTATTTCTGGTACTGGTAGCTCTGGTATGGAAGCCTGCCTCGTCAATCTGCTTGAACCTGGAGACGAAGCAGTAGTCGGAGTCAACGGCGTCTTTGGCACCCGTATGGTGGACATCGTCGAGCGTTGTGGGGCAATACCAGTCGTTATGGAAACTTCCTGGGGGAATATTTTTACTCCATCGGAGGTGCGAGACGCGCTCAAACGTTGCCGACGACCGAAGCTGGTTGCGGTTGTCCATGCCGAGACTTCAACGGGTGCTTGGCAACCTCTCGAAGAGATCTCCCACATCGTTCATCAGGCCGGAGCCTTACTGGTTGTAGATGCGGTTACGTCCTTGGGCGGCTGTCCGTTGCAGATCGATGCTTGGAGGATTGATGCCTGTTACAGCGGGACACAAAAATGCTTAAGTTGTCCCCCGGGGCTCTCACCGGTTACCTTCAACCAGGCGGCAATAGAGGGTATCCGTCACCGCAAGTCCAAAGTACAAAGCTGGTATCTTGACCTCACTATGATCGAGAAATACTGGGGTGAAGAGCGGGGTTATCATCATACGGCACCAATCTCGATGAACTATGCGCTTCGCGAAGCTCTGCGCCTCATACAAGAAGAAGGGTTGGCGGCACGATACAGTCGTCATCAACAGAATCACGAAGCTTTAGCCGCCGGACTCGCGGCAATGGGAATGTCCCTTGCCGCACAAACAGGGCATCGACTATGGACACTCAATAGTGTGAACATTCCAGCCGGTGTAGACGACGCTCGTGTCCGCCGCCAGTTGCTAGAAGAGTATAGTATCGAGATTGGCGCCGGTCTCGGGCCACTACGAGGAAAAGTCTGGCGCATCGGCTTGATGGGGGAATCGAGTACCCGCAGTAACGTGCTGCTTGTATTAAGTGCGCTCGAAGGTATCCTACGAAAACAAGGATATTCCTGCACCTCAGGGGCTGGGGTGAGTGGGGCACAAGCGGTTTACGCTATGATATAGAGCAAAAACAGCGAGGAGGGGTGGGGTGACAATGAAGAAGCTGTTCAATCGATGGTCCCTTTCCTTTACTATTCTTTCTCGATCTCCGGCTCAAAGGACCACAGGCGGTTTTCTTTTGCTCTTCTTGGTAGTCTTCCGGTTGTCCGCTCATTGCTGGGCAGAGCCGGTGCCCCTCGAACAGCTCAATCCAGAATTCGTCCCCTTTTTCGCTGACGACCTCGATCGCATGTCCCTGAAAACGGCAGTTCGACAAAGCCTCTCTGCTTTACGCAAAAGAGATGCAGCCGAATTGGTCGTATTTGGCAATCAACAGTTGCCCCTCGGACGGCTGCGAGACAGTCTCAAGGCCTTTCTCACACTGGTAGAAACTGAACCTGAGCTTGGTACTGCCCTTTTGCGAAATTTCGATATCTACCGGGTGACTTTGCCCGTCTTATTTACTGGCTATCATGAACCCATTATCAATGGCAGTTTGGTCCGTACCGGGCGCTACCGTTACCCGCTCTATCGTCGCCCAGACGATTTGCCCAGCCTGGGAACATCTGTACCATACTTCTCTCGCGCGGAAATCGATGGGCGTGGAATACTCAATGGAAAAGGCTACGAGCTGTTCTGGCTTGATGATCCTATAGAACGCTTCTTTTTACATATCCAAGGCTCAGGGCAAATTCGGCTGCCAGGCGAGAGTCGCATACGCGTCGGTTATGCGGCTGACAATGGGAGACCTTATCAAAGTATTGGGAGATTTCTTCTCGATCAAGGGAAGCTACGTTCAGGTGAGGTATCAACCCCTGCTATTCGTCGATATCTCGAAAATCACCCACATGAGCGTGATGAGATTCTCTTTCGTAATCCTCGCTACATCTTTTTCAAGTCGGTCCCTAACGGTCCCGTCGGCAGTTTAGGAGTGCCGCTGACGCCTGGCCGTTCACTTGCCACCGATCCCTCTATTTATCCGCTCGGAGCACTTGCGTTCATCCACGCCAAGAAACCCACTCTCAACACAGAGAACCAAATCACCTGGCAAGAGTTTTTCCGCTTTGTCTTGTTACAGGATAGCGGGGCGGCAATTACTGGCCCGTCCCGCGCCGATTTATTTTGGGGAAGTGCGGCGGAGGCCGAAGCCGGCTACATGGCACAGCAGGGAGAACTGTATCTCTTAGTGAAGAAACCCTAGAGCAGATTGCAATTGGATGTGTCCTGCGTAGGGGCGATCCTTGTGATCGCCCAAGCGTCAGCTCGTGATTTCTAGGGCGAAGACGAGCTTCGTCCCCACCAAGAAAAGGATACAGCCGAGTGAAAACCGCGATAAGGAAGGGGGCAGCAAACTGCGGCGGCACAACGAACCATCAAGACAATCAGCTTGCCGGTGATCTCTTGCGACCTCCCTATTGTATCTGTCACAATGACGCTATCCTCTTCTCGCGGTGAATCAGTATGGCTCCCACCTCCACAATCTCAACACTCGGTTTGCGTCACTTGGCACTCAACGTTGCCGACGTCACCGTTTCCGCCGGGTTTTACTCATCTCTCTTCGGTATGCAGATCATGTGGCAGCCTGATCCAGACAATGCCTATCTTTCGTCGGGCTGTGATAATCTTGCACTCCATCGGACCCCAAGAAGCATGGCGGAGGGCGGTCAGCATCTTGACCATCTCGGATTTATTGTTGAAAAACCAGAGGATGTGGATCGTGCCGCAACAACGTTAGCCGCTCGGAAGATTCCTCTCCGCCAGCAACCGCGCACGCATCGCGATGGCAGCCGCTCACTTTACTTTGCAGACCCTGACGGTAATGTCATTCAGATCCTTTATGAACCCACTCTCAGCGCCCAGCGAATCAGCTGAGAGCGGCTCCGACATTTCTCTTCATTTCCTTTTCCTGCGTCAGGCAGCAGCCTGGGCGGTACACGCCTACACTGCCTCGGGTATAATAATAGGGTTTCTTGCCTTGCGGGCGACCATTGCCGGTCAAGTTCGCGAAGTATTTTTTTGGCTCCTGGTTGCCGTGCTGATTGATGCTACCGACGGGACTTTAGCCCGTGCGATAGAGATTAAAAAAATCCTGCCGTGGTTTGACGGGGCCAAGCTTGATGACATCGTCGATTACTTCACGTTTGTCATCGTCCCTTTGGTGTTCCTCTACTATTTCGATTTGCTCCCTTCTTCCGGAAGGCTGTTCTTTGTTGCGGTGCCATTACTCGCGAGTGCCTACGGTTTTTGCCAAGTCGCCGCCAAAACACCGGATTTCTTCTTTACTGGCTTTCCTTCGTACTGGAATATCGTGGCGTTTTACCTGTATGCTAGTCAGACTCCCTTGTGGCTGAATGGAGCGCTCCTCTGCCTGTTGTCACTTCTGGTATTTATCCCTATCCACTACATCTACCCAACCCGGACCGTACCGTTTCGACGATTGACGAATCTCCTTGGTGCCCTTTGGGTCGTCGTCTTGCTTATTTTGATTTGGCGGCTACCCACACCCCCACCGTGGTTGGTGCTTGTTTCACTCTATTATCCCCTTTACTACACAGCCTTGTCTTTCTACCTTCATGCAACGAGGCCAAAAATAGAACTTACCCCTTGACAATCAACAAAGCGGACCCAGATTTTTCGCAGCTCGCTACTGAGGAGTGCTATGCATGGAAGCAACAAGAGAACGATTAGAAAAAGCGACCGAGCTGTGGCATCAGGGATATCGTGCACAGATGCAGGGAGATTTAGGCGTCGCTATGCGTCTCTATCAAGAGTCGATCCAAACGCATCCTACAGCTGAGGCGTACACCTTCCTGGGCTGGACTTACAGCTCTTTTGGCCGCTATGAACAGGCGATTGAAGAGTGCAAAAGCGCTATCGCTGTCGATCCAGACTTCGGTAATCCGTACAACGATATCGGCTCGTATCTGACCCAGCTGGGAAAACCCGATGACGCGATTCCGTGGTTGGAGCAGGCGGTGGTTGCCAAACGGTATGAGCCGCGTCACTTTCCTCATGTCAATCTTGGGCGCATCTATTGGGAGAAGGGAGACCTGCTAAAAGCTGCGCGCGAATTTGGCAAAGCCGTAGAAATAGAGCCGCGGTATGTCTTTGCTCGCCGAGCCCTCGCTGCGCTCTCAGCGCAATTGAATTAATCTAACGAGGCACAGAGTTTTAACTAGCGCCCCATCACAGCAAGGTGAGAAACCCTTTTCGACGTAGTTCTCTTTTTGCATTAACTTACAATCTCCAGTAATTTCTCCTCTCCGCTATGATATAGTTTCTGTTGGAGGATCACTTATGGTCGAGTTTGTCAGAGAACTATGGGATTTTATGAAAGAACGGAAGAAATTTTGGTTACTACCAATTATTCTCGTTCTTCTCCTTATCGGAACCCTGATCGTTTTTACGCAGGGCTCTGCCGTTGCTCCTTTTATTTATACGCTTTTCTAGGAGCAGAGAAATCGCAACGGCTGACGAAGACTAATCCATAGGATCGATACTGTGTTTTTCGTCGAAAGCAATTACTCGCAGTGAGAAACAAACTCGTTTCTTCACTCCTGACGCTCTCACTGTTTGGGCCACGCGCATCCCACCTGATGAGAGATGGGGGGCGCAAGAACAATACGATTCTTCTATCGAGAATAGGCCGTATCCTCGCCAGAAGCACGGCCACTAACGAAGCGCGGATCTGGGGTTATGCCAGAGGAGCGGGGGATGTAGGCGGACACGACGGAATCGCCGTTGTCTCAGGAGAAAGAGCGGAGCGAGTGTCAGCCCCGCAGTAAATCCACCGATGTGAGCCCACCAGGCAACCCCGGTCAGTTCTTGTCCTTGTGGTGAGAGGGCGTGCATGCCAGAGACGATCTGAAGGAATAGCCACAACAGGAGATAGAAGACGGCTGGAATCTGCACGATAGGAAAAGAAAATAGGAGAGGAATGAGGGTCAACACCCGAGCAGTCGGGTAGAAGATAAGATACGCACCTGTTACCGCGGCAATTGCCCCGCTCGCCCCGATCATGGGTGTCGAAGAGGAAGGGGCAATATACGTTTGCACCAGGACGGCGACAGCTCCTCCTACGCAATAGAAGATCACATAGCGGAAGTGACCGAGCCGGTCTTCTATGCTGCCACCAAAGATGTGCAGATAGAGCAGGTTGCCGAAGAGATGCAACCAGCCTCCATGGAGAAACATGCTCGTCAAAAGCGGAGTAAGTGATGGTAAGGTTCCCTGATGAAAAGCTTGTGAAAATTTTGCGGGAACCCACCCATACATGCGTATGAACGGTTCAAGCTGGGGGCCAAGCGTTATTTCATGTACGAAAACCGCGATGTTGATTCCCATCAGAACGTAATTAGCCCAAGGGAACCGTTGTGGAGGAACTGTACCTCGGAGGGGAATCATGAAGCAAGCACCACGCGCCGGACACTGTTATTCGCCACCTTCGCTCTCCTCACCTCCCCGACTGATATTGCCTCAGTAATCATAAGAAGAATGTCGATAATCAATAAGGTTTTCTTTATAGCACCCTTCCGCAACCTGTGGTAGGGGAAGATCTAGAATGCCAATTTATGAGTACCATTGTAGAACGTGTGGCAAAGATCAGAGCCTTCTGTTCCTTACCCAGCCAAAGCCGGCAACCCGGCCGCAATGCCAATGCTGCGGGGGGCGCCGCTTGACCCGGCTCCTCTCACGATTTGCGTATCATCAACCGGAAAGTACTCGGCTTAAAGATTTCGACACCAGCGCTCCTCGCGATGAGTCATTCTATCGCGATTCGCGTAATGTTGGGCTGTGGGCGAAAAAACGGGCAAAAGAAATGGGGGTAGACCTCGGTACACAGTTTGAGGAAACAGTAGAAAAGGCTCGGAGTGGAAAAATCGTTGATGATCTATAACACTCCATTATCTGTCTGCTATGCTGAGCTTCTATGATTCGCGCGACTGGATACCTGGTCTGGCGCCTTCTCCGCATTCTTGTTGGGTTCACGCTCTTAATTGCTGGGATATTCCTCAGTTTGCCGGGGATTCCTGGACCAGGAATTGTTGTTATTGTGTTTGGGTTAGGAATTCTCAGTCGCGACTTTCACTGGGCGGAGAGAATTCACACGTACCTCCACCAGAAATGGCAGCAAGTGCTGAATCGTTATAGACGAACTTCCGCTACAAGGGAGAATAATCATGGATGAGAAAGATCGTCTTGGTTCAAAATTGCGGGAAAAGGAGAAAGCAGAGGAAGACCGTTATTTTGCTCAGCGCGACCGTGAACTGATCGAGAAGCTGAAACGCGAGCAGCCAAGCGCGCAGGAAGCGACTGCGCGCCAAGAGGCCCTGATGCGGTGTCCTAAGTGTGGGACGAAACTCAACTCTGTCAAACATCACGATGTCTCGGTTGAAGAGTGCCCGTCCTGTCAAGGACTCTGGCTCGATCGAGGCGAACTTGAGACGTTGGCCCAACGAGAGAACGAGAGCTGGTTAGGCCGGTTTATTCGTCGCAGCATCACCTCATAGCTGGATGTGGAATTGCAGCAGAGGAGGAGACCGATGATCAAACTGTACGACTTTCCTAATGCCCTCGCGCGCCCGTAAAGTCAGGATCGTCCTTTCTCTTGACTCAGCACTCATGACTTCGCACTCATCATTGAGTTATGTTTAGCGGCATTATCGAAGCAACGGGAACGATCACCGCGATCGACCGCTCTAACGAGGGGGCTAGACTCTTTCTCTCCACTCGTATTCCTTTGGCTGAGATCAGTCTCGGTGAGAGTATTTGTGTGAACGGAACTTGCCTCACGGTTACAGCTATTGGCGAGCAGACTTTGAGCTTCGACGTTTCTGCAGAATCACTGAGGCGGACCAACCTTGGAGACTTGCAACCAGGCTCTTTGGTGAATTTGGAACGGTCACTACGGGTAAACGACCGTTTATCTGGCCATGTTGTCTCCGGCCATGTCGATGGGGTCGGACAGGTCAAAGCCATCCAGCCGGAAGGAGGTTCGTTTCTCTATACCTTCGCAATTCCGCCAGACCTTGGCCGGTATGTCGTCGAAAAAGGCTCGATCGCGGTTGACGGCATTAGTCTTACTGTCTTCCGTTGCTCGGCAACGGAATTCACCTGCGCGATTATTCCGCATACCCACCGCGTCACCACCCTGCATGCTAAGAGGCCAAGGGATCGTGTGAACATCGAGAACGACATGCAGGGAAAGTACCTTGAGAAGTTCGTTCATGAAGCTCTAGCAGGTGCTCTTGCCGGCCCTTTGCAGGAACTGCGGAACGAGATCATCGCCTTGCGACAACAAATCAGCCGCAAATAAAGGGGTTGGGGGTCAGGGGCTAGGAGTCAGTATTTTTCGTGACTGTTCCTTGATTCCTTCTCGGCTTTTTCGTCTCACTTTTCCATCTGCCCCCTAATCTCTGGTCCTCACCCCCTCCGTTGATTGCTGTTCATCGATCACTCGGATAAGAAAGAGCGTAATTTCGCTTGGAGGGATGTGCATGGCAAATACCAGCGCCTCGAGGATCATCCAGCAGGCTCGGGACCACGACCGTCTTCTACTGACTGAAGTCGAAGCGAAAGCCCTGCTCAGCGCCGGAGGGTTCCCGGTTACTCAAACACATCTCGCGCAAACGCGTGATCAAGCGATTACCCACGCGCAAACGCTTGGTTTTCCCGTTGCCGTAAAGGTCTGCTCGCCAGAGGTAGTGCATAAAAGTGATGTAGGAGGGGTAAAGCTTAACCTTGCTTCCGCCGGTGCAGTCGGCCAAGCCTTTGATGATGTTATGACTGCGGTGAGGCGGACACAGCCGAACGTGGCTCTTGATGGCGTATCGGTTCAACCCATGGCGAAACCCGGTCTCGAAGTTATCATCGGCCTGACTCACGACTCTCAGTTTGGTCCGGTTATCATGTTTGGCCTTGGCGGTATTTCGGTTGAAGTGTTAAAAGATGTTGCGTTTCGCCTGGCTCCGCTGAACCGGAGCGATGCCAAAGCGATGATTCGTGAAATCAAGAGTTTGCCGCTCTTGCTGGGCTATCGGAGTCAGCCAGCGGTTGACTCCGCCGCGCTGGAGCAGGTGCTCTTGCAAGTTTCAGCTTTAGCTGAGGCGCATCCTGAGATTAAAGAGCTAGATCTTAATCCTATCTTTGCTTACCCAAATGGCTGCCTCGCTGTCGATGCCAGGATTCTCCTCCACGCAGAAAATCCCGGTATTCTTCCGCGGCCATTCCTAGCTACTACCCGTGCAACTTTGTATCGCGCCTTTAATCCAAAGGCGGTCGCGGTCATTGGCGATAAACGGGCGATGAACTACATGTGGCTCCGGAGCCAAAGCGCTTTTCAGGGCAAGGTCTATTCTGTCCAAATCGATGAACGTGAGATCCCAGGGATCACCGCACTTGGGGTGCCAAACTACGGGAGCTTAGCAGAGATTCCGGATGAGATTGACTATGTCATGACAGCAGTCCCGCGGCAGATCGCGCCTCGTATCATTGCCGATTGCGCCGCCAAGAAAGTCGCCGGGGTAATGCTATTCACCTCCGGTTTCTCCGAGATCGGCGATGAAGATGGCAAGCGATTAGAGCAAACAATGGCTGATACCGCTCGGACGGCAGGTATGGCGTTGATTGGTCCGAACTGTATGGGCCTCTACCATCCGCGCCTCGGATTGAGGAACTATGCCGACCTCCCAGTCGGTGAAGCGGGGACAGTTGGCTTCATTGGCCAAAGCGGGACCCACACGATCACGTTTAGTTTAGCTGCTCCGAACTATGGGGTAAAAATCAGCAAAGCAGTGAGCTTCGGGAACGCGGCAGTGCTCGACGCCGGTGATTACCTTGACTACTTCTCCGTTGACGAAGAGACGCGCATTATTGGCATGTATCTCGAAGGGGTTCGTGAGGGTCGCCGCTTCTTCTCCCTCCTCCGTCAGGTCACCGCCGAAAAACCGGTTGTGATCTGGAAGGGAGGAAAAAGTGAGGCAGGAAAGCGCGCGATCTCTTCTCATACCGGTTCGCTCGCTGTTCCTAGTGCTATATGGGACGCCATGGTGCATCAGGCTGGCGCTATTCCCACCGAGACGTTCGACGAAACCCTGGATGTCATTCAGCTTCTCCTCTTTGCCAAGCCGGCTGCTGGAACCCGGGTCGGGCTTATCGCTATGACCGGCGGACCGTCGGTCATCATCACTGACGCTTTTGAACATGCCGGCTTGACGGTCCCCTTATTGAGCGAGTCCTCGTATCAAGAATTATCGTCTTTTTTTAATATTATTGGTGGGAGTTTCCGCAATCCTTTGGACTCTGGCCACACCATTGGGATGGGCCAAAGCACTGAGAATTTAGCGCGATTGTTAGCAATTCTCGACCGAGATCCTCATATCGATGCCATCGTTATGGACACCGGCGCGGGTCTGGTTGCTGGACAATGGCAGTCGCATCCGCAAACGCTAGACGCCCTTCTCGACACCCTGGCTAACTTCGCTACTCGTTCGGCAAAGCCATTTTTCGTGGTCCTTCAGCCTTTTGCCCGTGAAGCCGCCTTGCTCCAGGTGCGAAATCAGTTCCATGCCCGCGGTATTGCTACTTTTGCTACGCCCCAACGCGCGGCTCGTGCTTTTCGTTTAGCGGCCGATTATTGGCGCTTTCATACAGGGTCTGTAAGCAAGTAAGGTTGCAAACTGGATCGCAGATAGATACAACAATACTAGTAAAGGGGGGAACCGAAAGAGAGGGATGTAATCATGAGAGAACGACCCACCTTAACCAAAGCACTGATCGGCATAGCGATGGGCGCAGCGATCGCTGTCGGAGTCGCGTGGTTTGCCGGCACTGCTTATCGTGAAGGTAACCTACTTGCGCCTCTGGTCGCGCTCGCGTTCGCCATGAGTGTTCCTTTTCTCCTTTACGAAGATTTGGCGAAATGTGTTACCTTCGCCCTTCTCACGGCAGCCCTGCTCTCTGGCCTTTCATTATTAGCGCTTGGTTTGGGCGGCCAACCAAGTGAGTTCACCGTATTGGGACTCAGCATTACGGCCGTAGCGATACTGGTAGGGGTAGATCTTGTCCTTCAGGACTTCGGCACTCGATTGACGATTTCTCCGCTATTCTCATACGGTGCCGCCGCAATGTTTCTCCTCGTCGCTTTTCCGCTTAGTATGCGACTTATCGTTCGCGAGCATCATCTCGCAGTCGAAGAGGATGACGCGCTTATTCGCACGATCGCTCGGAATATTCGCCCGCAAGGCGACACCATCGTCTTCGAGCCGATTAGTCCACAACAAAAAGATAAACTTAAAAAGCTGGTCTCCGTGCGGACTAACGAAAAAACCTACACGCTTGCGGACGCAGATGTCGAGTCGGTCGTCGAAGAACGGACCGTACGGCGTGAAAACCGGAAACAGAGTAAGCCAGCCGTCGTAAGCCGGAAGCAGGACGAACGTATGCGTCTGATTCTTAGCCTTCATGGGGCGCCAGTTCCGGATGATATTACCCTATTTTCTCGCCGTGGCCCCATAACGACGAGTGAACTTACCGTTGCATTGGAAAAAAAGAATCCGGGATAAGAGAGAAGAACGGCTATCCTCCTACCATCCCCACAAGGGGTAGAGCCCGTTTCTCCTACGTTACGCTCTCTGCTCCATCCGCAATTGACCTTCGCTGGTCGATACGATAACCAAAGGGGCTATTAACGGAGACGGTTAGGTCTACAGGCAGGCTCAGATACACTTAGACCTACGGCAAGGAGAGAAACAATGACCTATATCATCACCAGGCTGTGCCGCGATTGCGTGGATACCGGGTGCGTAGCAGTATGCCCGGTTGATTGCATTTATGAATACACCGGCGCCGACAGAAATCAGTTTCCCAATCAGCTCTACATTCATCCGGATGAGTGTATTGACTGCGGAGCTTGCGAACCCGAGTGTCCGTGGCAGGCAATTTTCGAAGAGGTATCGGTGCCGGATGTCTTCCAGGAAGATACTCCCCTCAATTACGCCATAAAAGATAATAGCGGCGACTTTAAAGTGTCGCAGCACAAGAAGATCCAACATCCCACTGCCGACCAAATTGTGGAAAACAAGAAGAAATGGGGTTGGGCAGGATAGAAGTAGGGATTAGGGGCTATAGGGATTGGCAAGAAGAGAAACTCTTCACAATTAGCCCCAAATACAAATGCCAACCTCCCCCCAACCCTAGTCCCGGAGTTTCTGTTCTCGCCGGAGTTCTTCTTCCACCAGCGTGAGCCGGTCGTTTCCAAAAAACATCGATCCATTCACAAAGATAGTGGGGGTACCAAAGCCGCCACGAGCCACGACCTCGTCGGTGTTGGCGCGGACGCCATCTTTGTATTCTTGACGGTTGATTTTGTCGAAATACTCGAGAGGGTCGAGTCCCACCTGTTCAATAATCGTCCGTAATACTTCATCCCTGCTAATATCCTGATCCTCACCCCAATAGGATTCGAACACACGATAGCTGTAGCGCATGAAGGTCTGAGGGCGTTCGAGTGCCACCAGTGCGCCCCGCAAGGCTTTGATAGAGTTTACCGGAAAGACGGTCGGTGACTTGATGACCAACCCGTAGAATCGCGCCCAATCCTGTAAATCCTTCGCCGCATATTTTGCTTTGGCTGGAACCCCTCGTTCACGAAACTCGTAGACCGACGGGTTAATCGTGTTAAAGATCCCGCCGACCAGGATTGGCCGCCATACTAAAGCGGCGCCGTATTTTTGACAGATCCCGTTAATTTTAGTAAACGCGAGATAGGTCCAGGGGCTCGAATAATCATAAAAAAATTCGACCTTCGCCATCGTGTTGCTCCTCATATCAATTCAGTTACGAAGAAAGTCCACTAACATCCGATTAAATTCTTGTGCATAGGCTAGATGAATGTTGTGTTTCCCTTCAGGAAACATGTAGAGCCGTGAGCCAGCAATACCTTGTTGAAGGATGTCCGCGTGAAAAGCCGGCACGAGCGGGTCTTTGCCACCGTGCAAGATGAAGGTCGGACAACGCACCAGGTGAAGACGTTGTTGACACAGTTCACCGCCAGCACGATAGAGCGCCTGCATCGCATCACACCAACGTGCCCACAGGTCTTGCAGCTCATCTCCATAAATTGCGCTCATCACCTCAACCATGCGCGGGGACCACGATGAAAGCGCCCGGGTCTTTTCGTACGCCTCAATATCTTCTGGTGAGAGATAGGCATTTCCGCCCCAGATAATCAGCTTGGCAACCTGCTGTGGCTGTTGCAACGTAAGAAGTAAGGCAATGATGGCGCCATCGCTCCAGCCTCCCACCGCGTACGAATTGCAGCCGATCGCTTCCATCAAGGCGTTACAGTCCGATGCATCTTGCTCATAAAAATCGAGCGGAAACTGACGAGCTGGAGGTCGCGATTTACCATACCCTCGAAGATCGGGCACGATCAAGCGAAGTCCGCGCTGTGGAAGCACATCGAGCTGAGGGCCAAAGTCGGTCTGCCCCGTTCCGAGCGCCCCAGGGATGAGTAACAGGGGCAATCCCTGGCCACGGTCTTCGTAATATAAATTCACCCCCCGGACTTGAACGTACGGCATTTGCCCTCCTCTACTTTCTTTTACCGACTCCTAACCCCTAACCCCCATTTCTGTGTCAAGATCAAGCGGCATAATTTGCGCTACTCGTGGCCGTACGCCGTTTTCCCACTCGGACGGCAGAGTGTTGGAAAAGATTTCAATTTCGTTTCCGTCGGGATCTGCCAGGTAAATACTTTTGGATACTCCGTGATCGGAGGTACCGCGAATGGGTATGCCCCGCTCTTTCAGAAAACGGTACGCCTGGCGAAGTTCGTCGTAGCTACCAATCTGCATAGCCACATGAAAAAGTCCAACTTGTTGCCTTTTCGCGTCTTCGGCGTCGTCGCCAACGGCATAGATCGCGAGGTCATGGTGATTATCCTCCCAACTAAAGAACGTCATTCTGTCACCGAGACGATCGACAATACGCAAGCCGAGGATCTCAGTATAGAATTTTTCCGAGCGTTCGAGATTTTTAACTTTCAGCACGACATGTCCAATACGCTGTGGTTTGATCATTGGCATCCTCCTTGGTTCGCTGTGATAGCATGATCGAGAAGCAGAGAGAACCTCAGATCTTACTTGCAGAAGCAAATGATCTCTGCAACAACAAAGCAAGCAGGAGAGGCGATTTTCTCGACGAAAGAGGGACCAGAGAATATGAAGACGGTCGGTCTCACTGGTGGTATCGGTTCGGGCAAAAGTACTGTGTCTCAGCTTTTGGCAGAGCTTGGGGCTTTCATTATCGATGCCGACAAGGTTGGCCATGAAATTTATCTTCCTGGGAAAGAAGCGTGGCGCCAAGTCACTGCCACATTCGGGCCTGACATTCTTGCTGTGGATCAAACCATTGACCGCAAGAAACTCGGCACGCTTGTCTTTAACAGCGAAGAGACGCGGAAGAAGTTGAACTCTATTGTCCATCCCTTGATGTTCAACGACATTGACCGGCGGATTAAAGAGAAACGGGCTGAGGGGTTCACCAAACCGATCGTGGTCGAAGCCGCAATTTTGATCGAAGCAAACTGGTTACCACTGGTCGATGAAGTCTGGTTAGTTGTCACTAATAAGCATGCTGTCGTCGAACGGGTAGCTGCACAACGCGGGATGTCAGCTAAAGATACTGAAGCTCGGATTGCGAGCCAACTCGCCGACGCCGAACGGCGTAAACATGCTAATCTCGTTATCGACAACGACGGTTCCCTGGAGGGCCTGAAAAAGCAAGTCCAGGATGCGTGGAGACGGCTCGCCGTATGACTTCCTTGTGTGTGAAAGGCGTCATCTTTGACATTGATGGCACGATCGCTAATTCGGTTGGCTTCTTCTACGAAATCGCGCTGGAAGTGCTTGATCTAGCCGGAGTGCCGCCAGTCCCGCAAGAGCGGGTCTATGAACTCATGCGTCACGGCGACACCTCCCCTTTGGAAAGGCTCTTTCCCTCCGACTATCCCGATCCTGCCGCCACCCTTAAGCGGATTGTCGATAGCCGTATGGGTGAATGGATGCGTCGCTATCACGAGGAAACTGAGGCGATCCCCGGCAGTGTAGAACTCTTGCGCGACTTACATGCATGTGGGATGCGCCTCGGGGTCGCAACCTCTTCGGGGCGCGCCCTTCCCTTTCTCGATCGTTGGGGAGTCCGACATTTATTCGACGGGATTGTTGGTCGCGAAGATGTCGAGATCCGTAAACCCCACCCTGAACCGGTACTCAAATGCCTTGGACAGCTTAAGCTTGATCCACACGAAGCGGTGTATATCGGCGATTCGCCTATCGACATCCGGGCCGGGAAAGCCGCGGGTTCTTATACCATCGGCGTTCTGACCGGCACCAGTCCACACGAAGTGTTGCATCTTGAGAGCCCAGATCACATCCTCGCTAGTGTGGCCGAGCTGCATACCGTGCTCTCATTAGGGAAATAGGGAACTTTCTCCCCACCTAGACGTTATTCTACTTAGATCCCCGGTAAGGTGTGCGGGGGTAAGGACCTCAAGGACAGGAAAGGATCGGCTTTGCCCCAGCACACACCGAGAGGGGAAAAGGTCCGACATTTGCCCAAGCAGGCACCGCTTGATCAGACCCCATCTACCGTGGATGAACCCTCTTTGGTCGCCCGGGCAAAGGCAGGAGAACCAGAAGCCTTTGGGCTCTTAGTGCAGCGACATGGTAAGGCAGTGTTAAATCTGATCAATAAGATGATACGTGACCGGACCATGGTAGAAGATTTGTGGCAGGAAACCTTCGTGCGTGCGTTAGAAAACATCCATATGTATGAACCCCGTTCATCTGCAGGAGAGCCGGGACCCAGTTTTGTCTCCTGGCTGTATCGCATCGCTGCAAATCTCACGCTTGACGAACTACGGCGACGTGGACGATGGCGGATGTTCTCCTGGGACATCTTTAAACCGCGGCGGACAGATGAACCAGAAGAAGATGTGACCTACGATCCCCCTTCAGATATGCCTGATGCTTCCACACTACTTGAAACCCGAGAAGAGATTCACCGTGTCCGTCGCGCACTTGATACTTTACCGCCGGATTGGCGCATGATTCTGATTATGCGTGAGTACCAGGATCTTCCGTACGAAGAGATTGCAGAAATCCTACGCATGCCGATCGGCACCGTCCGGTCGCGTTTGGCCCGCGCGCGCGAGCAGCTCCGTCTCGCCTTATTACAACCAGCCTCTCGGAGAGCACTCCCATGACATGTCGTCACTGTCAGCAACAACTGAGCCTGCATCTAGACGATGCGCTACTGGTGGGTACACGAAAAAAAGTAGTCGACCACCTCAATCAGTGTCCCCTCTGTACAGAACGCCTTCGGCAACTAGAACAGAATCGACAACTGCTACGGTCCTTGCCGCCGGCAGAGGTCACCGGAGCGATGGAATTTCGCCTGCAACGGCATCTTCAGAACCCCAAGCCCCAAGCTTCAGGTCTCAAGTCTCAGCGATGGTGGCACGACTGGCCGCTAGTTTCATTCGGCACGCTCGCGACATGTGCGGCTTCGGCTCTCTTCTATTTCGCCGTGATGCAGGCACCCTCCAAGGTATCAGCCGAAGAAGTTGTGGCCAGTATGGACCAATTACTCGGGACCCTCGATCCGAATGAAGGAGCCCAAACAATAGGCGAAGAAACTCCGGATGAAGTAGTGCCGAACTGGCAAGAAGAGCTCGAACAAGGATTTTTTGACAATGAACGTGAGGAAAAATAGGCTGATCTTTTTTATATTCGTCACTCTCTGTTTTCTCGGTGAAGGCTCGCTTCTTGCACAACCGTTCCAACAACGAGGAGGAGAGCAATTCGTTCCGCGTCAAGCGTTTCCCCAGCAAGATATGCCTGAACAAGGCGTAGAAAGACGCCCGCGCTGGCCCGGAGGATTACGCAGAGAAGGATTCACGCAAGGCCGAGAAGAACGGCGCCGGCGGATTGAACGCGCCCGTACTATGGCCTATCGCTTGCTCGAAGATCCCAATGCGCCGGCGGACATCAAAGCAAAAGCCCGGAGGCTCGATGAACTCCTCACCCGACGCGAAAATTTAGAGCGCGAATTAAATGACAAGCGTCAGGATTTCCTGCGTGCGCACAGTCAGGAGTTGGAGGAGCTACGCCAGCTCCGCGAGCGGGGCGAAATCCTCCGGCAAAATCTCCGCTCAGCGCGCGAGAAGGCGATCGCCGAAAATATGTCCGCGATTCAAGAAATGCGCCGGGTCACCGAAGAAGCCCGCGAAACCGCCCAGGAGATTCGTCAGCAGTACCGCAGCCAGCGTGGCGGTCGTAGCGGTGGGCCTGAAGATGACGACCAATGACCACTCTTTGTCCCCAGCAACAGCGCTCACTCAACGTCGGAAGGCGGAGCCTCCCATACTGCGACCGCGTTTCACTCTCGCGCCTTCAGTTCTTGCCGCAACCGTTCGGCAATCCAAAGACGCGCTAGGGTCGTAGCATCGGTCGTACGCTGTCGCGCTAGTTTATTCAGGACCGCTTTCATTGCGGGGGGAAGGTGCATATTGAGCTGGGCCGTGTTGTCCTGAAACAACGCTTCCTGCAGGAGTTGGTCCAAGTCACTACGATCCTCGACAATTTCGGAGACTCCAGCAGCTACCCGTTCATCAAGGTCATAGGTAGTGAGCCATTCAACCACTTCATCCTCAGTTGCATCTGGAGAGAGGGGAGGAATTGGTTGCGTTTTCTTTTTTTTCTTCATTGTCTCACCCTCTTTTGGTAGCGCCGTTTCTGTGCTTCGTTCATACGAGCCAAGTGAAACACGCGTAAACGATCGTCAGAGAGAACTCGATACACGGCGTGCAGATAGTCTCCCGCGAAGTTTCGTCCAAGCAATTCGTACACAGCCTCAAACCCTCGTAAGCTTCGATCTCTCACATACCGGCTTGCCAACAGTTCATAGAAATCTTCTTCCGTATACCCGTGCCGGAACGCTGACTCCACAAAAACCACTCGCGCCACGCCGGCATTGCAGCAGCAAACCGCTTATGGGAAGAGGGCATGGCGTCACACGTATCGCACCCCCGTTTCATCTCCGCTTGCTCTCTTCGCTTTCTGCCTGGCGGTCGCCTTCAGGGCAGTCGCTTCCGCACGTTTGCGATTTGGACGCAACGATGACTTACTCCTCCAACTCCGCTAACAATGCCTTCGCCTCTTGCAGATCTTTCGTATCAAACCCCTCAGTGAACCAGTGGTAGATCTCGGCCAACAGCTTGTGAGCTTGTTGCTGCTTGCCTTGTTGTTGCCACAGACGTGCGAGGCTTGTTGCCGCTCGCAGTTCCCATGACTTTGCGCTCTGCTCGCGGGCAATCTCAATCGCCTTGAGGAAATACCCCTCAGCCTCCTGCTCTGCATCCCCTTGGGGATTGGGGGTTAGGGATTGGGGATTGGTCTCTACTTTTGCTTTTTGCCTTTTGCTTTTTGCCTTTTGCTTTGCTTCTCGTGACTCCGAACCCCGAACTCCGAACTGTTTGAGCACCAGCTCGCCCTTCAGCCGATACAGCTCCGCCTCGTAGAAACGCTCCCCAGTTTTGTCTACGACCTCCAGCGCCTTAGCCAGCACGCTGAGCCCTTCCTCCGTCTGCCCCGCTAGTCCACATGCTTCGGCTAGCATGGCCAGCCAATAGGGCTGTGCCCCCTCTGCCGCTGTGGCCCGCCAGGCGCCGATGCCTTGGCGTAACAGAGCGATTCCCTCTTCTCCTTGTCCTTGTCGAGCCAGTGCCCAGCCGCGGAATATCACTCCCCATGCCAACCATAAGGGAAACTCCTGCTCATCAGAGAGTGCAATCACTGCTTCTGCCTGTTCTTCAACTGTTTGCCTCTCTCCCCGAAGCTGATGGAACCAGACAGCCGCGGCCAAGGCAAAAGCCGAGCTGTGGGGAGGATGAGACGGCCCTTGGGTTAGAATGAATGCCTGATGAAGCTTCTTCAGGGCTTGGTCTGGATAGCCAAGCAACCACAGGGCCAAGGCCGCATAGGAGCAGCAGCCCACCCCGGGGTCGGCGTTATAAAAGAAGGCCAAAGAGCGGTGCTGCTGGGGATTATAGAGGACAGACGCCCGTTCCTCATATAAATGGGCAGAGGCAAAGTCTCCCATGTGAAATGAGGTATGCCCAAGCGCAATCTGTGCCCCTAGAAGGAAGGCAGGATCATGGACGCTCTGAGCCAAAGTAAGACACTGCTCCCCTAGCTCGTACGCCGTCTGCAACTCCGCCCGTACTAAATAAAATGCCCACAGCCCCCACAATACTGGGAAGAGCTGAGGAGTCTTCCCTACTTGTAGGCATAGCTCTCGCGCCCGTGCGTAGACTTGTTCTACTTCTACAGCACTATAGCCTTTGACAGGTGTTAAGGCCGCGCCCAGGGTGGTTTGTAGGACAAGCTCTTGCCGGACACGTTCGGGAGTATCTGGTAGGGTCTTGAGTAACTCTAACCCCTTAGTAAGAAGGGTGATCGCCTCTTGATGGGCCGAGCGTCGGAAGGCATTTTCCGCCGCTTGCTGCAGATACTGTATCGACCGGCTGTAGTCCCGTCCCCGCTCGAAATGGACGGCCAACTCAGCGGCGATTTCGCTGGCTCGCTCTCCATACCCTTGCTCTTCCCGCTCCCCAATCTGCCGATGCAGCCGCATGCGCCGAGTTGCCGTGAGCCGCTCGTACAAGACTTCTTGATATAAGGCATGCACGAAGCCATAGCGCGCCGCCACTATCCCATCGGGCCACTCGGTCGTTCCACGGGCACGCAGGAATTGCTCGCGTCGCACCAACTCCGTACCCTGCTCTTCTACCACCTCCACTGCGATCCCTGCTCCCGCCGCGACTGCCGCCGCCGAAAACTCCGCACCCGCAACACTGGCTACCTCTAAGACTGCACGCTCTTGGGGATTCAACTGCGCTAACCGCTGCTCGATCATCTGCCGCAGAGTCACGGGTACCCCGATTTCTCCGTCTTCAAGTTCGCCCTTTATCTCCCAGTGCCCCTCACGATTGGTAATAACCTTTCGCGTTATGAGCTCATTCGTGACATTGACCATGAACAGCGGATTGCCATCCGTACGCTGGTGAATGGACTTCGCCAACCGTTGTAGGGGCGACCGGCCGGTCGCCCCTACATTGAACCGTTGTGCCAGATACTCAACAACATCCGCTTCCGTCAGGAAGTCCAGCACCCGTTCTTCACACTGTCCGTGGAGCTGCAATTCCTGCTTGACCCCTTTGAGCGGATGGTCATGGGCCAACACTTCGACCGGGCGATACGTCCCAATGATGAGCAGGCGCGCCCGCTCTTGCCGCCGCGCCACCACTGCCAGCCAGTCCAGGGTAGACACGTCACTCCAGTGTAAATCCTCCAACCACAGGACCAGCGGCCGTTCGGCGGTCATCACCTCTATTGCTTCCGCCAACTCCCGCAACATCCGCTCGCGGGTGGCCCCAGCGGTCCGCCGCTGTAACTCCTCCAGCTCCGGCGTGCTCAGCAGCGCAGGCATTTGCACCAGCCACGTCGGCGCTTGTTGCCGCAGTAATTCAATAAGCTGTTCCCCTCCTGCCTCCCGACACAGCCGGCCCAACGCTTCCAACATTGGTAGATAGGCTTCGCCTGCGCCGTAGTGCTCGATGCATTGGCCTCGACCAAGGAGGGGTGTTGGGTACTGGGGGCTAGAGGCTGGGGAGGAGACTATTATTTTTGACTTTTGAGTTTTGCCCTTTGCCTTTTGCCTTGCTTCGTGATTTTGGATGCCCGACGCCAGGCTCTGCAGAAACGTGTCAACAAGCGTCGTCTTGCCTATCCCCGGCTCACCCGTCACAAACACGACCTGGCGCTCCCCTGCCAGGGCTTTGGCTAACCAGTCGTGGAGTTGGGTGAGTTCGGTCTCACGACCAACTAGGGGCGTACTCAGTTGCCAGTTCCCAGTTGCCGGTTGGGAATCCGCTCTTCTTCCTGGTTTTTTACTGATAACTGACAACCGATTACTGATAACTGGCGAGGGGGTGACGGCGGGGAGGAAACGGTAGCCCCGCCGATGTGCGGTCTCGATATAGCGCGGGTGCCGGGCATGATCGTGTAATGCCTGCCTCAGTTCCTGAATGCATGAGGTCAGCGTCGCCTCGCTCACCACCGTCTCCGGCCACACCACCTGGAACAGCTCTTCTCTGGTCACTACCTGTCCTGGATGCATGATCAAAGCACGCAACACCGCCAGGACTTTGGGAATGAGCTTCACTTCCTGTGTGCCCCTCCATACCTGTCCTCGCTCAGGCTCGAACCGATAGGGACCAAAACTAAGTGAGTGATCTGGCTGCATTTTTCACCTCGCGCGCATCCCAGAACAATCCCACAGAAATCCCACAACTTTCCCATGACTTGTGGTCGCCGTGTCTCTACTCTCCTGGCACACAGCGGGCATGATTGCAAGCGAGACGCGCCCATTCAGAGGGAGTCAGCCAGTGCCACAGGAACCAGAGGGGCGAGCCCCCTTATCAGTTCACCACGCGTTTGTCGTGCACTTCCGCGTGAACAGCGACGTAGCGCACGGTCAGGTCGCGGGGCGGGTGGAACATGTGGTGTCAGGCCAGGCCGCGCATTTTTCGTCGGTGGAGGAACTGCTGGCGTTTATGGGACAGGTGCTGGCGACGGTGCGTGGGCCGCCGCGCCGGAGAGTATGAGACGGTACTCAGCAATCCAGCCAAAACGAAAAGGCCCGCTCACAATGGGTAGTGGACATGATCACATAATTCTCACTCTTCACCAAAAGGAGGTCGTATGAAAAAGCACGCCGTTAGAGTTTTCACCTTGGGTTTCCTCCTTCTCGTCGGGTGGTCGCGCCTTGCCGGAGCAGATGCGGTCACTGACTGGAATGTGAATGCCGGCGAAGCCGCCCAGGCCGCCTGTTTATCTCCCAGTAATGATCCACTTCATGAATCGCGGATGTATGCGATGACGCACATCGCCATCCACGACGCGCTTAACGCCATCACCCGCCGCTCCCGGCCTTACACTTTCGACAGTCAGGCACCATCGGGGGCT
>Ga0187894_10000820_pt1 | contig 41878 bp, 38 predicted proteins | sample GBC1701081metaG_FD_136650 | JGI IMG/M metagenome (GOLD analysis project Ga0187894, IMG submission 136650) | White microbial mat communities from a lava cave in the Kipuka Kanohina Cave System on the Island of Hawaii, USA - GBC170108-1 metaG ... | reverse complement strand
GTTCGCAATGAGCGTTGCGCCGAGCGCACAGCACATCAGTGCCGCGCCCAGTGCGCGTCGCAACGCACGTGCGTTGCGTCCCGAAGTCGTTTCAAGCCTCGTGTTCATGGCTTCATCCCAATCGCCAGTACGGGTTTGTTCTGCGGGCCGAAATATACGCAGCGGGGAGTGTCACGGTAATGTCTCCGCGCACCGACGTCTCCCTTTACCGACATTACGCACGCGCTTTTCCGCGTGTATAAGAAAGCCCGCGAAACTCGTCCGTTGCAGGCGGGTTTCGCGGCCGCGAACAGCATGGAAACAAGGGTTTTTCCGGTCTTCCTCGCAGTCGCGGCACGCGCGTTTCCGGAGCGCCGACGACGTGAGTTTCACACCCGCCGCAGCAAACTGTGCGCGCACTCACGGTGATTACGTCACATGTCTGCGAAAAGCTCCCGGCGCGCGGCCCGCAACCATGTTGCGGAACTGTGAGAGGCGTCACGAGCAGAACGGGTCGCGAGGCAGGACCCGAGGGATGAAATCGATGGCTACGCGAACGCGCGAACGGACGCCGGCAGGCACGGCTGGCAGCGGCAGGTTGTTGCTCGCAGGCATCGCCTGCGCTGCGGCATTGAGCGGCTGCGGCGGCGGCAACAGCGAAAGCGTGAGCCTGGGCAGCGGCCAGGGCCCCGATCCGGCCACCGTCGACTTCCCGATGGCGTACGTGAAACGCTCCCTGCCGGCGCCGCCGATGGAGTTCGAGGACGACGCGAAGGTGATGCGGGCCTTCAACGTCGATGCCGACCTGTTCCTGCGCGACCGCGCCTCGCCGAGCGTGCCGGAGCGCAACGTCACGCAGCGCGTCACCGGCGACACCGAGCTGTGGGACGTCAAGGACGTCGAGGGCTCGTACGACGGCAACCTCATCGTCTTCGCCATGCGCGGACCCATCGATCCGAACGCCGACGAGGAAGACCTGCCCACCTGGGGCATCTGGGAATACAACCGCAGCACCGACGTGCTGCGCCGCGTGATCGTTTCCGACATCGTCGCGGCCGAAGGCCACGACGTGGGGCCGCACTACCTGCCCGACGGGCGCATCGTGTTCTCCTCGACACGCCAGCGCACCTCGCGCGCCGTGCTGCTCGACGAGAGCAAGCCGCAGTTCGCGGCGCTCGACGAGGACCGTGACGAGCCGGCGTTCGTGCTGCACGTGATGGACGCGGACGGCACCAACATCCGCCAGATCTCCTTCAACCAGAGCCACGATCGCGACCCCTCGGTGCTCGCGAACGGCCAGATCGTGTACACGCGCTGGGACCACGCGCCGGGCAACGACGGGATGCACCTGTACCGCACGAATCCCGACGGCACGGGCCTGGAGCTGTACTTCGGCGCCAACAGCCACGACGTGCCGGCGAACAACGTCAACGGCGGCGAGGTGCAGTTCCTGCAGCCGCGAGCGCTGACGAACGGGCGTGTCATGACCATCGTGCGTCCTTTCGACGGCACCAACTTCGGCGGCGACGTGGTCAGCATCGACGTCGACAACTACGTCGAGGACACGCAGCCGACGCTGCCGAACCGCGGCGTCCTGAGCGGCCCCGCGCAGCGGCGCGAGGTCAGCAACGAAGTGCGCCTGATTCCCGACGCGCCCTCGCCGGGCGGCGTCTTCAGCGCGGCCTTCCCGCTGCAGGACGGCACGCAGCGCATGTTCGTGAGCTGGAACCAGTGCCGCCTGCTCGAGGGCACGCGCATCGTGCCCTGCACCCAGGATCGCCTGAATGCGACCAACCCGCCGCCCGTGCCGGCGCCGCCGCTTTACGGCCTGTGGATCTACGACGCCGCGCGCGGCACGCAGCTGCCCGTGGTCCAGCCGGAAGAGGGTGTGATGTACACCGACGTGGTCACGCTGCAGCCGCGCACCGCGCCGCCGGTGATCCTCGACAAGGTGTCGGGCGTCGATCTCGATTCGACGCTGGTCAGCGAGAACGTCGGCCTGCTCGACATTCGCAGCGTCTACGACATCGACGGCGTGAGCTCGGTACCGAGCATCGCCGCGGTCGCCGATCCGGCGCAGACCACCGCAGCGCAGCGCGCGGCGCGCTTCCTGCGTATCGAAAAGGCCGTCGGCATTCCCGACGAGGACACGCGCGACTTCCGCCAGACGGCGTTCGGCGTCACCAATTTCATGCGCGACATCCTCGCCTACGCGCCGATCGAGCCGGACGGCTCGGTGCGCATCAAGGTGCCGGCGAACGTGCCGCTCGCGATCAGCATCCTCGACGGCAACGGCCGGCGCATCGGGCCGCGTCACAACAACTGGCTGCAGGTGCGCCCGGGCGAAGTGCGCCAGTGCAACGGCTGCCACAATCCGCAGAATCCGGATCCCAGCAGCGTGTCACACGGCCGCTCGAACCTGTTCGCTGCGGCGTATGCCGGTGCGACCACGACCGGCGTGCCGTTCCCCAACACCAATCCGACCTTCTTTACCGACATCGGCGAGACGATGGCGCAGACCCGCGCCCGCGTCAGCTGCTCGACCGACAACTGCGCGGCGCTCAACCCGAGCGTGAACGTCGTGTTTGAGGACGTGTGGACCGATCCGGTCGCCGCGGGACGAGCGCCGGACGCCGCCTTCTCGTGGCGTTACGCCGACCTGGCGACGCCGGCGCCCACCAGCAACGAGTGCCAGACGCGCTGGTCGGCCCTGTGCCGCATCACGATCAACTACGAGCGCAACATCCACCCGCTGTGGAGCACGCCGCGCGTCACTGTCGATCCCAACGATCCGACGATCGTCCTCGCGGACAACACCTGCACCCGCTGTCACAGCCCGGTGGACGCCGCGAACGCCAATGCGGTGCGCATGCCCGCCGGTCAGCTCGACTTCTCGGACGGCCTGTCGCCGGACGAGGCCGACCACTTCAATTCCTACCGCGAGCTCCTGTTCACGGACAACCGGCAAAGGCTTAATATGGGCGTGTTAGAAGATGAATGCGCCCAGACGGACCCGGTCACCCAGGTGTGCGTCGCATTCTTCACCGTGGGGCCATCGATGAGCGGAGCCGGAGCAAACGCCTCGGGAACGTTCTTCACGCGGTTCAGCGCGGGACAGAGTCACAGTGGGTATCTGAACGCTGCGGAGTTGCGGCTCATCGCAGAGTGGTTGGATATTGGTGCGCAGTACTACAACAACCCGTTCGACGCTCCGCTCAACTAAGGGAATGCGTCGTCGCCTCCAGGCACTGATACTCGCACTCTCAATCCCACTCTCGTTCACGGGTCCCGCCGTTGCCGAAGCGCTCTTCCAGGAGGTCGTGGTCGCGGACCCCTACCTCGAGCTGCACACCGGCCCCGGCCGCGGCTACCCGGTGTTCCACGTCGTCGAACGCGGCTCATCCGTCGAGATCCTCAAGCGGCGCACCGACTGGTTCAAGGTTCGCACCGAAGACCGGCGCGAGGGCTGGGTGGCGCGCCGGCAGATGCTCGCGACGCTGCAACCGACCGGCGAGCTCACTCGCCTCTCCGACGGCACGCTCGAGCAGTTCGCGGAGCATCGCTGGGAAGTGGGCATCATGGCGGGCGACTTCGACGGTGCCAGCGTCATCGCCGGCTACGGCGCCTGGCTGTTCAACCAGAGCCTGCAGGTCGAGCTCGGCTTCGAGCACGTGCTCGGCGAATTTTCCAACAGCTACGTCGGCACCGCCGGCATCACGCACATCTTCGTTCCCGAGTGGCCGGTCTCGCCGCTCGCGTCGCTCGGCACGGGCATCATCAGCATCGAGCCGCAGACGACGCTGGGACAACCGGAGGATCGCTCCGACCAGGTGGCCTACGCCGGCCTCGGCGTGCGCATCTACGTGACGCGGCGTTTCATGGCGCGCATCGAGTACCGCAGCTACATGCTGTTCACCAGCCGCGACGACAACGAGGAAATCGACGAATGGAAGTACGGATTCGCCTTTTTCTTCTGAGCCGGCCGCTCGCGGCGGCCGCGGCCCTGCTGTCTGCCGGCGTCCTGGCCGGCTGCGCTTCCGCTCCCGAGGACGTGGACGTACCGGCCAGCGAAGCCGAGGCGGCACGCATCATCGAGCCGGAGATCGAGCGGCGCGAGATCAAGGTGCCGAAGATCGATCACGAGAATTTCGAGGTCGGCGCGTTCGCCGGCATCCTGAGCATCGAGGACTTCGGTTCCAACTCGGTGTACGGCGTGCGCTTCGCGTACCACATCGCCGAAGACCTGTTCGTCGAGGCGGCCGTGGGCCGCACCGAGGCCGGCCTCACCAGCTTCGAGCAGCTGAGCGGCAACCTGCGCCTGCTCGAGAACCGCGACTTCACGTACTACAACGTCTCCTTCGGTTACAACTTCCTGCCCGGCGAGATCTTCCTGGGCCGCAACTACGCCTTCAATTCCTCCCTGTACGTCATCGGCGGCGTCGGCAGCACGCGCTTCAACAGCGAGGACAATTTCACCTTCAACCTCGGCATCGGGGCCCGGATCCTGGCCACGGACTGGCTGGCCATCCACCTGGACGCACGCGATCACGTTTTTGCGACGGATTTACTCGGCAGGGACAAGGCAACGAATAATCTTGAGGGCCACCTGGGATTCACGTTCTTCTTCTAGAACGTTCAGCGAGGATGGCCATGTCAGGATTCAGCAGATTTCTCAAGGTCGCCGCGCTCGCGAGCGTGATGGCCGTATCGGTGTCGCTTGCTGGCGACGGTGGCGGCCGTGCCGCCGACTTCAAACTGGACCGGCGGGGCGGCAAGCAGCTCGGGCTGCAGGACCTCAAGGGTCAGGTCGTGATGATCAACTTCTGGGCCACCTGGTGCGGGCCCTGCCGGCAGGAGATGCCGCTGCTCGAACAGATGCACAAGAAGTATCGGCCGATGGGCTTCACGCTGGTCGGCATCAACGTCGAGGAAGATCCGAGCGGCGCGGAAGCGTGGCTCACGAAGACGCCGGTCAGCTTCCCGATCCTGTTCGACCGCGAAAACCGCGTCAGCAAGCTCTACAATGTGAGCGGGATGCCGAGCTCGGTACTCATCGACCGCAAGGGCAACGTGCGCTACCTGCATCGTGGCTACAAGCCGGGCGACGAGAACACCTATCTCGATCACATCCGCGCGCTGGTGAAGGAGAGGGCGTGAAGGCGAAGCGCGACGTGAAGTTCGGCGCGAGAACGCTGGCGAAGCTTTCGTTCCTGCTGGCGGCGGGCACCCTGCTCGCCGCCTGCAGCAGCGTCGAGCCGTGGGTGAAGCCCTACGAGCGCGATCGCCTCGCCGATCCGATCATGGCCTTCGACCGCGACCCGGTCTCCAGCTCCTACCTGCACCACGTCTTCGATTCGCGCGAAGGTGCCCGCGGCGCGCTCGGCAGTGCCGGCGGCGGCTGCGGCTGCAACTAGGCCCGGCCGTGCGCTCCTCCAGGCGACAGACGATGTTCCGCTCGCGCACATTGCATAATCCGGCGCGCCGAGCACGCGCCGCTCTCTTTATTCTGTTGCTGGTCGCGGGCGCCCTCTTCGCCGGGCGCGCATCGGCCGGCGTGCTGCCCGAGGATCGTGCCGACCTCCTCTATCACCGCTACGACGGCGGCGGCGTCACCATCGACGGCCCCTCGCTCCTGGTGCGCAAGAAATTCCTCGAGAAGTTCTCGCTCTCGGCCAACTACTACATCGACATGGTGTCGAGCGCCTCGATCGACGTGATCACGACGGCCAGCCCCTACGAGGAAGAGCGCAAGCAGTACAGCGTTTCGCTCGATACGCTGCGCGGCAAGACCACGTACAGCCTCGGCTTCACGAACAGCAAGGAGAACGATTACGAGGCGGACACCGCCTACTTCTCCCTGAGCCACGACCTGTTCGGCGACCTCACCACCATCTCGCTGGCGTTCGCGCGCGGCTGGGACGTGGTGCAGCAGCGCGATGCGATCACCGGCGGCGTCGACCCGGACTTCCGCGAGAACACCGACCGGCGCACCTACAGCATGGGCCTGTCGCAGGTCATCACGCGCAATTTCATCGTCGGAGCCACGTTCGAGACCATCACGGACGAGGGCTTCCTCAACAATCCGTATCGCACCGTGCGCTTCGTCGATCCGACCAGCGCAATCGGTTACAGCTTCGAAGACGAAATCTACCCGCGCACGCGCACCAGCAACGCCGTCGCGATCCGCGGCCGCTACTTCCTGCCGTACCGCGCGGCCGTGAGCGCGCAGTACCGCTGGTTCAACGACACCTGGGGCATCCTCGCGCACACCGGCGAGATCGGCTACACGCATCCGTGGGGCCCGAAGTGGATCTTCGACGCGAGGTTCCGCTACTACACGCAGGAACGCGCCGACTTCTTCAGCGACCTGTTCCCGCGCGCCCAGGCGCAGAACTTCCTGGCGCGCGACAAGGAGCTCAGCACCTTCGTCAGCCAGACTGCGGGCCTCGGCGCGACCTACGAATTTCCGGGCGGCCTGCCGTACATGCCGCGCTTCGTGAAGAAAGGAACGCTCAACCTGCGCTGGGACCACATCTTCTTCGACTACGAGGACTTCCGCGACATTCGCGTCGGCGGCCTCGCGCCGGGCACCGAGCCCGCCTACTCCTTCGAGGCGGACGTCATGCAGCTGTTCGTCTCCATCTGGTTCTGAAACCTAAATCCGGTACCGGACTTTAGTTATTCACTTTCGTTCATGCACCGATCGGCGGTGCTCGACCTCGCTCGTGACGCCCCGCCAGCATGAATAACTAAACGCAAAGTCCGGTACCAAATTTAGTTTCGCTATGAAAGCCACGCCCGCACGCGATATCCGCACCAGCATGATCAGGGTGATGTCCGCCCGCTCGGTGGGCAATCGCACCGTGGCGCTGGCGGCGGACGTGATCGCTGCCGACTCCCGCTTCAACGAGTGGTGCCTGGAAGTCGCGAAGGAAACGCTGCCCGAGGCGGACCTGATGAAGATCCTGGAGCAGGGAGAGAAGTACGTCCTGACCTGCGACCGCGCGGTGCGCCAGTTCGAGCAGGACAAGGACACGAAGGCGCTCGAGGCGACACTGAGCCTGGTGCTGGCGCGCCTGCACGCGTACCTCGACACGCCCGAGGGCACGTGAGCCACGGCGGCACCAGCGCCTCCTGAGAGGCGCCGCGCATCCCGAGCGGCGCGCGCCTCCTGACGATCGCGACTATGGCCGGGCCAGAGCAGGCCAGGCTACCGGCCGAAGTGCCGGAGAGCCCAATCGGTGACCTGCGCAAGGTATGCCGGCATCGGATGTTCGGGATCGCCCCGCGCCTGGATGCCGTGGCCGGCGTTCTCGTACGCGGTGATGGTCACGTCGCCGAGGCCGGACTCGCGGAATGCAGTTTCGAACGCCCGCCGCGATGCCATGGGTTCGATCAGCGTGTCGGCAGTGCCGTAGACAACGAGGACGGGCTGGCGAATTGCCCGATAGGCCGACGCGTAGTCGACGTAGTTCGCCGGCTCGCGCAGCCATGTGAAGTCGTCCGGCCTCTCTGCCCAGGCAAGTTGCAACGCCGTGGGCTGCACGAGGGCGTCGGCTGTGGCGGGCAACCCCTCCCACGATCGCGTCGCGCGCACCGTTGCGAACCACGGCTGTTGCTGCGCGCGCTCGAGCGAAGCACGGATCGTCGGGTAGTTCTGCGCATCGCCCTGATAGCGCCAGAGAGTGCGCCACAGCGCGATTGCCTGGTCGAAATCCGCGCCGGCGACACCAGCCGCCGCGAACTCGCGGCACGCCGTGCGTCCCGAATGGTCGAGTGGATTGTCGCCCGCCGGGCTGACCAGGATGAGTCCGCGCACCTCGGCCCTGCCGGCGATGGCTTGCGGAGCAAACCAGCCGGCCTGGCTGATCGCCCAGACGATGACGCGCGCGTGGTCGACCTCGCGCCGTCCAGCCAGGAAATCGAGCGCCGCGCGCACGTCACCCTTCTTGCCGATGAGATCGTACGGCGCCTTGCGACCCCCCGACTGTCCGATCCCGCGCTTGTCGAAGACGAACACAGCCATGCCGCGATCGACAAAGGCGCGCACGGTGTTCAGGGCGTAGGCGTCGGTCAGCAGCGAATAATCTCCGCTGCCCGCAACGTAGAGAATGGTCGGATACGGCCCCCGTCCCGCGGGCGTATGGAGACGCGCGTGCAGTTGCGCATCGCCGCTTTGAAACATGTGGTCGTTCTGCGCCTGGGGCGGCGGCCGGGCGCTCGTACACGCGGCGGGCACGAGCGCGACCAGTACCAGTGCCAGTACCAGTACCAGTGCCAGTACCAGTGCCAGTACCAGTGCCAGTGCCAGTGCCAGTGCTAGCGCCCGTGCCGCAGCGCGCAGCCTCGGCAACCACGGGACACGCCGTCATCGACATCGCGAACCTCCTCGCAGCGTCCGAACGCTGACCAGCGGGGGTTTCCGCCGCACGTCGCGAAGATCGTGGCAGCTCGTGGAGGAGGTGAACATTGCCGACGCTTGCAGAACCGCACGAGCCAAGGTTCGCCACGACGCGGCGGCTGCTCGTCCCGCACGTGCGCGGTGATGGCATAATGCCGCGCGTGTCCGGTACCCTCCTCGCTTTGCAACACCATCTCTTCTCCTACGCCGTCGCGGCGCTCTGCGCGGCCGCATCGCTGCTGACCGCTTCGCCCGCGCACGCCGAGTGGTTCAGCGGCGAACGCGCCATCATGGGCACGCGCATCGCCGTCGAGCTCTGGGCCGACGACAAGGCGACGGCCGACAAGCACATCGAAAGCGTGATGCAGGAGATGCATCGAATCGATGCGCTGATGAGCACGTACAAGCCGACCAGCCAGGTGTCGGTGGTGAATGCAGAGGCAGCCAGGCGGCCGGTGCGCGTCGACGCCGATCTCTTCGGGCTTCTGCAGACCGCTGTCGAGTACTCGCGCATCACGCAGGGCGCGTTCGACATCACCTACGCGAGCGTCGGGTACCTCTACGACTTCCGCAAGCACGTGAAGCCGTCCGACACCGCGATCGCCAGCGCCCTGCCGGCCATCGACTACCGCCACCTTGTGCTCGACCCGAAGGCGAGCACGGTGCGCTTCAGCCAGCCCGGCGTACGCATCGACCTCGGCGGCATCGCCAAGGGCTGGGCGGTCGATCAGGGAATCGGGATCCTGCGCGCTGCCGGTGTCGGGCGCGCGATGGTCACCGCCGGCGGCGACACGCGCATCATCGGCGACCGCTTCGGCAAGCCGTGGATGGTCGGCATCCGCGACCCGCGCGACGAGAACAAGGTCGTCATCCGCATTCCCCTCGACGACGCCGCCCTCTCGACCTCGGGCGACTACGAGCGTTTTTTCGAGGAAGACGGCGTGCGCTACCACCACATCATCGAGCCGTCGACCGGCAAGCCGGCGCGCGCGGTACGCAGCGTCACCGTCATCGGCCCGACCGCGACGCGCACCGACGGGCTGTCCAAGACCATCTTCGTGCTCGGCATCGAACGCGGCATGAAAATCCTCGACGCTCTCGGCGACGTCGACGCGATCGCGATCGACAACCAGGGCCAGGTCTTCTACTCGCGCGGCCTGGCGCCGCCGCAATGACGAACCGCGCCGCCGCAATGACGAACCGCGCCGCCGCAACGACGAACCGCGCCGCCGCAACGATCGCCACGACTCGAGAACGAAGCGAGAAGAGGTAAGCGACGATGTTCGAGAACATTGCCGTCCTGGCCGCGGATCCGGCCGCGTGGGCCGCACTCATCACGCTGATCGCGATGGAAGTCGTGCTCGGCATCGACAACCTCATCTTCATCTCGATCCTCACCAACAAGCTGCCCGAAGCGCAGCGTTCGAAGGCGCGCCGCATCGGCATCGGCCTCGCGCTGATCTTCCGCCTCGCCCTGCTCGGCACGGTCGCCTGGATCGTGCAACTCACCGATCCGCTGTTCGAGCTGTTCGACCACGGCTTCTCGTGGCGCGACCTGATCCTCATCGCCGGCGGCCTGTTCCTGGTGTGGAAGGCGACCAAGGAGATCCACCACACCGTCGACGCCGATCACGCGCCCGACATGTTCGACGCCGCGAGCACGCGCGGCTTCGCCGCGGCGATCACGCAGATCCTGATCCTCGACCTGGTGTTCTCGGTCGACAGCATCATCACGGCCGTGGGCATGACCGATCACGTGCCGATCATGATGGCCGCGGTGCTGGTGACGGTGTTCATCATGCTGGTGGCCGCCGATCCTCTCGCCAACTTCATCAACAAGAACCCGACGATCGTGATGCTGGCGCTCGGCTTCCTGCTGATGATCGGCACCGCGCTGATCGCGGACGGGTTCGGTGCACACGTACCCAAAGGCTACATCTACGCCGCAATGGCCTTCTCCGCCGGTGTTGAGTTCCTCAACATGCTCGCACGCCGCGCGAAGAAGAAACGCGCTGCTGCTGCCGAGAAGAGTTAGTCTGGTCGGGGCCTCTTGTTCTCCTCCCGGCGGTACTTTCAAGACCGCCGCAAGTACGTCCCTGTAGTCTCACTCAGCGCCGTCCTGGCGCTGAGTGTCTTGAAAGTACCGCCGGGAGCAGAACAAGACCCCTCCTTCCAACTCCCGTCACCGGCAGCGTCACGCCGGCGTTTCTTCTTGCCTGGCCGCGCGTGATGTCGAGCAACTCTCCGGCTCCGCAACGACGCTTGGTTCTTCGCGTTGCCGTTCCCGCGCCGCCCGGATACCTTGGTGTCGCGGGGAATTGGAGAAGAAGGTCTACAAGGGGAAGAACAGCAAGGATGAGAAAGACGTACTCGCGGCGGTCTTGAAAGTACCCGGACGCCGGAGCAAACCGACCAACCCCAGAAAAAAAACAACCGCGGAAGCGCCCGGGCGGCGCAACCGCGGTCTTGTGCGCAAGGACCCGATCAGGTCCCGGATCCCCTCAGCGCGGGGGAGCCAAGGGCAGACGGTCATCCGCTTCGATGTAGGTGGACATGGGCACGTTGGTGCCCGGCACCCACACCGGATAGCGCTGGAGGTCCGTTGGTACTGCGGACTGGTCAGCGCGGCCGGATCCTTGTGCCGCAAGCACGAGCCCTGCTCCCAGGATGAGAGCGGAGCACGTGACAGCTGTCAGCTGCCTGATCCTCTGTCTGCGAAACTCCGTCACGGCAATTCCTCCTCTGGAATGCGCGTCCTTGTGAGTCTTGCTGTCTCAGCGCGGGGGCCGCGGGGCGTCGTCGGCCATGAAGCGCGGCGGCCGCGGAGCGTCGTCCGGCAACAGGCGCGGGGGCCGCGGAGCATCGTCGGCCGAGAGAGAGGGCCGCAGCGCCGGAGCGTCGACGACGTCGGCGAAAGCGGCGGCTCCCGCCGACATTCCGAAGCAGAGCAGCAAGGCGGGTGCAAGGAACTTACGCATTTGAAGAACTCCCAGGTTTTACAATCAGTTGACATTTGAAGGGAGCGGCCCACCTCGTTCCGCTCCCGTCACTAAGAAAAGCGAATTCCGTGTGACCTGATTCTCACGAAATCGAAAAAAAACTTGCGCGGCGTCACAGGACGCTTAACGGCGGGTACGCGGGAGGCTTGAGGCGAACCTAAGGAAAGGCCTGAAAATGTCGCCAGTAGATTGAAAATGCAGGCTTTTGTGGCGGCTTCCGTGCCAGAATGCCTGCCATCGAAATCAGGCTTGGTGCAAGCTCGCGGCATAGCGGCTTCGCCCAAGGACGACGCAGTCCTTCGGGGTTCGCCCGGGAGAGCGGATCAGGACAACGATGAACCCCCGAAACTCAGTCACTCAGCTCCTCCACGACTGGCGTGCAGGCCAGAGCGATGCGCTCGAGCGCCTCACCCCGCTCGTCTACGACGAATTGCGACGCCTCGCCGAACGTTACATGAAGGGCGAGCGTGCCAACCACACGCTGCAGGCCACGGCCATCGTCCACGAGGCGTACGTGCGCCTCATCGACATGCAGATCCCGTGGGAGGATCGCGCGCATTTCTTCACGGTCGCGGCGCGCCTGATGCGCCGCATCCTGGTCGACCACGCCAAGACGCGCCGCGCCGAGAAGCGCGGCGGCGTCGAAGTCACCGTCTTCGAGCTGAAATCGCACGACGCGCAGGCGCCGGACATCGGCTACGACATCGTCGACATCGACAGCGCGCTGACGCAGCTCGCCGCCGTCGATCCGCGCCTGGTGCAGATGGTCGAGATCCACTACTTCGCCGGACTCTCCTCCGAAGAGACGGCGGCGGCGCTCGGCATCTCGGTTGCCACGCTGCACCGCGACCTGCGCACGGCCAAGGCATGGCTGATGAAGTCGATCAGCAAGGGATTGCATGAACCCTGAACGCTGGACAAAGCTGCAGCGGATCTTCAGTGAAGCAGTCGAGGCCCCAGTCGCGGAACGCGCCTCGATCCTGACCGTCGGCTGCGGCAGCGACGAAGAGCTGCGGCGCGAGGTCGAGGAAATGCTCGCGCTCGATGCGGGCAGCGAAGATGTGCTGCGCCACGCGATCGGCGGCGCAGTCACCGACGCCGTGCACGGCGAGCACAACCGCCTGATCGGCACCGTTGTCGGCTCATACCGCATCAAGGGCGTTCTGGGCTACGGCGGCATGGGCACGGTGTACGACGCCGAGCGCGCCGACGACCAGTATCGCCAGCGCGTCGCCATCAAGCTGGTGCAGCAGATGGCGGTGCACCCGCAACTGCGCGCGCGGCTGCGCGCCGAACGGCAGATCCTCGCGAATCTCGACCATCCGTACATCGCGCGCCTCATCGACGGCGGCGAGATGTCCAACGGCACGCCGTACCTCGTCATCGAGTTCGTTCACGGCGTGTCGATCGACGAGTACTGCGACAAGCACCAGCTCGGCGTGCACGAGCGCCTGGAGCTGTTCGAGAAAGTCTGCTCGGCCGTGGACTACGCGCACCGCAACCTGGTGGTGCACCGCGACCTGAAACCCGCGAACATCCTGGTTACCGAGGACGGCACCCCGAAGCTGCTCGACTTCGGCATTGCCAAGCTCCTCAATCCCGACCCGGCATGGGCGACGGTGGCCGCCGTCACGCGCGTGCAGGACCGGCTGCTCACGCCCGAGCACGCGAGCCCCGAGCAGGTGCTCGGCCGCACGATCACCACGGCTTCCGACGTCTACGCGCTCGGCGTCCTGCTCTACGAGCTGCTGTGCGGGCGCTCGCCGTACGCGCTGAAGAATTCGACGCCGCTCGCACTCGAGCGCGCCATCTGCAACGAGGACCCGCAACGGCCGAGCGGCATGTTCCGCAAGGCGCCGGCCGGCGTCGCCGCCGAGGACGGTTTCGATCCGCGCCAGGTTGCGTCGCTGCGCGGCGTGAGCCACGAGAAGCTGGCACGCCAGCTCAGCGGGGACATCGACGAGATCATCCTCAAGGCGATGCGCAAGGAGCCGGAGCAGCGCTACGCCACCGCCGGGCAGCTGGCCGACGAGTTGCGCCGCCACCGCTCCGGCGACGCGGTGCTCGCGCGCCAGGGCGTGCGCCGCTACCGTATCGCCAAGTTCCTGCGCCGCAACGCCGTACCGGTCGCAATGGCGAGCGTCGTCATGGTCTCGCTGGTCACCTTCGCGACGTTCATGTGGCTCAAGGCGCAGGAGCTGCAGGAACAGAAGGCCATCGTCGAAAAGGAAAAAGAATGGGCCGAGGAAACCTCCTCGCTCCTGGTCAACATCTTCAAGGCCGCCGATCCCTACGAGACCAACGGCGACAAGGTCACTGCGATCGAGCTGCTCGACAAGGCCGCCGAAGAGATGATGGACCGCAAGAAGGATCCGATGATGGCGCCCGAAGTGCGGGCGCGGATGCTGGACAGCATCGGGTTCGCGCAGCAGCGCCAGGGTGAGCAGAACAAGGCCATCCCGCTGCTCGAGGAATCGCTGGAGATTCGCCGCGCCGCGGGTGCGCCGCTCGAGGACATCGCCACCAACCTGCTCAACCTCGGCGACGCGCTGCGCGGCGCCGGCAGCACGGACAGCGCGGCGACGATGTACGACGAAGCGTTGCAGATGTACACGCAGCTGTTCGGTCGGCGCCACGAGCGCGTTGCGCTGGTGCTGGTGAGCCAGGCACGACTGGAACGCCAGCAGCGCGGCGATCCGCACCACGCCAAGCTCCTGCTGACCGAAGCGCTGGACATCTTCCGCGAGCGCCTCGGCAGCAATCACGAGGAAGTCGGCTCGACGCTGAGCAACCTGGCCAGCGTGGCCATGTGGCAGGACGACTGGCGCGTCGCCGAGGACTACCAGAAGCAGGCGCTCGCGATCTACAAGGTTCGCCGCAATCACTCGCACCCGGACTACGCGACGGCCCTGGGCGCGCTCGGGCAGATACAGGTCCAGCGCGGCAGCTTCGCCGAAGCGGAGAAGAACATCGACGAGGCGCATCGCGTCCTCGAACGCGCGTTCGGTCCGGACAACGTGCGCGTCGCCGACGCGCTCGACACCAAGTCGAAATTGCTCGAGCAACAGGGCAAGTACGAGCAGGCGCTGGAGCCGGAAGAGCAGGCGTTGGCGATCCTGCGTCGCATCAACCAGGGCAGCAGGATGCAGGCCGGTTACTTCGAGGATTCCATCGGCTTCCTCAACTACAAGCTCGGCCGGCTCGCGCAAGCCGAGGAGCACCTGCGCTCCGCACTCAGGATCTATGCCGGCGTGCTGCCGGAGGATCATCCGTACGTTGCTTCCTCGCAGCACACACTGGGTGAGATCCTGCTCGCCGAGGACAAGGCGACCGAGGCAGTCGCAGCGCTGCGAGTCGCCATCGACATCTGTGTGCGCAAGTACGGCGAGCAGCACTGGCGCACAGCCCGTTCGCGCAGCGCGCTGGGCGAAGCGATGGACGATCTCGGCTACGTCGACGACGCGCGGCAACTGCTGACGCAGAGCCATGCCGTCCTGCGTGAGAAACTCGGCAAGGACGACGCGACGACGGGTGTGGCGCGCGCACGCCTGGTTCAGTTCCTGCGCAAGCGCGGTCTCGAGCGCGAGACGGCGCGCCTCCTCGAAGCCCCCGCACCTTGACGGATCCGAAAGGGGTCAGGCACCTTTGCAGGCGGGGTCCTGACCCCTTTTGCATTCCGTACAATAGCCGCCGCCGCGGAACGGCCGCGCGCGTTCACGGTCGCAACTGTCGGATAACTACGACACGGGGATCGATCATGCGGAAATTGCTCGCAGCCTGGGTTCTTTCAGCCTCTCTCGTCACGACTGCCGCGCTCGCGCAGGATCGAGAGGAGGCCCGGCTGCTGCTGGCGACGCAAACCATCGAAGAACTCAGCGTGATGCCGGACCAGAACATTCCGGACTGGCTGCTGGCGCGCGCGCACGGCATCGCCGTGATTCCGGGCGTCATCAAGGTCGGGCTCGGCATCGGCGGGCGTGGCGGCAAGGGCGTGCTCGTGGTGCGCAACGACCGGGGCGGCTGGACCAATCCGGTGTTCGTGCGGCTCGCCGGCGGCAGCTTCGGCTGGCAGGCTGGCGTGCAACAGGCCGACGTCGTGCTCGTGTTCACCTCGCGCGACGGCGTCGAGGGGATCACCGACGGCAAGATGACGCTCGGCGCGGATGCTTCGGTCGCCGCGGGCCCCGTTGGGCGCAGCACCTCGGCTGCGACCGATCCCGGCTTCCAGGCCGAGGTCTACTCCTACTCACGCACGCGCGGCCTGTTCGCCGGCCTCGCACTCGATGCCGCCGCGATCACGATCGACCGCAAGGCCAATGCCGCGTACTACGGCAAGCGCGACGTCACGGCCGGTGAGATCTTCGCCTCCTCGGCGCCGGAACCGCCGCCCTCGGCCCGCCGCTTCCTGGCTGCGCTCGATACTTCGACACGATCGGTCGGCTCGGGAACGCAGGGAACTGCACCGGAGAGCACGTCGCCGGACGGCACGCAGCAGGCCACCCCGCCGGGCGAGCAGCCCGCGCCGGGCGTGAAGACGTTCCCGATGGAAGACCCGAATCCGGGCCAGGAGCCTCCGGGCTGATTCAGCGCGAGGCTGACGCAGCGCGAGGGTTGACTCAGCGCGGAAGCCGACTCAGCGCGAGGGCCGGGGCACGTGCTCCGGTATTTCCGAGCGCACATAGAGCACACAGCCGGTGCGCGTGCGCAGGCCCACGTGGACCGCGCCCGGACGCGCCACGTGCACGTCGCCTGCCGTGAAAACGTGCTCGCCGATCATCACTTCGCCTTCCAGTACCACGCATTCTTCTTCCTGCGTGTGTGTGTGCGTAGCGATCTCGGCGCCCGCGGCGAGGCGTACCAGCATGCTCTGATTGTTCGTCGCCCAGTCCCGGCGGATGACCTTGATCTCCAACAGCGGCCCGGTGCGCACCCACTCTCCCTCCTGCGCGCGAACCGTGTAAGTGTTCGGTGGCGAGGGTCCGCGTACGCGGCGCAGGATGCGATCGCGCAGTGTGTCGCGCTGTTCCGCGCTCAGCTCAGCCGGCCGGACGGCGCCAGCCAGCTGCGCCTCCTCGTCAGGAGTCAGCGATTCGTTGTCCAGGATCTTGCGCATTCGTAGCTTGTTCTATCGCTCCAGCTCGTTCTGTCGCTCCAGCTCGGCCCGCAGGCTCAGGAGCGAACGGCGCAAGTGCGACTTGACCGTGCCGACGGGCAACTGCGTGGCGCTGACGATCTCCTGGTGGCTCATGCCCTGGAAGAATGCCAGAGACACGAGCCGGCGTCGTAACGGCGTGAGCTTCTGCAGCGCGGCATGCACGGCGGTGCCCTGCTCGAACTGCGAAAGCATGTCCTCCGGGCCCGCCTCCTCGGTCTCTCTTTCCTCGGACAGGCCGTTACCGTTGCCTTCGGGCCGGCTGCGCCGCTGGCGCAACAGGTCGAGCGCGCGGCTGCGGCAGATCATCAGCAGCCAGGCGAGCACGGAACCTCGCTGGTCGTCGAAGGACGTGGCGGTCTGCCAGACCTGCACGTACACGTCGCAGACGACTTCTTCTGCGTCGGCGGAATTGCCGAGCATCGCGCGTGCCAGGCCGTAGAGCCGTGACGCCGTGCAGTCGTACAGCTGCGCGAGCGCGTCGTCGTCGCGTCCGGCGATCGCCGCCAGCAGCGTCGCCAGTTCCGGCGCTGCTTCGACCGTCGCCCCCCTGCAGTCCGCGGCGCCCCGCCCACGGACGTCGATATCGCCTCCCAGCACGAGCCATTCCTCTTGCGGATACGGACGTCGACCAGTTCGCATTTCACCGGCGTTTGGTTTCCGGACATTTCACGAGACCGAGCCATGGTCGGAATCATGACGCCAGGGCGGCTTTCCCGGGGCTCGCGGGGCTCACGCGGATCGGGATCCTGCCGTTTCGTCTGCATTAGGGATGCTTACGGACCCGGCGGCCACCTGGATGCACTGGCTCCGGAACCGGCGGGCGCGCGCGCAGTCGGATTGAGCCGGTTGCACCAATAGTGACCTGAACAACAAAGATGGACTCCCGCCGGGTGTCCCTGAGGGACTGCGTCGTCTGGATTTTCATCATCGGCGGGCACGCGCTGCTCCTGATGCTGTTCGACCGCGTGGGCGTGCGGCCGGAGGCCGGCGCGGAGCCCGAAGACGAGGATCGCAGTGTCCTGTTCATGCTCTTTGCGAGCGAGCCCGAGGCAGAACGCGAACCGGAGGAAGACGAAGAGCGAAGGGCGGAGAAGGTTTCGACCCGACCGCGCGCGGTCTCCGCCCGCCCTGACGACGCGCCTGGAGGGAGCGGATCAGCGATTACCCTGCCCTCGCCGTCTGCCGTTGCGCCAGAGATCGATTGGTTCGGCCAAGGAGCAGACGCAGCGCGCGCGCAAGCCGAAGCGAGCATGCGGCCCGGGCCGCGCGCGTTCGGCGAGCATCCGAAGTCGCCCTACCGCAGGTGCAAGCAGAAGAAGTCGTCCTTCGAATGGAATCCCGAGCCCGACATGGCCGGCTTCGCGGGCTTGCTGCCGTTCGTGCGTCTCGGCGATCGCTGTGTCGTCGGCCTGGGCTTCTTCGGCTGCGCGATCGGCGACCTGCCCAAGCCGAACAGTCACCTGTTCGACGACATGCACGACCCCGAACGCCAGAAAGAATCGGTGCCCGGCCCGAACGACTGCCTGCCCTGAAAAAAGGGTCAGGCACTTTTTCGCATCAGAACTGCGCGCTCACTCCGAGGCGCAGGCTGCGCGGCTCGACGGGGTGCACATGCCGGTCCTCGACAGGCCCGCTCTCGCCCGGGAGCTGGCTCTCGTAGAAATACGTGATGTCGTTGTCCTCGCTGTCCAGCGCGTTGAACAGCGACGCGGTCACGCGCACGCGATCGGTAAGGCGGTACCCGGCCTCGAGATTCAGCAACAACGTGGAAGCCGAGCGCTGACTGTCGTCCTCGATCAGCGGCGCGCTGCCGAGGTAGCGCAGGCGCGCGCCGCCGGACCAGCCGGATGGATGGTTCGCGACCAGGCCGAGCGATGCAACGCGCTCGACCGCGCCGGGTATGCGATCGCCCGCCGGGTCGAGCTCCGTGAAGCGGCCGCGCGACCAGGCGAGATCCGCGTCCACGATCAGCCAGTCCACGGGTTCCCAGTAGGCGGAAAGCTCCACACCGCGCCGGCGGCTCGCGCGATTGGCTTCGGTTGCGCCGCCGTCGCCGACGAACCGCAGCTCCGAGTCGAGCTCGAGCGTCCAGAGGGAGGCCGCGACCTGCAGCCCAGGCGCCAGCAGCGCACGAGCGCCGAGCTCCGCGCCGGTGGCGCGCACCAGCGGATCGACGCGCGTCGCGGGTGAGCCGTCGTTCGGATCGACGCGAATGGTCGTCCCGCGCGCGTCGTTGCTGTGAAAGCCGCGGCCGAAGTTCGCGAACAGCTCGATCGCCTCGGCGAAGCCTGCACCGCCCAGGCCGACGTCCGCGATGCGATACGCGGCGGCGAATTTCGGACTCGCGATGCTGTCGTGGCTGCGGCCGCTGTTCGCCTCGTTGTCGCTGCGCACTTCGAAGTCGAAGCGGTCGGCGCGCAGGCCGAACGTGGTGCGCAGGCGGTCGGTCCAGGCGATCTCCTGGCTGACGAACGCGCCGATCGCGGTTTGCTCGACCGCGTCCTCGCGGATGGTTCCGATCCGTTGGCGGGCGGTGGTGCGATACAACCCCACCTCATCGATATCGTCGCGGCGCACGTCCAGGCCCAGCGCGAGCTCACCGTCGAACCCGGCGAGCCTGCTCGGCCGCGTCATGCCGACGCGCCCGCCATAGACGCGCCGGTCGTCGAACTGCTCGAACTGGTCGCCGTTGTCGGGATCGGTGAAGTAGCTGAAGTTCGAGAACAGGTCGAGCCGATAGTCGATGCCGTAAGCAAGCGCGCTCCATTGCGTATCGCCGCTGCGGCGCTGCCAGTCGAGCGACAGGCCATAGCGGCGCGACTCCCCGCCGTCGGTGCCGTCGATGAAGCCGAGCCGGTCGATGAGGCCCGAGTCGATCGCGCGCTGCGGGACCTGGTCCGTCGACTGCCATTCGTTGTCGTAGGCCATCGCCGTCACGGCGATGCCGTTGCCGGGCTCGCCCTGCGAATAGCGGAGGAGCGCGTTGGTTCGCTCGAGATCCTCCGCGAGAACCCACGGGCCGTCGGTGCGCGTGTGATCGGCCGCGTACAGCAGATCGCCGGGGCCGAGTGGCGCCGAATCGGCGAGCACGCCACGCCGGTAGGAATCCTCGCCGCCCGAAAGCTCGACAATGCCGCGATCGAGGCGGTTGACGTAGCGCATGTGCGCGGCGCCCGCGGCAGAGAAATTGCCCTCGTCCGCGTAGTACGTGCCCTTGCGATACTCGATCGACTCGACCAGCTCGGGAATGACGAAGTTGACGTCGGTGTAGCCCTGGCCGTGCGCGTGGGTCGGCATGTTCACCGGCACGCCGTCGACGTAGGTCGCGAAATCCGTGCCGTGATCGAGATTGAAGCCGCGCAGGAAGTACTGGTTCGCCTTGCCGCTGCCGCTGTGCTGCGTGACGATCAGGCCCGGCACCACTTCGAGCATTTCACCGATGCGCAGCATCGGCCGGTACTCGAGCTGCCCGGAGGTCACGGTGCCCTGGCTCGCCGACAACGGCGTTCCGAAGAGCCGGGTCGCGTTGACTTCGATCTCGCCGAGATCGACAGCCGGTACGCCACCCGCCAGCGCCGTGCCGTGAACTGTTCCGATCGCCAATGCGATCACGATGCTGCGTCTCAGGCTCTTCATGCCAGGCTCCTGTGCGTCTCGCGCCTCTTACGGACGAGGGCAGAGGGTGGATTCACTTGCCGGCTTTGAGATTACGAGGGCCTGATTCGACCTAGACGCGCTCGAGCAGCCAGCCCAGGGCCAGCAGTGCGGTCGCCATGGAAGCGGCCGGAACGAAACGACGGCGGTAGAACTCCGCGTCGCGTACCCGATAGAGCAGCGGCAGCAGAGCGGCAACGATGGCGAGCTGGCCGAGCTCGACACCGATGTTGAAGCCCGCCAGCGAGACGGCGAGCGTTTCGGACATGAGGCCGAGCTCGCGCAGGACATTGGCGAAGCCGAAGCCGTGGATGAGGCCGAACGTGAAGCCGATCCATTCGGCGCGCGCGGCGAGGCGCGGCACGAGATTGGCGAGACCGGCGAGCAGCACCGAGGCGGCGATGGCGATCTCGATCGGCCGCGCCGGCGGCACGGCGATATCGAGCACTGCGAGCGACAGGGTGATCGAGTGCGCGAGCGTGAAGGCCGTGACGATCGCCAGAGTCCGCCACACCACGTCGCGCAGCGAGCGTGCGCCTTCCCACTTTCCGTCGCGCGAGCGCAGAGTCGCGGGAAGGAGCAGCAGAACGAGGAAGGCGATGTGGTCGTAGCCGATCCAGATGTGGTGCGTGCCCTGGCGAACGAACGACAGGAAGGCCCGCCAGCGGGACGGATCGGACCAGCGCCGTGCATCGGGCGTCAGGACGAGCGGGTAGACGCGGCCGGCGTCGCGTATGGTGACGACCGCGCGGTGCGAACGGTCGTGATCGAAGAGTAGCTGGTAGTCGAGTGCCAGCGGCCCGCCGGAGGCGCACTCCCCGCGCATCATCAGCACCGTGTAGTAGCCCTCGAGTCGCTGGTTGACGAGCTGGTCGTGCGCGTCGAGCGTGCATGTCTCGCCGCCGCGCCAGAGCGTCACGCGGGTGAGCATGTATTCCTCGATGCGGCCGCGTGCGGCGTCCAGCTCGGCCACCGTGATCTCGAGGTCGTTGTCCGCGTCGAGCGGCACCATCGAATCGAGATCGCCCATCGCTATTTCCCAGCGCGCGCTCACTTCGTTCGTGCCGGGAGCGGTGCTGAGATCCAGATAGCTGGCTCCGAGGGTATGTGCTTGCAGCCCGGTGGCGGCGAACGCCAGGAAAGCGGCGACGAACCACCACCCGATGCGCGAGCGATGCGCTGTTCTCACGCCCCTGCCCTCACCCGCTTTGCCAACACGCACTACTCTCACGCGCCCTGCCCTCACGTGCCGACCGCCACATCCGAATGCCAGCGGCGCAGCAGGCCGTCGAGCTGCGCGTCCTGGTATCTCGCGAGTTTACGCCAGCGCAGCAAAGGTTCGAGAGCCGCGCGCTCCCCGCATTCAGCGGCCGTGGTCGCGAGCAGGCGGGCATCGATCGGTTCGCGCTGCACCTGCCAGTTTCTGTCGGCAGCACGCAGGGCATCGCACTTTCGCCCTTCGAGGCGAGCCAGGCGCGCCCCGTCGCGCCAATCGACCTGCTCGCCGCGCCGCCTGGAATCCTCGAGGCTGGCGCGCAATGCTCGTGCGATGGTGGTGGCCTGAGCATCACCGGCCGGGCTGCCCAACGCCCGGTGCGCTTCGGCGCGCCTGAGCAATGTCGCGGAAGAGTGTGGTTGGCCGTCGAGCACGAGAAGTGCCGCGGACGAATTGCCGCCTTCGATCAGTAGATCCGCGAGTGCGAGACGCGCGTAGGCGTCATGGGGATCGACCTCGAGCGCACGGCGCAGGTGCAGCTCGGCGCGTGCGGTGTCACCGCGCCTTTCAGCCATGTCGGCAAGAGCGCCGAGGATCCAGGTCCGCACGGCCGGAGTGGCGCGATCGCCCGCGGCGCTCAGCTGGCGTTCGAGCAAGCCGTAGGCACGGTCCAGGTTCCCCGTCAGCCCGAGAATCTGCGCGAGGCATGCGCCCCCCAGGAGCTGCTCTCCGACACCGAGGATTGCGGCGCAGTCGGCGCGCGCGGCGCGCAGTTCGCCGCGCGTCTGGCGAATGGCGGCGCGCATCAGGTGCGCGCGGACGTGCGTGGCGTCGATGCGCACCGCATTGTCGAGCAGTGCCAGCGCGCGAATGTATTCGTGACGATACTGATGGATGTCTGCGGAGAGGACGTGCCACTCCGCAGATCGTGCTCCGGTTGCGCGCACGGCTTCGAGCATGGCTTCGGCCCGGCCAAAGCCTCGTGGCTGTCCGAAGCGGCGACCTTCTTCGATGTGCGCGGCAGCCTCGGTCAGCGCTGCCGCGAACTCCGTGGCGCCTGCAGACGGCGCGGGGCTGGCGGACCAGGCGCCCGCCCGATCCGCATCCCGCCCTGCTGTCGGGGTGACTCGCAGCAGGACGAGATTCGGATCGGTGGGCCGGAAGGGTTCGGCGCGTGCCGTGGTGACGACCGCCGCGAGGGCGATCGTCACCAGCAGCAACGCAATCGACCGCGGGAGCGGCCGGGGAGCCGACTTCATTGCAGGAGCGCGTCGAACGGTGCGTCGAGCTCGTCGGCGTCGCTGTCGAGCGTGAACCCGACGAAGGTACGCGCGACGTCGTCTTCCGTGACGGCAAACGTGTCCTGTGTGTAGGTCGTGTACGAACGTAACACCGGGTTGACTGTCCAGTTGAAGGTCCTGGTCGTCGACGCCTGGCCGTCGCTCACCGTGATCGTGACGATCGACGTGCCGAGGGCGTTCTCGACGGGCGTCATCGTCAACGTTCGCGAACCGCCGCCGCCGCCGAGCACGAGGCTGCTCGCCGGCAGGAGGGTCTCGTCCGAGGAGCTCGCCGTCACCACGAGACCGCCTGCTGCCGTCTCGCCGTCCGAGACGGTGAAGCTGAGGCCCGAGTCGGTGAGATCCTGGTCGATGGTGCGATTGCCGATCGACGAGATCGTCGGTGCGCTGTTCGCCGGCTGCGGATCGTCGTCCCCGTAGCTACCGCCGCCGCCGCACGCGGCCACGGCGAGTGCCGTGGCCGCGATGGCGCAGCTCATCCTCAAAGTGCTGTCGTGTCTGCGCATGTGTAGCTCCTTACATCGCGCCCGCGATCGGCGTGCGCAGGTACGGGAAGCGATTGTCGAAGGCGGCAGCGCTGATCGGCGCGCCGTCGGTGAACGCCGCCGTGCCGACCGGAGCATTCGCCGGAGTGCACAGGCCGAGGTTGGTCGGCTGACCGCCCACGGGGATCGGATGGCACAGGCGGCCCATCACGACGCGCAGCGCGAGATCGACCACGTCGTCGCCAGGACGACGGCCGTTCGGGAAACCGGCCAGATCACCGCCAGCGACACCGAAGGTGCTCTGCTGAGCGGCAGGCGTGGCCGGGATGCCCGTGTTCAGGCGCGTCATCTCCGACGGCGTCACCGTCTTGAGCTGATTGACACCGGGGAAGCCGGTGAGGAACGCCGTCACCAGGTCGTTGCGCGGGAAGTTGCTCGGCGCGAGGTTCGCGATGTTGGTGCCCAGCGTCTGGTTCACCGCGTCCCGGAACAGGATGTCGAGCAGCGCGGGCAACGTCGGGTTCGTCACGTACGTGGCGAACTGGCCGTCGTCCTTCGGCTCGCTGGAGCTGAAGCGGTCCTTGTCGGGAATGCCGACGACCAGCTCGTTCACCAGCGGCATCGACAGACGCGAGACCTGCGTGAACGGTCCACCGCTCACTTCAGGCTTCGTGAAGGTCGCACGCGGGTTGAGCAGGCGCGCCTGGCGCAGGCTCGCCGACGTCCAGCCGCCGATCACGCCGTTGCCGCTGCCCGTCAGGCACGCCTTCGGCAGTTCGAGCGCGAACGTGGTGATGTTGGCATCGCTGATGATGTCGTTCGCCGGATCCTGCGTGATGCCGCCCGGGAAGCCCTGGCCGTCGCCGTTGCCCGGCGCGCTGTCGCCGTCCACGGGAACGAGGTTCACCAGGTCGAACACCTGGCCGAGGTTCACCACGAACGATTCGTCGCGCTGGCCCACGAATACGCGGCCCGGAGCGTTGCAGCCCGGAACGTTGATGTCGTACATGAACGTGCGCGCATAGGCGTCGTACGAGGCCGGCGGACCGAAGGTCTTGGTGCCGATGTAGTCGTACGGCTTGCCGAAGGTGCCCGAGCCGTTGGCGGCGTTGGTCACCGGGCTGCGCTGGCCCTTGCGGCGATCGCCGCGCACCACGCTCAGCGTGTACGACTCGCGGAAGTTGAGGCCGGTCGTGTCCTGCGCCGAGATCGGCGCGACGTTCTTCAGCGGCACTGCCACAGGCTTGGTGTTGCCCTGCGGGCCGATGTTGAGCTTGATGCCCTGGTTGTTGTTGGCGAGCGTCTGGTTGAAGCGGAACTGGAACGTGAGGTTCTCCTTCGCGTCGCCGTCGTTGTCGATGTGAATCTCGTACAACGCGTTGTTGTCGAGGGCGAAGTAGTTGGGGCCGCCGTACGGATCCTGCAGCGGCAGGTAGTTCGCGATGATCGTGACGTAGTCGCCGCGACCCGGCTCGTAGCTGTTGAACATGTAGAAGTCGGTCGAGTCGACCTTCGGAAAGCCGGTGATGTACGGAGCCTCGCGATGGCTCGAGCCCACCGCGACGAGCGGCAGGGCTGCGGCGGCGATCAGCCAGGTCCGGCGTTTGCGGTTTTGCATGATGTCGTCCCCTCCGGCGCCCGGGATTGAGCGCTGTGTGCAGGCGGCTCTACGCGCAGACGAAGGCGCGCGGATGCAGGAATTTGCAGGCTTTTTCCGTTGCGCGCTGCAACCGGAACGCACGCGCGTGCGTACTCGATTCGATTATTTCGCGCGCGGCGCGCGGTCGGATTCAGCGGGGTGAAAACCATGCGCGACACAGGCGATTCGGACCGGAGGCGGAGAGCACAGGCGCCGGTGCCGCGGGATGAAATGTTCGCGCGCTTTCTGCTCGACGTAGTACCGCAGCAGCCGGCCCCGCAGTTGCGTTCGCGTGTTCTCGGGCGCTGTCGGTCCCCGGGATGGAACGCACCGCGCCGCAAGGGCAGCTGACGCAGAGGGTGCCTGACGCCTTTTTGCTATAGTGCGCCGGCTTTTCCCGGCGGAGAGGCAGGCGTGCGGACACTCAAGACGATCCTGTTGGGCCTGGTCGCCCTGGTTATTCTCCTCGTCATCGGCGGACTGCTGCTGCCCTCCTCGGTGCAGGTACAGCGCAAGATCGCGATCGACGCACCGCCGCCCGCGGTGTTCGAGGTCGTCAACAGTTTCAAACGTTTCAACGAGTGGTCGCCGTGGTACGAGCTCGATCCGGCGGCGCGCTACGTGTACTCGGGTCCCGAAAAAGGCGTCGGCGCGCGTTTCGAATGGCAGAGCGAGAAGCCCGAGGTCGGCTCGGGCTCGCAGGAGATCATCGCGAGCCAGCCGTACGAGGTGGTGCGCACCAAGCTCGACTTCGGGTCGCAGGGCATCGCCGAAGCGCAGATCTCGATCCTGCCCGCCGGCCAGGGCAGCGACGTGACCTGGTCGTTCGAATCGCAATTCGGCTACGACCTGTTGCAACGCTACTTCGGCCTGCTCTACGACCGCTGGGTCGGCTCGGACTACGAGAAGGGGCTGGCGAATCTCAAGGCGCTCGTCGAGAGCGGCGCGGCGCCGCCGGCGGCGCAGGCGATGCAGATCAGCGTGGCGACGGTCGAGCCGGTCGACATCGTCGCCATCGAAGGCACTGCCTCGCTCGATCCGGCGCATATCACGCAGTCGCTCGAAGCCGCCTACGGCAAGCTCGCGGAGTTCATGCGCGCGAACGGACTCGAGCAGAGCGCGGCGCGAATCGCCATCAATCGCTTCTACGACGAAAGCGGCTGGGGCTTCGATGCAGCAGTGCCGTACAAGCCGTCGAGCGACGCGCGCACCCGCGCCGAGAAAGCGGCAGGCGGCGGGCCGATCAAGGTGATGCGCACGTACGCCGGCCAGATCGTCAAGGGCACGCACGTCGGGCCGCACGCCGGCCTCGCGGACGCCTATCGGCAGCTCGAGGATTACATGGCCGCGAACAAGCTCGAGCCGAACGGCCAGTCGTGGGAGCAGTACGTAACCGAGCCCGGCAGCACGTCCGAAGGCGAGCTGCGCACCGACGTCTTCATGCCGGTGAAGCCACAAGGGTGACTTCGGTCGAGGTTGGGGCCGCCGGCGAACCTGGGACGCCGGTCAGGGTCGCGCCGGCGACCGCCCTCGCGCCTACGACCAGCGTCGCTCCGGCGACCAGCATCGCGCCTACGACTAACGTAAGTAGTGACGCTCCGGGGCCGGGAGTAGGCTCGTTCGCGGGCGTCATTCGTATAACCGGGATCGCAGGGGGCGGATCGCCAATCCCGCCTGTGCCGTCAATCGGGGGATGATCATGATTACGCTGCTTCGCGGCCATCAGCTCGCGCTCTCAGTCCTTGCCCTGTGCGCCGTCCTGGCGGTCCCGCTGAGCGCATCGGCTCAGGACGACGATCCTCACGCCGCGTGTACCACGGTTACGTGGGTTCCCCCCGAGATTCTTTCGCGTCCGGTGCCCCTCCGCGAGGGAACGGGCAACGCACAGGACGTCGTGACGACGCGCTCCGCCGAAGCGCGCGCGTTCTACCTGCAAGGCCTCAACTACCTGCATGGCTACGTCTGGATCGAAGCGATGCGCTCGTTCCGCCAGGCCCTGCGGCACGATCCCGGCCTCGCGATGGCCTGGTGGGGTCTCAGCCGCACGCAGTCCGGGCTCGACGATCACGAGTCGGCGGTGCGCAGCGCCAAACGCGCCGAAGAGCTGGCGGAAAATGCCACGCCGCGCGAGCGGCGGCGCATCGCGCTGCGCCTGATGCAGCTGGACGCCATCGCCAACCTCGCCGACCAGGCGAAGTTGTCCGCCTACAAGCAGGCAATCGACAAGGCGATCGTCGCGGACGTCGACGACATCGAGCTGTGGCTCATTCGCGGCAATGCCGAGGAACCGACGGCGGCCGGACGCGGACAGCGCGGCGGCGTCGCCTCGACGGCCTTCTACCAGGAGGCGCTGCGACGCTCGCCGGACAACGCGGCCGCGCATCACTACCTGATTCACTCGTACGAAACCATCAATCGCATCGACGCGGCCCTGGTGCACGGCGAGAAATATGCTGGCCTGTCGTCCGCGATTCCGCACGCCCACCACATGTGGGCGCACGACCTGCGCCGCGTCGGCCGCATCGACGATGCCATCGCCGCGTTCAAGCGCACGGACGATCTGGAAAACGCCTACTACGAGGCTGAAGGCATTGCGCCCGAGATGGACTGGCACCACGTCCACAATCTCGACCTGCTCGCGACGTCCTATCAGCACAAGGGGCAGATGAAGCAGGCCGAGGCACTGCTGCGCAAAGCGGCTTCGCTGCCGTCAGTCACGAACTACCTGGAGTTCAACCAGAAGGCGCTCGCCATGTTCCTCTTCGGTCGCGAGCGCTGGAAAGACGCGCTGGTCGCCACCGACAAGCTCACCAAGGGCAAGTACGCACCGACGCGCGTCGTGGGCTATGCGCTCGCCGGTCACGTGCAGCTCGCACGCGGCAGGCGCGACGCCGCGGCCCAGGCGCTCGCCGCGGCGGAACGCGAACTGGCGGAGGTGCCGACGATCACGGCGGGAATCGCCGTGAATCGCAACGCCGTGCAACCCTACGTCGACATGCTGCGCGGAGACCTGCTGCTGCGCGACGGCGAAACCGAAAAAGGCCGCGAGTTGCTGAAGGCGGTGCAGGTGCAGCTGCGCGCCCTCCCCGGCCCCGATGCCTGGTCACAGGCGCTGTTCCGGCTGGAAGCGATCGCGCGCATCGCGCGCGAGGTCGGCGACTGGGAGCTCGCCGAGTTCACGGCGAAGCAGATGATGGAACACGACGCCGCATTCGGTGGCAGCCACCTCGCGCGTGCCGCCGTGGCACAGCACCGCGGCGATGCGGGTGAGCTGAAGAGCGCGGTCACGAGCGCGCGGCAGTACTGGAAAGATGCCGACGCGAACATCAGCGAGCTGGCGGCGCTGAAGAAAATGGAGAGTGCCGGTCAGCGGCTGAGCGCCAGCGCAAACGCCGATCGATAGGCGCGGGTCCACCAGCCGATCGGCGCGGTCAGTCCTTTCGCGGCATGAGAGTTTGCAACAGCCTGAAATCGGCCTGCGCTTCCTTCCACGTCGATCCGGTCGTGGCCATAGCGGGCGCCGTCCGTGGTCATGGCCAATCCGCGCCGGAATGCCTCAGGTGACCTGCAGCAGGCCCAGAAACAACCCCGCCGTGAGAACGAGCATTGCTCCCTGTTCGATCCAGGACCTTCGCGCCGGCTGCACGCTGGCCGGGTTGCCTGCGGCCTCGCCTTTGCTGCGGGCGATCCGCAACCACGCCAGCAATGTAGCCGCGAACCAGAGCGCGGTGATGATCAGGATCGGACTCGTCCAGGTCTCGTCGATTCCGTAGAGAAAAGCCGGGCTGATGCCACGCTGACCGGACAGCCAGTCCCGGGCCACCGCGGAAGACATGAATGCTGCCGTGGCCGCCAGTCGCACCGGCCGCACGAACAGCCACGCGAGCGCAGTCACAGCCACGATCTGCAGCAGTGTCTGAACGACAGGCACGCGGGAACCCAGCGCCCAGGCAATCAGCGAACTGATCCACCGTGCGAGGACACAGAACAGGGCGATCCAGCCGAGCAGGGCGATGGACAGCACCAGCGCGGGGACCACGCCCCATTCCATGTCCAGCAGCAAACCGCCGCCGTCGGTGACAAACCCAGGATCCAGGCCTTCGAAAGCCATCATTACGCCGCGAGAAAGAGCCATGCCCGTATGCAGCCAGGCGAGGAAGACGAGCACGCCGAACACGATCCACTTGCGCCTCCCCTCGCCGACGATCCCGCGCCAGATCTCCAGCCAGTGACGGATCACGGTCTGCACGCTTCCGCCGGCAACGCCATCGTCGGGTGGCAGACCCGCAATCGCGTTCCTTCGCGCCACGAGCTCGGTGGTGAATCGATAGAGCGCGTACGCGAGGAGCAGGTAGACGATCAGTATGGTGCCCTCGATCCAGAGCACGAACAGCCACTCCTGCAAGGTCTGCATCGGACTCCCTCCCACAGCGCCTGACGCCGTGCCGTTTGTTTGCCTCGTCTGCGCGAGGTCGGTTCTTCTTGGGCCGGGCCGAATTCTACCCGGAGTCGCGCCTTCAGGTGAGCGGTGAGCGATCGGGCCCTCGCTGGCCGCACTCCACGCATCGCTTCGCTACCTGATCTCAACCGTAGGCAACCCCACACCCGCCGAGGCCGCAATACCCGCCCGGATTCCTGGCCAGATACTGCTGGTGGTAGTCCTCGGCGTAGTAGAACTCCGGCGCGTCCACGATCTCGGTCGTGATGTTGCCGTCCATGCCGGCGCGACGCAGCGCGGACTGAAACTTCTCCAGCGATGCCTGCGCGAGCTGGCGCTCTTCGTCATCGGCCACGTAGATTCCGGAGCGATACTGCGTGCCGACGTCGTTGCCCTGGCGCATGCCCTGCGTCGGGTCGTGCGTCTCCCAGAACGTGCGCAGCAGATCCTCGTAGCTGACCTGCTTCGGGTCGTACACGACGCGCACGACCTCGTTGTGCCCGGTCTTGCCCGAACACACCTCTTCATACGTGGGATTCGGCGTGAAGCCACCGGCGTAACCGACCGCGGTGGCATGCACGCCAGGCAGCTGCCAGAACTTGCGCTCGGCGCCCCAGAAGCAGCCGAGGCCGAACATCGCCGTGCGCAGGCCGGCAGGGAACGGCGGCACGATGCGATTGCCGTTCACGAAATGCTTTTCGGGCACGCGCAGCGGCGTGCTGCGACCGGCGAGCGCCTGCTCGCGGGTGGGCATCCGGGCCTTGTCGCGAAGGGAAAACATGCTGGGCACCTCCACTCAACAGACCGCCGCGTCGGCCTCATTATGACGCCGTTCCGACGGTACAATTCCACCATGGTCACGGGACTCGAATCGGTCACCCTCGGCGTCGAGGACCTCGATGCCGCGCTCGCCGCTCTGCGCGACGTGCCCGGCCTGCGCCAGGAATCCGACGCTCAGGCATCGGTCGGCCTGCTGGCGGCCTGGCACTACCCCATTCACGCTGACGTGAGACTGATCGAGTTGTCCCAGGAAGGGCGGGCCAAGGGCCGGGTGCGGCTCGCCCGCTTCGACCCGGATGTGGGGCGGCCCCCTGAAGAATTCCAGCCCGCGGCGGTAGATGCGCAGGAAGGCAGGCATTTCTATCGTGAAGGCCTCGGGCTCGACGAAGGCCTCGGACTCGACGAAAGTCTCGATGCCGCGCTGTCCGCGGACCTGCGCGCGCGCCTCGCCCGGATCGGCGCCGTCAGCCTGCTCACGCTGAGCTGTACGGACCTCGATGCGCTCGAAGCGCGGCTCGGCGAGCTCGAAGCCGAGATCGTCACGCGCCCGACACACGTCGTGCTCGGCAGCGGCACGCCCACGCGCATCCTGCTCGCGCGCGGACCGAACCAGGAGCTGCTCGAGTTCGTCGAGCGCGCCGAATGAACGCATGACCGCCTCCGCGAGCACACCGCGACTGCGCGTCACTCTCTGCTGGTATCTGCTGCTGCTGCTCGCCGTGGCCGTCAGCGCGCGACCGTGCGCCGACGGTTTCCCTGGCGCGCTCGGCGACCTGGTGGCGCTCGTTCTGATCGCCGCCGCTTCGCTCGGACGGGTGTGGACGTCGGTCTTCATCGCAGGGCTGAAGGACGCGCACCTGGTCACGACGGGCCCGTACTCCCGCTGCCGAAATCCCTTGTACGCGTTGTCCCTCGTCGGTGGCACGGGCGTCGGCCTCGCCACGGGCAGCGTGACCCTCACCGTAGCGACGATGGTGTTGCTGTTCGTGCTCTACCTGCGCGCGATCCTGGCGGAGGAACGCTATCTCGCCGAACGCCACGGAGATGCGTTTCGCCAGTACTGCGCGGAAGTGCCGCGACTATGGCCGCGTGGTGCGACACGCGCATACCCTGCGAGCGTCGAAGTGAATGTCGCGGTCTACGCGAAGGCGTTTCGCGATGCCGGCTCTTTCATCCTGCTGTTCGTGCTGCTGCAGCTCATCGACGTCCTGCGCGCGCAGGGATGGCTGCCGACGTTGCTGACGCTCTGGTAAGCGTAGCGAGGCTCAGGTCGACGGTGGAACCTGCTCGGCCGGAGGCTTGTCCGACTTTTCAGTGACGGCGCCCTGCATCGGTTCGATCAGCGGCATCGTGTAGGGATCGAACTTTTCCGTCGCCTCGCGCTTGCGCCGCTCCAGCTCTTCGCGCTGACGACGCTTCTCGCGCGCTTGCTCGAACGACGATTCGGTCTGCGCCTGCTTCTGCTGGCGCACTTCCGCGGGCTGGTCCCGCTCCAGCCGTTCCACGGCGTCGCGCGCATTGCGGCACTCTTCGTCGTGCACCGCGCCGGCCTCGTTGCACCGGTTGAGCACCATCTGCAGGACGACCGGATCCTCCATGAGCTGCAAGGTCGATCGGGCACGCGGCCCCTCGTCCCTTCCGCAAGAGGAAAGGACGACGAGCGCCAGGAGGGCGCCGCCTGTGACGAACAGATAGCCCGGCTTCATGAATGCTTCCCCGATCGAACGTGGCGCAGTTTAGGCAAATGGCTGCCCGGCGTGAATGGGACGAGTGTGACCGATCTCGCAGCGCGGCAAGGGGAAAAACGCCGTTTCCGACGAACGTTGGAGTATTCTCGACCAGCGGCGATTCCAGGACGCGAAAGGTGACTTCAGGTCACGTGAAGACCGCGGCGACCAAAGTGGCGATATCGGCAGTGCTGAGCGTGCTGATCCTCCCGGGGGATGCAGCGTCGGCTGAAGCGCTCGCCGTAACCACCACTGTGCGCGGACTGCCGACGACCACCATCGGTTCGCCCAACGAGCTCCTGAACGCGGGCGCGGATGCGATGCGCCGGAGCGAATACCGCGAAGGCATCGAGCTCACGCTCAACGGACTGAAACTCGTCAACGAGCCGCGCGACGTCGCGGGCGGGTTGTCGAACCTGTGCGCCGCGTACGCCGCGCTCAAGGAGTTCTCTCTCGCGCTGCTCGCCTGCGACCAGGCGCTGCAGATCGACAGCGGCAACTGGCGCACGTGGAACAACCGGGCAGCCGTCCACCTCGGCCAGGGCCGCCACGACGAAGCGATCGGCGACGTGCAGACCGGCCTGGGTATCGCGCCCAATTCCGCCACGCTGCGCAAGACTCTCGCGCTCATCGAAGCCCGTAAGCGCGCCACCCAGGGCGACGACGCGAAATTCCTGAAGGCCTGAGCGCCGCCGCGCGACGCGCCCGTCCGGCGTGCGACCGTCCGGCGTGCGACCGGTCCGCGGTGCGCGTGCGCTATAGTTCGATCCTCGCCTGTAACAAGGGCCTGAAGGGGTCAGGCGCCTTCTTGGACTCTGCCCGCTTCCGTGGGAGCGTCGGACCGCCCGGATAAAAACGAACGATGACGTACCTTGAATTCTTCAAGCAAGCGACGCGCAGCGAGAAGGCGCCCGCCGGATTGGACCCATTCCCGTATCAAAGTCGCCTGGTCCAGAAGGATTGGCCCGATCTGCTCGATGTCCCCACCGGACTTGGCAAAACGGCGGCCGTGGTCCTTGCTTGGCTCTACAAGCGACGTGTCCTGAAGCAGGCAGATACACCGCGCCGATTGGTCTACTGCCTGCCAATGCGCGTGCTGGTGGAGCAGACGCAGCGCACGTGCGAGAGTTGGCTGGGCAATCTCGGAGCGCTCGGCGAACCAGGGCAGGATCGAGTTTCGGTGAACGTGCTGATGGGCGGATCGGAGGACCTCGAAAGGCCGGTCTGGGCCGAGCACCCGGAACAAGAGCAGATTCTCATCGGCACGCAGGACATGCTGTTGTCGCGTGCACTGATGCGCGGCTACGGTATGAGCCGCTACCAGTGGCCAGTGCACTTCGCCTGGCTGCACAACGACGCAATGTGGGTGTTTGACGAGGTGCAGTTGATGGGGCCGGGGCTAGTCACCAGCGCGCAGCTCGACGCTCTCCGGAGCAAGTTGGCGAGCGCACGCAGCAGCCGCAGCCTGTGGGTGTCGGCGACGCTGCGGCGCGAATGGCTGGAGACAGTGGATTTCAAGCCGGACAAGCTGTGCTCGCTCGAACTGAGTGATGCGGAGAAGATTAGCGATGCGGTACGGAAGCGGCGCGAATCGTTCAAGCCCCTGGCGCCGAGTCCAGCAGCGCTCACCGGCGAAGACAAAACATCCACTACGAGCTATCTGAGCGCTCTGGCCGACCAGATTCGAGTTGCCCACAAATCGGGTACCACGACGCTGGCGATTCTCAACACGGTCGAACGCGCGCAGGGTCTGTTGGGAGCGCTCGACTCGCGGTTCGATCCGGCACCGGCGCGCAAGCGGAACAAGACCGAACCTCCCATCCCACCGCCATCGAGCGCGCCCGAACGGCTGCTGATCCATTCGCGCTTCCGTGCCGCTGAGCGCGCGCAACGCAACCGCAAGCTCGAAGAAGCTATCGACCCCAACGGCCCGGGCCGCATCATCGTCGCGACGCAAGCCATTGAAGCGGGAGTGGACCTGTCAGCGCGGGTGCTGTTCACCGAACTGGCCCCGTGGTCTTCCGTTGTGCAGCGCTTCGGTCGCTGCAACCGGTATGGCGAGTTCAACGAGTCGCACGACGCTCAAGTGTTCTGGATGGACGTGGCCGATGCCAAACCATACGAGTCGGCAGACCTCGAAGTGGCCCGGAAGGTGCTGACGACACTGCACAGCGCTGCGCCGGCGAGTCTCCCGCGCGTCACCGCAGAGGCTCCGCTGCATCCGGTGCTACGTAGAAAAGATTTCCTCGATCTGTTCAGCACCGAAGCCGATCTCTCGGGGTTCGACGTGGACATCGCGCCCTACGTGCGCGATTCCGACGATGCTGATGTGCTGCTGTTCTGGCGTCAATGGGCGACCGATGAGGAAGCCAAAGACCAAGCGCCGGCGTCGAGTGAGGAGCTGTGCCGTGCGGGTTTGGGTGCGACTTCCAAGCTGCTCAAGCGGCTGCAAGCGGGCGACGTGTTCGTCTGGGACACACGCGAACGCGATTGGTCGCGCATCGCCCACCCGTCGAGTCAACGTTTGCGCCCCGGAATGACCTTGATGATTCGCGCGGCTTGCGGCGGTTACAGCGAACGCTTCGGACTGGACGCCGAGCAGAAGCTCGAAGTCGCCCGCTTGCAGCCTTCGCGTGGGGCAACCATCGAAGCCCTGGACGACGATCATCGCAGCCTGTTGCGCTACGCCGTGCCGCTGTCGCGCCACCTTGCGGATGTAGAACGCGAGGCCCGCGCGCTGTGCGAGTCGCTGAACTCCGAACAGGCCGCAGCGGTAGTCCGTGCGGCGCTCTGGCATGACGTGGGCAAGGCCCACGGCGCATTCCAGTCGATGCTGCGCATCGCGCACCAATTGGGCACAGGTGAGGCGCTCGGCGAAGGCCAGTGGGCAAAGTCAGGGGCCACACCTGATCCACTCACCGGCGCCGCGCGCAAATCCGGCCGCCCCAGGTATCAAGTGCCGGGCGAAGACGGGCCACGCAAACACTTCCGCCACGAACTCGCCTCCACCCTGGCCTGGCTCGACCAGCACAACGGCGAGGAGGATGCCGACCTGATTGCGTATCTGATCGCCGCCCACCACGGCAAGGTGCGCATGTCGCTACGCGCCTGGCCGAAAGAAACCGAAGCGCCGGATGGACGCCTGTTCGCCCGCGGAGTATGGGAAGGCGATGCACTACCTCGCGTCGTGTTCGAAGACGGCGCCAGCGTGCCGGAAACCACGCTGCACCTGGACCTGATGCGACTCGGCGAAGGCCCGCAGGGGTCATCCTGGACCACGCGCACCCAGCGCCTGCTGGCTGAACTAGGTCCATTCCGTCTCGCCTGGCTGGAATCGCTGGTGCGCGTCGCCGATTGGCGCGCCACCCGCGCAGAGCAGGAGGCTGGCAATGTCTGTTGACCCGCAGCAGAATCCCGAAAAGGAACGTCCGGCCCAGCCGCTGCACATCAACGAAATCTCGCTGCCCGGCTGCACGCCGACTCCGCTTGCATCCTATCTAAAAGCCTTGGCGGCATTGCGGCTGGTGGCCGAAGCCTGCCCCGATGACGGCGGCGATCCGGAGGCCACCGGCTCCTGGCGTGACGATGTCTTCGTGCTGCGCACGCGGCTGACGTCGGACGAGTTGCGGACGTTTTTTTTGGAGCGCTATCGGCCGACGCCGCTGGTGGCGCCTTGGAATGGTGGCGGCGGCTTCTACTTTCAGGAAGGCAAGCTCAAGGAAAAAGACCCCGTCACCGGCAAGAAAATCAAGACCGGCATTCGCGATCAGCCCACTGAGGCAACTCGCACGGTTGAGGCCATTCTTCGTGGTCGCGCCGACCGTTTGGAGCCGTATCGGTCTGTCGTTGAGACCGCCAAGCAAGTCATCAGCGAGTTCGCGCTCTCCGAAGCGCCCGAGAACAATCCCGATCAGAACCAGAAGGACCGTTTCATTCAGCGGTTCAGAAACTTGGTCAACGAGCACGGACAACTAGCGATGGATTGTGTGGTGTTGCTCGCTTCGGAAGGCGCCGACTTTCCGCCTCTGATGGGCACAGGCGGGAACGACCAAAATCTCGACTTCACGAACAATTTCATGCAGCGGCTCACCGAGCTGTTCGATGTCGAGTCAGGTGCGGCCAAGGCGTCAGCTTCCTCGTGGCTGGATTCGGCCCTGTTCGGAGGGGTTGCAACCGCAGTCTCCGACAGCTCAGTAGGTCAGTTCGCGCCAGGCAGCGCCGGCGGTCCGAATGGCTCCACCGGCTTCGAATCCAGCGCCGGCGTCAACGCTTGGGATTTCGTCCTTGCCATCGAAGGCGCGGTCATGTTTGCGGCTTCGGTTGTTCGCAGGCTTGAGTCACGCGAAGCATCAGTTCTTGCGGCCCCGTTCACCGTTTACGAAAGACTCGGGACGGTCGGTGCTGCTAGCGCCGGGGACGACAGCGACTCCCGCCGTGAGGTCTGGATGCCGCTATGGACGCGGGCATTTGCCATCGAAGAGCTGCGATCGCTTCTCGCGGAAGGTCGCGCCGCATTGAACGGACGAGCCGCTAGAGATGGTCTGGACTTCGCTCGTGCAGCGGCGCAACTAGGAGTTGATCGAGGGATAAGCGCGTTTCAGCGCTATGCGATCCTGAAGCGCCAGGGGAAGAACCATCTCGCCACACCTCTCAACCGCATCTACGTCCGCCGCAACCCCGACGCCGACCTCATCAACGAACTCGAACGTCGCAATTGGCTTGCATCGGTTCAACGCTACGCCAGGGATGACAACGCACCCAACGCTTTCCGCTCGGCCGGGAGACAACTCGACACGGCTCTTTTCGCACTGGCCCAGCAAGCCAGCCGTCTTACGTTGCAAACCGTTTTGCGGCAGCTAGGCCGGATCGAGGCGGCGTTGAGCATCAGTCCGAAATCGCAGGAGGCGGTTCGTGCGCCGATGCCAAGACTATCGTCGGTCTGGGCCATTAAGTCCGGCGGCGACCGAGCCAGCGACTCAACCGAATTCCGCATTGCCGCCGCGCTCGCGGGCCTGCAACTAGTGAACGAGAAGCGGCACAGCGTGCTGCACGCACGGCGTCACCTCGCAAGAGTCAGTGAATCGCTGAACGCAGAGGGCGCTCGCGGCTGGGAACCGACTTCCGCGCTCGCCGTCTGGGGTGCAGGCCCCTTGGCGGGCAATCTTGCCGCCTTGCTTCACCGTCGCAGGCTGGAAGCCGCTATACAAGGAGCGGAGGGCGAAACGCTTGCCAGCGCCTGCGGCGCAACGTGCGACGACCTCGCAGCCTTCCTCGCGAACGAGACGGACGATGCCCGCATCGCCGAACTGTTCGCGGGCCTGGCCTGCGTGGACCTGCATGATCCTGAGAACCCGTCAAGCAGCCGGGACCCGGTGCTACCACCCGGATTCGCACTGCTGAAAATCTTCTTCACATCGGAACGCTTACTGCACGCTTTGAAGCTTGACTGGCTGCCCGAAGACCGCAACGTGCGCCTGCCCGCCGAGATCCCGGCGCGGCTTGCCGGGGGTGATGTGCACGCAGCCGTCCGGCTCGCCTGGCGGCGGCTGCGCACGTTCGGCGTGAAGCTGCCCGGCCGCGACCCGCCGCACGTAGTCGGGGCGGATGGCCCGCGCTGGCTCGCCACACTCTGCATTCCACTGGCCTTCGGCGAAATCGCGCGCCTGATTCGCTCGCTGAATCTCGAAGCCGAAGAACAACCCGCAACCGAATTACGCGCCTGAAGGAGTCCACCATGTCGCTGAACTTTCCCGCCCTCGCCACCGCCCCGCGCCTGCTGCTGGAAGCGCACTTGCAGCCGTTGCAGGGCGCTCGCTTCCAGCCCACCGGCTTTCCCAACCTTGGTGCCGCGACTTACGAAGGGCCGAATGGCGAGCGGCTACTGTTAGTGGAATCCGCGCAGAGCATGGCCAATCGCTTGGAAACGGTCTGCTGGGACAAGGTTGCGGATGACTGGGTCGCGCCGCTGAAGGGTTTGCCTCTGGTGAAGGTAGTGGACAAGAACGGGAGGGCCCTGACCAACACGGTGCTGGAAGCGCATCGCGTCAATTCGCCGTACATCCTGGAGGGCAAGGACAAGACCGTGTTCAATTCACTGAAGGCCGATCTTGCCGACATGGAAGAAGGACCGGTGGACATCAAGAAGCTCGCCGCTGTGCTGCTGAAACTGGACGCAAACGCGCTGATTCATGGCGTGTTTCTCGCGAAGTCGGAACTGGCCGGGGGCCGCTTGAGGCTGCCTCGTGTGCTTTCTTCGTTTATCGAAGCGGCGGAAGTGCGCGAAGCACAAAGCGGCGGCGTCAAGAATGACCATGTCAATCCGTCGGGCGATACAGCCAGAGGTTTCGGCAACGTCCCCTTCGCCCGATCGGAGTTTACGTCACAGCAGATCGTCGCCTATTTCAATCTTGATCTGGCGCAGATTCGCGCCTTTGGCTTGGGCGATGCCGCCTCGAATCTGCTCATCGCACTTTCGCTGTTCAAGATTCAGGCGCTGCTGCATGGCGGCTTGCGTCTGCGCACGGCCTGCGATCTGGAAACGCTGGAAACCGGGCTGATCGTCAAGCGTCCGAAAGAGTTCGAGATGCCGACGCAGGCCGCTCTCGAAACTGCCTTGCCTGGCCTGATCGCGAGCGTGGCGGACGAACGAAAGTGGCCTGCGGATCGGGTCACGACGATCAAATGGGAAGCCACCGCCAAAGCCAAGAAGGAAAAGGGCGCGAAGCCGGCGGACGAGATCGAAGCGGCCTGACGCCATGCTCGCTATCACCTTCACATTCCCCGCGGGGCGCTACCACGCCACGCCCTGGGGACGGCACGTCAATGAAGCCGACGTCGCCTGGCCGCCGGATTTGTGGCGCATCCTGCGCGCCTTCATCGCAGTGTGGCATCGCAAGCTGGATCACGCGCGATTCCCAACGGAACGTCTGCACGCACTGCTCGCGAATCTTGCAGAGGCCGAGCCGCCGCTGTTACGGCTGCCGGAAGTCGCTATCCATGCTCACACGCGCCACTACATGCCGGGCAAGGATGACAAGAAGACCTTGGTCTTCGATGCGTTCGCGCGCGTATCGCCGGATGATCCTCTCGTCGTCTCCTGGCCGAATTTCGAACTGAACAAGACGCAGGCCGAGTTGCTGGATGCCCTGCTCGAAAACCTCGGATTCCTGGGTCGTGCCGAATCCTGGGTGGAGGCGCGACGCACGCATGAAGTGAACGGCATCAACTGTCGGCCCGTCTCCCACTCTTCCGAAGGAGTCGACCCTGAAACCGGCGAAGTCACTGCCGAGATCGTTCGTCTGCAAACCCCGAGTGCGCCTGTCGACTACGACGCATTCCGGAGCAAGCAACTGGAAGCGACCGGAATCGCTCTCGATGTAAAGCTCGCAAAGCTCAAAGGCAAGCAGCGAACGCTGGCGATCACCCTGCCTGCCGATTGGATCGAGGCCATCAGCGTCGAGACCGGCGAACTTCAGGCCGCCGGCTGGAGCGCTCCACCGTGCGCACGCGTGATCCCTTATTTCCGACCGGTAGGCGCGTTACGGACCCTCGCGCCCGCGACAGCCAAACCAAAGACTCGCTCGCAGTCAACGATCCTGCCGACCACGGTGCGCTACGCGGTCTACGGCAAACCGTTGCCGCGCATTGAAGATGCGATTCGCATCGGCGAGGCGCTGCGTGCCGCGGCTATGGGCCGAGCGAAACGACTGCTGGGAGAAGGATCGCTTCCGAGAGAGCTGTCGGGTCATGGCCTGGGTGATAACAACCGTCACGGTCACGCGTTCTGGTTGCCAGACGATGAAAACGGCGATGGGCTGATCGATCATGTGCTGATTCATGTTCCGGATGGCCTGAGTAGTGAATCGATCCGCGTCTTGACCGCGTTGCAATCGCTGAAGCGCGACGCAGGCGATCCGCTGCGCCTGATGCTGGAAGGCATCGGTGCTGCAACTTTGTTCGGATCGTTCACGCCGCTGGCGAAAGAATCAGCCGCGTGGCGGAGCGTCACGCCGTACTTGCGCCCATGGCATCTGAAGAAGCCGCAGATGCGATCTCTAGAGGCATGTCATGCAGCGATCCTGGAGCAACTGCGCCGTGAATGGCGTGCGCGCGGGGAGGGCCTTCCCGAAATTATCGACTTCAGCGAGGTGCCCAGCGTCAGTTCGGGTGGTCGACATCTGCGCCCTTTGCATTTCCATCGCTTCCGCCGGAAGCGCGGGCTCACTCAGCCCGATACCCTGGGCCATCTACTGGAACTGCAGTTCGCCAAGTCGATCCGTGGACCGCTTGCACTTGGGTTCGGCTGTCACTTTGGTTTGGGACTCTTCGTGCCGGCGTGATTTGGGCCAGGCTCCGCGTCTTGACGTGACCTGGGAGTAAATTCAGTACCGAAGGCGGCGATCTGGACGAACTGGATACACAGCGACGACAGGCTCTCGCCACGGCGGCCGCCAATTTTCCGGCTTCGTTGCCGCAGTCGAACTCCGCAGCAAGGGATGGCTCATTCGTTGTGATCGAGCCGGGGAGCCGTATCGTCAATTCTCGTCGTTCCGGGCAGATAGCGTTCTGTATGCCGATCCGTTGTCCGTCGTAAGGTGCTCGCGCAGCCGACCCGAACCGACGGAGTACCGTCATGAAGCCCTCAAATCGATCACGAGTTAGAATGCCGCCAGACTCTCTCGGGAGATCCGCGATGGACGATCAAAAGCTGCTGGAACGCATTACCGTAAATCCTCGTATCTTCGGAGGCAAACCGATCATCAGAGGTCGCCGCCTTGCGGTGGAGCACGTGCTCGGCATGCTGGCAGCCGGCGATTCTCCGGAAACGATCCTCCAAGGCTACGCATGGCTCGAGCCGGGGGACATTAGAGCGTGTCTTGTATATGCCCATCGCATCGTCGCGCACGAACGCGTAGAGCCCGCTATCACTGATGCAGTTGCGTGAAGCTATTGCTCGATACCTGCGTCTGGGGCGGTGCACGGGCGGAACTCTCTGCCGCCGGCATTGACGTCGTTCACATCGGAGACTTGCTCGCGGACCCCGGCGATGAAGAGATTCTCCGTCAAGCTTTCCAGGACGGTCGAGTCCTTGTCACGCTCGACAAGGATTTCGGTGAACTGGCGGTCGTTCGTGCCATTGCCCATGTCGGAATCATACGGCTGGTCGAAGTTCCCGCCCGCAAGCAGGGCAGCGTGTGCCTCAGTTTGCTCGAACGCTACGACAACGACCTCGCCCGCGGGGCGATCATCACGGCAACGCTGACGCGCGTGCGCATCCGCAAGCCTTCAGCTGAGGATGGCACCAGCTCCAGTCCATGAATGAGCAGCGTGCTGCCGCGCCGCACGCAGCGTCCGAACTGTGATCCCTCTCGCGTTCGCCCAACTCCCCCCGCCGGAGATCTGAGACTTGGGGCTGATATTGCATGGCCTGCCGTAAGTAGGCTGCGCAGGCGCTGAATCACATCACTGTCGGCGCGCCACTCGCATGGACCAGGCGCAAAAGGAACTTCCGCTTCCGTTTCCCGAAACGATCGGGGACCTGCCGCTGTTGCCTGCGCGCATGGTCAACGAGTACCAGTACTGTCCGCGTCTCGCTTACCTCGAATGGGTTCAGGGCGAATGGGCGGAATCATCGGACACCGTCGAGGGCCGCCACGCGCATCGCCGCGTGGATCGTCCGAGCGGAGACCTTCCCAGTCCGGGCGACGGCGCAGGTGATGAGCGGATTCACGCGCGATCGATCACGCTGTCGTCGAGTCGCCTGGGCCTCATCGCGCGCATGGACCTCGTGGAGGGTGAGGGAAACCGCGTAACGCCTGTCGATTACAAGCGCGGCAAGCGACCGCACATCCCGAGCGGCGCCTACGACCCGGAGCGCGTGCAACTCTGCATCCAGGGCATGATCTTGGAAGAGCACGGCTATCTATGCGAGGAAGGCGTTCTCTACTACGTCGAGGGCCGCGAGCGCGTCCGCGTACCGTTCGACGACGAGCTGCGCGCGCTCACGCGCAACGCAATCGATGGCCTGCGGCTCACGGCGGCTGGCGGTCAGATTCCGCCACCATTGGAAGACAGCCCCAAGTGCGCTCGTTGCTCTCTCGTCGG